>Ga0222678_1000154_pt1 | contig 36888 bp, 32 predicted proteins | sample AntAcemetagen937_FD_179801 | JGI IMG/M metagenome (GOLD analysis project Ga0222678, IMG submission 179801) | Saline water microbial communities from Ace Lake, Antarctica - #937 | ecosystem: Environmental > Aquatic > Non-marine Saline and Alkaline > Saline | place: Antarctica: Ace Lake... | reverse complement strand
AACCTCCTTTAATCCAGCAGCATCATCTCGTGGAATGTCTCACCCGAAACCTGCTCCCTTACGCCGTCTACCTCGATCTCACCCTCGTAATTCGCCAAGAACCGGTAATAATGAAAGGCCCCGTCTCCGCGAGGCAGTTTCAATGCCTCCACAACTCTTTTGGTGGACAATAAACAATCCAGATCTACTCCAGGCCCCTGACATCTGACCCTGAGGCGCACAGGAATTTCAAATCCATGCCGGTCGTCCCGTTTTTCCTCCTCAATGGTTACCGAGATCCGGTCCGTACTGACTACGATCTCCGACCCTTTTGCCAGCATGAAAGGAGATGCGACCGGCATTCCCTCTTCTCGAGGGATAACCCACCCGTAGATCAAGGTATATGTGGGGTCAAAAAGACGGCCCCAGTACCAGCCCCGGAAAGGCTTTTCCATGGGGCCGTTGCCCCAGTTGTGGTCATGGTAGGCGTGACCCTGAACCTCCATGATCTTTCCGTCCATCTTGATGGTCCCCTGTGCGTGTCCGCGGGGGACAGGTACGACCCAACCCGTCTCAAGCCCGGTATCCGGATCAGACCAGAGAATGCCGGTGCCTGCCTTCCATGGCCGGATCACGTTTTTTATGGTGAGGTCAACACTCAGATCTTTCATATCCATGACGAGGCGATATGCCTCGCCGGTATCCTCGGCCATAAGGTCGCCCATCCTCACCAGGCAGCGGTCCTTTGCGGCAAAGTTCTCCTGCCCGGGCCGCAGTGCCCATAGTTTGACTTTAGGTGGCCCTTCCGGTGGGTACAGGAAAAGCTGCATTGTCGGGACATGGGGTATCATCATCATGTTGTGGTAATGGAAGGTAGCCACTGCTTTGTAACCATTGTCAAAACTGAAATCGAAATACCACCACTCCCACTGGTCGTTTGTGTCTTCAATGTGAACGGCATCGTCTTTTGGTTCATATGTCAGGGCTTCCCTGTCCCAGCCTTTCCTGCCTTGAAACATTGATAGAAATTGTTCCGTCCGCACCTGTGTGTTACCTCCATTTTCAAAAAAGTTTTGTATTTTCACCTGCGATACATCTCCTCAATAAGATCTTTGTACTTCTCGCTGATGGTGCGCCGTTTCAGTTTCATGGTGGCGGTCAGTTCGCCGTCTTCGGATGTCAGCTTGATGTCTAACAGCCGGAACTTCTTGACCTGTTCCACCCTGGCCAGTTTCCGGTTCACCTGGTCCATCTCCTTCTGTATGAGCTTGAGAATGGGGGCAGCACGGGTAAGGCTCCTGTAGGTGGTAAACGGAATCCGTTCGTCCTGGGCATATTTCATGACAGTCTCTTCATCCAACATGATCAGGGCCGTCAGGTATTTGCGTGCATCGCCGATGATCACCGCGTCGTTGATGTAGGGACTGAACTTGAGCTCGTTTTCAATGTGCTGAGGGGTGATGTTTTTCCCCCCCGACGTAATGATGATATCTTTTTTCCGGTCCGTGATCCGGAGGTTCCCGTCCGGGTCAAACTCGCCGATGTCTCCGGAATGGAGCCAGCCGTTCCGGATGGTTTCGGCCGTGAGTTCGGGATTCTTAAAATATCCCTGAAAAACATTAGGGCCTTTCACCAGGATCTCCCCGTCTTCGGCGATCTTCACCTCCACCCCGGGGAAGGGCTTCCCTACTGTGCCGATGACGATGTCATCCCCCTGGTGCATGCTGGTGGGGCCACAGTCCTCGGTCTGGCCATAGACCTCCCTGAGAGGGATCCCCAGACCGTGAAAAAACTTGAGGATCTCGGGCGAGACCGGGGCGCCCCCGGAAATGAGGAGCCGGCTCCGGTCCATGCCGAGGCTCCGCCGGATATTTTTCAAGACCAGTCTGTCTGCAATCAGATGGCGGAGTCTGAGCCCGACCGGGACCGGTTTGTGTGACAGTTCCAATTCGGCCACACGCCTTCCCACCTGCATGGCCCGGGCAAAGGCGACCCGTCCGATCCAGATCGCATCCTTCATGGCGATGAAGACCGCGGAATAGAACTTTTCCCAGAACCGAGGCACCGCAAAATAGACCGTGGGCTGCACCTCCCTCAGGTCTTCCGGCACAGTGTCCATGCTTTCGGCAAAGCTGACCACCGTGCCGGTCCTGAGAGGTCCCAGGACAGAGTTGGTCCGCTCGGCAATATGCGCCAAAGGAAGAAACGAGAGTACCTCGTCCTTTTCGCTATGCTGCCACACCTTCATGAGCGTCTCTGAGGTCCAGATGATGTTGCGGTGGGAGAGCATGGCCGCCTTGGGCATCCCGGTGGTTCCCGAGGTATAGATAAAGATGGCTGTATCCTCGGGCGAAACCGCTTCGATCCGTTCCTCATAGAGGTGCGGGTGCTCCCGCTCATGGGACCGGCCTCTTTCCATGAACAGATCCCAGCTCATGACCCGTTCATGCCGGAAGTGCCTGAGCCCCTCCATGTCGAAGACCACCACCCACGCCAGACGGGGGCACTGATCCCACACCTCCAAAACCTTGTCCAACTGCTCCTCGTCTTCCACCATGGCCACTAACGATTCAGAGTGGTTCAGGATGTACTGGACCTCAAAGGGGGCGTTGGTGGGATAGATCCCCACTGTGATCCCGCCAGCCGACTGGCATCCGATGTCCGTAACAAACCACTGGGGGTTGTTCTCGCTGAGGACAGAGACACATTGACCCTTTGAAACCCCGAGAGAGATCAGGGCCATGCACGCCTGGCGGACCATGCGGCCGTACTCGTTCCACGAGATCTCTTTCCAGATCCCATAGTCTTTGTCGCGCAGGGCCACACGGTCGCCAAACCGTTGGACTGTGTGAGAAAACATGGTAGGGACAGTGTCCTGTCTCACAATCGATTCTCCGTCTGGATGCTGGATACTGGTTTCTCGTTCCTTACGCCTTACGCCTCTAAAACGCTGGTCCTCTAAAACCACTGATCTGAATCCATCTATTGCCTGCCGGGCCTTTGATTGGCGCTTCTATAATGCATTCCTGGGTACCATACCGCTTGTCTGCCCGCCAGGTTATGGGGCCAAAAACGCCCGTTTTATAGTCCGTGAAGGTCTCGAAGGCCTTGACCAATCTTTCCCGGGTCAGATCCTTACCGGCCCGCTTGAGTCCCTCCACCATGATCTTGGCGCAGCCCCATCCATACCAGTCATAGAAGCCCCAGGGTTTCTTGTTGTATTTGGGCCACACTTTCTTAAACTGGATCGCTGCCGGATTCATATCCCATGTATAAGCAAGAATAGCCGTGCCAAAGAACCCTTTTCCATAGAAGGCGCTATCGCCGGCTAATTTGAGAACCACGTCAGCAGTAGATGGCGTCGCAGTGATCCATACCGGCTTCCACTGGAGTTTCATGGCCGCTTTGAGGATCCCGGCAGGCTCACGTATGAGAGTCCACATCATAACCAGGTCTGCCCCGGCAGTTTTCATCCTGGCCACCTGGGAACTGAAGTCCACGGTTCCCCGTTTGTAAGGCGCCTCCGCTACGAGTTGCAGGTTGTAATGTTTGCAGGCCTCCTTCACGCCCTTAAGCCAGTCCTGACCCGGTTCGTCGTCCTGGTAGACCACCGCCAGTTTGGGTGCTTTCATTTTAAGCTCTTTGAGAGCATAATCGACACCAATCTTGGCTTGAACGATGTAATTGGGATCAGCATCGAAAAGATACTTTTTAGGCGGGTTTGCCATGCGGCTGTTCTGCGTGGCAGGCTGAATCAGGGGAACGCCTGCGCGTTCTAATGTGGGATACATGGCCAGGGACTGGGCAGACCCTAAGACCATAAAAACGCAAAAAACCTTGTCTCTCTCAATGAGTTTCTTGGCGGCTGCGACCGCTTTTGGCGGTGAGTAGCTGTCGTCCTCCACTAAGTAGACGATCTTTCTTCCATGAATGCCCCCCTCGTCGTTGATCATCTTGAAATAAGTTCCCGCTCCACCCGAGACCCCCTTGCCCATAAAGGCAATGGGACCTGACAGGTCTACGATTCCACCGATCTTGATCTCTGTATCCGTCACGCCCATCTCAGCGAACGCCGGCAGGACAGCAAACATGGATACAAATGCAATAGCCATTATCCAACAAAATGCGTATCTTTTCACTTTCATAATAGATCTCCTTTTTGTTAGTTGGTTTCCATCCAGAAACTCCCCCCTTTCTAACGCCACACCTCCTTTCCCTAAAAAAACAATCTCGCCGGAAGATTACCTCCAGACTTTCTTTCGCTTCCAGCGCTTCTTGCCACGGATAGATTCCTGCTGGATGCCCAAGTAAAACTCCTGCACGTCCTCGTTCTCCATGAGTTCCCCGGTAGTGTTATCAAGCACTACCCTGCCCACTTCCAGGATGTAGCCGTAGCTGGCCGTCTGCAAGGAGAGGCGGGCGTTTTGCTCCACCAGGAGGATAGTCCTCCCCTCTTCTTTATTGATTCGGCGAATGATCTGGAAAATCTCCTTGACCAGAATGGGACTCAAGCCTAAGGAGGGCTCGTCCATGGTCAGGAGCCGGGGCTTGGACAGAATAGCCCGGCTGATGGCCAACATCTGTTGCTCGCCGCCTGAAAGCCACCCTGCCCGCTGTCGGTATCGCTGTCCCAGGGCAGGAAAGTACTCAAGGACTCGTTTTACATCAGAAGAGACATTCTGGCGGTCCTTCCTCAGGTAGGCCCCCATGCGTAGATTTTCAGCCACGGTCAATTCGTCGAATACCTCCCGTCCCTCGGGCACATGGCATATTCCCCGGCGTACGGCCTGCTGTGGATTCACCCCGGCGATGTTTTTACCTTCAAAGAGGATTTCCCCTTTTTCCGGTTCGATGAATCCGGATATGGTCCTCAGGATCGTGGTCTTCCCGGCCCCATTAGCTCCTAAGATTGTTACGATGTCCCCCTTGTTGACCATGAGGGAGACCCCCTTAATTGCCAGGACAGGGCCGTAATAACACTCAATGTTTTTAAGCCGAAGCAGCGGCTCCATCATCTTCTCCGAGGTAGGCTTGAATTACGTCAGGGTGCTGTTGGACCTCCTCAGGGGTTCCATGGGCGATCACAGCGCCAAAATCAAGGGCCGTGACACGGTCAGCAACCTCGCTCACGACTCGCATATCGTGCTCCACGAGAAGGACCGTTATCTCTAAGTCTTCTTTAATGTCCTCGATCCAAAAGCAGAGATCCCGGGTCTCTTCGGAGTTCAGGCCTGCGGCAGGCTCGTCTAAAAGGATCAGCTCCGGATCCAGGGCCAGGGCCCTAGCCAACTCCACGCACTTCTGAGTCCCAAAAGGCAACTGGGCGATCACGCGGTCACGGTAAGGTTGAAGATCCAGAAAGTCGATCACTTCCTCCACCCGGCGCCGGGCCTCTACCTCCTGGTTTTTCGCCTTAGGGAGAAAAAGGACTTCAGAAAAAAAGGATGCGCGCTTGTGCATGTAGCGGCCTAACATGATGTTGTCTAAGACCGTGGCATTGCGAAACAGTTCTAAATTTTGAAAAGTCCGCGCAATCCCTAACCGGGGAATCTTATGGGCCGCCGTCCGCGTGATGTCCCGCCCTTTAAAGACGGCAGAGCCTCCTTCCGGGCTGTAAAACCCGGATATGCAATTGAACAGCGTGGTCTTCCCGGCCCCGTTTGGTCCGATAAGCGCGTGCACTTCCCCCTTTTCCACCTGGAGATTCACCATGGTCAAGGCATGAACGCCTCCGAACTTTTTGCTCAATTCCGTCACTTCAAGCAAGGGCATTTTATCGGGTCCTTTGGGCCTTCTGGAACTTTCTCTCTCTGCGGAAGGTGTCCTTCCGGTATATAGGAAAAACCTGGAACAGGTATTTAATCTTGAGGTATCTGCCGTAAATTCCCATTGGTTCGAAAAGGATAAAGAGCATGATGATCAGACCGTAGACCGCCCCCTGGAATCCAACCTGCTGGGAAAGGAAGGCGGGGAGGGCATCCTTGCCCACCCGGATAAATTCCGACAGGAGCGTGATAAAGATCGCCCCGAAAATAGAGCCATGTATGGAGGCCAACCCGCCCACGATGATCATAACGATCAGATTAATCGACTCTATGATGGTAAAATTGTCCGGACCGATAAAATTAATCAGCGGGGCGAAGAGTCCTCCTGCGATCCCGGCGTAAAAACCACTGATGACAAAGGCCTGGGTCTTGACTTTAGCTAAAGGGATACCCATGCTCTGGGCCGCCACCTCGCTGTCACGGACTGCCACCAAGGCACGCCCCAATGAGGTCCGGACGATATTCTTAGTCAGCAATACGAAAAGAATGACTATAACCAAAACCACATAATAGTAAGAGGCATCACTGTTTAGTGATAAGGGACCGAGGGTGGGACGGTTAATAAGAAGGCCGTTCGCTCCACCCGTTACTTCCGGCCATTCTAAGATGACCTGATCTATGATGAAGCCAAAGCCCATGGTTACAATGGCCAAGTAGATACCGCTGAGTCTCAAGGCTGGCAAGACCAGGCTCAGCCCGACAAAGGCAGCGGCAAACCCGGCTAAGGGGAGGGCAATCCAGAAAGAGTGCCCCAAGATGGTCGTCATATAGCCTACCGTATATGCACCGATGGCAAAAAAGGCCGCGTGTCCCAAAGAGATCATCCCCGTATATCCGGTCAGAATATTGAGACCAAGAGCTGCAATACAATATATGCCGGCTAAGGTTAGGTTGTAGGTCCAGTAGTTCCCGGCCCATGAGGGGAAAATGAAAAGGAATACCAGGAGCACCCCGTAACCAACCATGTCGCTCTTGTATTCGAAGAGCTTCAGGTCTTCCATGTAGGATTTTTTTAGCTTGAACTTCATCTCAGACCTTTTTCTTTTCGTGAATTCCGAAAAGCCCTTCCGGCCTCACGATTAGCACGGCAATAAGCACCAGGTAGGCAAAGATGTCCTTGACCCAGGGGGGGAGGAAGCCCCCGGCCAAGTTCTCCGAAATACCGATGATCAGCCCCCCTACAATCGCCCCCGGAATGCTGCCAAATCCCCCCAATACCGCGGCGGGAAAGGCTTTGAGCCCTATAAAACCCATGTCCTTATGAAGAAAAAGGGTCGGCGCAAGGAGGATGCCGGCCACGGCCGCCACCATGGCGCTCAAGGCCCAGACCACACTGAACATCCCCTCCACATTGATCCCCATCAAATAGGCGGCAAACTGGTTCTGAGAGGTGGCCTGCAAGGCAATCCCTAAGTTGGTGAAGCGAAAAAAAAGATAAAGGAGGAGAACCAGCATGGCCGTGGCCCCGACCACCAACATATCTCCCGGGGCAATGGCGACCGAACCGAGCTGTATCGCTTCGCCAGAGACGGGGGACGGAAAGGCAAATGTATCCGTGGACCAGATCATCCCGGCCACGCTCCGCAGAAACAGGGCCAGGCCGATGGTGAACATCACCAGGGAGAAGGCCGGCTCGCCCACTAAAAAGCGCATGACCAGACGATCTAAGAGTACCCCGAAGGCGCCCATGATAAGGAGCGTCAGGATAACGGTGATCCAGAAAGGGATATGGGCAAAGTGAATCAGGCTGAAGGCCACAAAGGCCCCCACCATCATGAACTCCCCCTGGGCGAAGTTGATGACCTCGGTGGCCTTGTAGATCAGCACGAACCCTAAGGCGATGAGCGCATAAACGCAACCTAAGGCCATGCCGGAGATGAAAAGGTGCCAAAACATAACAATATCTCTTCGGGATTTGTTGTCATCTAAGATTTAGGCAATGAGATGTTTACGTCGGATACTCTTAACCAGTTGTATTAATTAGTGTGCCCTCCGTAACCTCCAAGGCCGAAGGCCTTAGTAAATATCTCGAACAACTCATCCGCATAATCAAGAATCTGTTCAGGTTTACCGAGAAGAAGCCATCGGGTTGTGATGTGCTCTATTCCCCCGATGAAGATGTGTCTTGCAAGGTTATCATCCAGGGTCTCCCTGAACACCCCTTCATTTTTCCCCTCATCCAGGATATTAATAAAGATCCGTGTAAATTGACGGATTAACTGATATGCCTTTGTCTGTGTAAATCTTGGGTTAGGCCTAATCTGCAATAGCACTATGGTGGCCCAATCCTTGTTTTTTTCAAAGAAGTATAGGTAAAACCACAAAAATTTTCGGAACTTATTCCGAGCGCCCTCTATCCCCTGCATGTGAAGAAGAAGTTCCGCAGTCGCCTCGGGCATAATTTTTTCCGGAATGGCATGGAGAAGGTCTTCCTTGTCTTTAAACTCCTTATAGATCGTAGCTTCCGAAACACCGGCCCGCCGGGCAATTTCAGTAACGCGCGCTTTTTGAAAACCCTTTTGGGCAAAGATCTCGAGAGCGGCTGTGATGATAATATCTCTTTTAACAATCTGGTTCTTATTGATTTTATTCATTTTTACCACTTTCTTGATGGTATAAGAAATACTATTTCCCTTATTGTGTATTTATTGTCAAGTCTTTTTTTTGGGGTTTTTCATGAAATATTTATTACGTTGTCATATCGGCATGTTATAACAACCATATGCAACAACAACAAGAAAAACAGTATTTTTCTGTGCGCAAACAATCTGAAGCTATTCCTTACGAAGGGCATGAAGAAACAGATGCAATGTCGCATTAGGAAACGGCCTCAAAACTCTTCTCGATGAGCATAAGAATCCTTGCTGGACCTGTCAGCACAGACCTCATTAAGTGGTTGAGTAGTCAAGCAGTCAAGTGGTTAAGTGGTTGTCATTGTTTGTTTTTGTACCGTTTGCCTATGAAGTGAAAGGGGGTCCCGATGAACGGTTGGGCCAGGCCCCGGTGGCCTTTGTGGTAAACAGGGCAGGGGAGGCGGCCCACCCAGGAGGCCCAGGGTAAGGTGGTGAAACGATTCCTTTTCTTGAGTTCTTTATCTTCCGCGTTAAGTTCGTTACTTTTTTCTTCTAATTTGATATATTTCTCACGCAAACTTTGAAACGCCTTTAAGAGTCAATTTTTGGGTAATTCGCGGCTGACGCAGTCGTCAGACTGGTCTGAGCAAGAACTTATTTTCCAAAGGAGGCTACTGGCACATGAATTTCGTTAAGGGAATCAACTATAACTTCCGGGGGTTATTCCTTGGAATCAAGACACCAAAACTCCTTTTCTGGGGTCTCTTGAGGTTCTGTGTCGTTGCCCTGATCACTATTCTCGCAGCCGGTCTAATTCTCGTCTACCACCAGGAGATCCTGAACTTCATCTGGATAAAACCGGTAAGTTATTGGATCCTGTGGCTATGGTATCTCACGTCCTGGGTCCTCTCCTTATTTCTGGTTGGTCTATCAGCTGTTGTTTCCTATCTAATCTCACAAATCCTTTTCAGTGTCGCAGTAATGGACCACATGTCCCGGATTACCGAACGTATGATCAGCGGAGAGGCAACAGGGGAGAAAAAGGTTTCTATATTAAAAACATTCGGTTATCTTGTCAGCCAGGAGATCCCAAGGACTACCGTTCCGGTCATGTTATCCATTTTGCTGATGATTGTCGGCTGGCTCACGCCCTTGGGGCCCGTCGTGGTGATTCTCTCCTCGGCCGTGGCCGCTGTTTTTCTTGCGTGGGACAATACGGACCTCATCCCGGCAAGACAACTGGTCCCGTTCAAGACCCGTTTCCGTTTATTATTAAACGCTATTCCATTCCACTTAGGCTTTGGGCTCCCTTTCTTAATCCCTGGTTTGAATCTTCTCCTCCTATCCTTTGCGCCAATTGGCGCAACCCTCTATCACATGGACAAAAATAAAGATCAGATTTCGATAAAAAATTCTGTAATGCGTCCCAACGGCGTATCATAAGGAAATCTTGTATCCTATGTTATCTTGACTTCTCACTCCTTGTGATTAAATTTGATAAATAAATATCAATTCCCTATGGAGTTTTGACCCCTAAAACATGCCCGGCAAAGACTATTACAAAATCTTAGGAGTTTCAAAATCAGCCTCCCCTGAAGAGATTAAAAAGGCCTATCGCAAGTTAGCCCTCAAATACCATCCAGATCATAACAAGGGGAATAATTCTGCCGAGGCAATGTTCAAAGACCTTAATGAGGCCTATGCAGTCCTGCGCGATCCGGAGAAGAAAAAGCAGTATGACATGTTCGGCGCTGAGGGTTTCCATAACAGATTCACCCAGGAAGACATCTTTAAGGGCTTCGATTTAGGAAGTATCTTTAGAGAATTCGGATTTGGAGGAGGAGGAAGGGGCCGCAACCCCTTTGGCCAGATGTACGGAGGGATGGGCGGCTTTGGCCAGGGAGGACAAGGTTTTCAAGGTCATGGTCAAGGAACGAAGGGTCAGAATCTGGTCTATGAACTCCCGATGACCTTAGAAGAATTGTGCAAACCCACAAATAAGACGATCGCCTATCAGATTGACGGACGACAGGAGAAGGTCTCTGTAAAGATACCCGCAGGTATCAAGGGGGGACAGAAATTAAGATTGCAGGGGAAGGGTCAACCCGGTCTGTATGGCGGTCCTTCGGGTGATCTCTATGTCCAGATCAAGGAACTTGCACATCCTGCCTTCAGGCGGGAAAATGCTGACCTCTATGTAAACCGGAAAATCAGGTTTTCTGAAGCCGTATTAGGCACCGAAATCGAGGTGCCGACTATCGAGCAAAAGACACTGAAGTTGAAAATCCCTACCGGCACCCAGAATAATGCCAAATTTCGTCTGAAAGGGCATGGCATGCCGCTTAACAACGGTTCGGGCAAAGGAAATGCCTACGTGGAAATCAACATTGAAGTACCAAAAGAACTGACCAAAGAACAGGAACCCCTGATGCAATCATTAAAGGATGTGGGATTATAGAAAGAGGATTTATGGCTTGACATGAAAGCAATATGCGTTTTTTCAGGGGGCCTCGACAGCATGTTGGCCGCTGACGTGATAAGGGCCCAGGGCATTGATGTCCTGGCCCTTTTTTTTGAAACTCCCTTTTTCAAATCCGGGAAGGCCAAAAAATCGGCTCGCGCCATGGACCTTCCGTTTAGAGTAGTAGACATCACCCGCCGCCACTTAGAAGTGGTCAAAAAACCGAAACATGGTTATGGCGGCAACATGAATCCCTGCATCGATTGCCATGCGCTGATGTTTCGAATCGCCGGCGAAATGTTAGAAGAAGAGGGGGCAGATTTTGTATTTACAGGTGAGGTCCTGGGCCAGAGGCCCATGTCCCAGAATAAAAGATCCCTTGAACTGGTCGCAGCCGAAAGCGGGCTCAATCGACTCCTTCTGAGACCCCTTTCATCGAAACTCCTTGCACCAACAATTCCTGAAGAGAAAGGCTGGGTCCAGAGGGAGCGGCTCCTCGATTTTCAGGGACGTTCAAGAAAGCCCCAGATGGAAATGGCACAGAGATTTAATATAATGGAATATCCCTCACCAGCAGGGGGATGCCTCCTGACTGAAAAGGGTTTTTCACGCCGATTGAAAGACCTGCTCACCTCCAAAATCGACGTAGAGACGGGGGAATTAGAACTCCTGAGATTAGGGAGGCACTTTCGCATTGCCCCTCACACGAAAATAGTGGTGGGTAGAAACAAGAGAGAAAATGAGGCCATCCAGTCCTTGGCAGGCAAGAATGATGCTATCCTGAGATCGGTTTCAGTGCCTGGACCTACGGTGCTTGTCTCGGGAGAGCTTTCCGGAGAGATCCTCGACATTGCAACAGCTATAACCTTGGCATACAGCGATGCAGGGGAGCGCGATGCCGGTGAAGTCAGAATAGAAGAAGGGATACGTGAAAGCAGGGTGGTGTCTGTTAAAACACGCGACAAGGGAGAATTCAGGCGCTACTTGATTTAAGGGAAAGAATTTAGGAATTGCGAATTCAGGAATTGAGGAATTGAGGAATTGAATGAAATATTCTTTTTTAATCCCTCAATTCCTTAATTCCTGAATCCCTAAATTCCAATTATGACAGCCCGTACTCCTTGATTTTGGAGATGAGCATCGGCCGGCTGATCTCTAAGAGTTTGGCAGACTGGGTCCTGTTCCCGTTTGTCGCTTTCAGGGCCTTTTCAATGAGGTTCCGCTGCAGCCGTTTGGAGGCCTTCTTGATAGAAAGAGTCTCCAAACTGTCAAAATCCTGGGGAAACCCCTTGTTCCGGGTCAGCCTGGATGGAAGTTCCTTCACCGTTATCCAGCGACCGGTTGAAAGAAGTACAGCCCTCTCCATAACATTTTCCAGTTCTCTCACATTCCCCGGCCAGTGATAGCTCATTAGAATGGACATGGCTTCAGAAGAGGGGGCTTCAACTCTCTTTTTCAGTTTCTTATTAAAAATATCTATAAAATAACCGGCAAGGAGAGAGACATCTCCTTTTCTTTTCCTCAATGGGGGAAGATGAACGGTTAGGACATTAATCCGATAGTAGAGATCTTCGCGAAAGCGTCCTTCCTCTACCTCCTTATTCAGATCCTTTGACGTGGCCACCACAATCCGAACATCAATTTTTCGTGAACCCACACCACCCAAGGGAGTGATCTCTTCTTCCTGCAATACGCGCAAAAGTTTTACCTGCAAAGAAAAAGGGAGCTCGCCAATCTCGTCCAAAAATATGGTTCCTTTATCCGCCTCCTCAAAACGGCCAGGTTTGTCTTTGACAGCATCTGTAAACGCCCCTTTCTTATACCCAAAGAGTTCACTTTCAATGAGGTTTTCAGGAATACCGCCACAGTTAATGTTCACTAAGGGCTCTGATGATCTTGGACCATTCGAGTGAATCGCCCTGGCAATCAGCTCCTTGCCGGTTCCGCTTTCTCCTGTAATGAGTACCGTGGTCTTGTGCTCAGCCACCTTTTTAACAAGCTCAAGGACATGGGCCATTACCTCGCTTCGTGCGATTATGTTTCCAAATGAATACTGTCTTTCGATCTCGTTTATCCTGGTTTTCAACCTTAAGTTCTCTTTTTTCAATCTTTCCCGTTCTTCGGCCTTTCTCAGCGTCAAAAACACTTCGTCTGGTTTAAAAGGTTTTGAGATATAATCGTAAGCTCCTTTCTTGATAGCCTCCAAGGCTGTTTCAACCGTTCCATAGGCAGACATCATAATATAGGTCTTTTCAGGATGCTTCTTAACGGCCTCTTCTAAAAATGCCATTCCATCCATACGCGGCATCTTTATGTCGCATAGAATGTAATCAAAGCCGGTCTCAACCATACATTGTAGGGCCTCAATTCCATCCCCGGCGCATTGGACAGAGTAGTTCGTCTTCTCCAACATGGTTTTCAACATATGCCGCATATTCTCTTCATCATCAATTACAAGCACAGTCTGCTGAGGCATGGTTTGCTCCCTCAATCTGGAGTTTGGAATTTGGAATTTTAAGTTTTGCCACACATGATGTGGTCAATTTTCAATGGCGCAACAATATTCAATTTCCGGTTTGCCCGGTCAGTGGGATAGCAACAATTACTTCAGTCCCTGTACCAACAACGCTCTCCACACGAATCCTGCCCCCCAGCCCCTCAATAATCGTGTAGCAGACAGGCAGACCGAGGCCGGTACCTTTTCCTGGTTCCTTTGTAGTATAAAAAGGATCAAAAATGCGACCAAGCTCCTCCGAGGGAATTCCGATCCCCGTATCTGTAAACCTGATCACAATGGAGGCATCTTCATTCTCTGTCTTAATGTTCAAGACATTTAGAGATACACCATCAGATGAATGGGTGTCTATCATTGCGTCTGCAGCGTTTATAATAATATTTAAGAATACTTGTTTTAGCTGGGCCATCCCTGCCCAAACAACATCTTTTTCCGCTCTTAGTTCCTGTCGTATCTCAATCCGGTCCATCATTGGTTGGAGTTCAAGCAAATTTACTGTTTCCATAATAAGCTGGTGAATCCCGGTTTCTTCATATTCGGTGCTTGAAGGTCTGGAAAAGTCGAGGAGTTCTCTTATAATCTGATTTATACGCGTGACTTCAGATTCAATCCGTTCAACGAAATCCTTATTTTCCTCGCTTTTCAGATCTCCCCTCTTGAGCAGTTCCAAGTACCCTAAGATTATACTCAGCGGGTTACCTATCTCGTGGGCCACTCCGGTTGCCAGGCGCCCAGCCGAGGCCATCTTTTCAGACTTGATGATTTCATCCTGTGCCTTTTTTATTTCTAAATTGGCCTCTTTCAATGAAGAGATATTTGCCTTTAACTCCTTCTTGTTCGTCTCAAGCCGTTTGAGCATCATTTTTAATGATCGGAAAAGTTGCCCGATTTCATTTCTCGAAGATTCCCCTTGGTCAAATAAGGGGGGCCACTCATCAAATTTGTCAGTAATTGTTTGGAGTCTGTGAATTGGCTTGACCACCGTTCTCGAAAGGAGATAGATCCCGAACAGAACAAGGATAACCGCGTTTAAACAGATGTAGATTAAGATTATCCTCTCTGATTTTCTAAGCCCCTGATATAATGGGTTGAGGTCTGCGCAAATAGCGACAGCACCCATCAGGCGCCCTTCAAAAAAAAATGGGGCGGACATCCGGACCATCTCTGGAGCGAGCCATGTTACTCCCCAGATTTCCCCTAAAAACTCAAGGGACGATTTTTGTTTTGTCAGAGCTTCTCTCGATCTGACGAGCGCGTCTTCCTCTCGCCTTCCCCATGACCCGAGACCAAAAACCCTGGCGCCTGCGCTGCTTACCACCAGGACACTTGAATATCCTCCCATTCTGAGAAGTTGGGCGATCTCTTTACTAAACCGCGGAACCGACCCAAGTTCATTCAGAGCCTTATGTTTGCTGATTGTGTCATAAACTACCCTCTGTCCTATGGTATGGATGAGAATACGACCCATTTCCACTTTTGCGTCAATCAGATCCCTTTCCGCGAATTTAACCATCACAACATTGATTAGGAGCATGGCAGACAGGATCAAAAAGGTGAGACAGGCCACTATCCCGGTCCTCAGGCTGTAAAAAGGAAATCGCAAGGTTATGTCTCCTCATCCCAATATAATGTCTGAACGAAAAACCCTGGTCTTCGCTCGCACACTACATAAACAGACTAAAATACCACTTTGCAAACTCACTGCCAAAAAAGAGGTAAAAAAGGGCACCTAAGGAAAGAAATGGACCAAATGGTATCCTGACTCGATACCCTTTACCGGCAAACAGGATAAAAATGGAGCCTATGACTGCGCCTGTTAGAGAAGAAATGAGTACGATAAGGGGTAAAGACCTCCAGCCCATCCATGCGCCAATCATGGCAAGGAGCTTAATGTCTCCTCCCCCCATCCCCTCTCTCCCGGTAATCCGTTCATAAATGAAAGCTACAAGAAAAAGAGTTCCCCCTCCTGCCACGGCCCCTATCAATGAATCAAGCCAGAAGGGACTGCCGGGGAGAAATGAAACCCCCAAACCTGCCACGATCCCGGGCAGCGAAAGGATATCCGGAATGATCTTATGGTCAAGGTCAATAAAACTTATTGTCACAAGGGTGGCTGCAAATAGGAAAGCGAGAATGTATTGATAACTGAATCCATATCTGATAAATAGGGCCAGGCTCAAGAGACCGGTCAGCCCCTCTACTATCGGATAGCGCCATGAAACAGGGTGATTACAGCGTCTGCATCTCCCGGATAGAAGAAGATAGCTGAGCAGGGGGATATTGTCATAGAACTTGATTCTTTCGCCGCAGTGGGGGCAGGTTGAGGGGGGACTGATGATCGATTTCTTTAGGGGGATACGATAAATACATACGTTCATAAAGCTTCCGAAAGAAAGCCCCAACAGGAAAGAAAAGAGGACCATGATTGATTCAAAGGTCATTTTTCGGGTTGCGTAGTCACTGATTGAAAATGGTTAACATAATGAATTCAGGAACAAATAAAAAGAGTGTAACACTCTCTGTTAATCCGGAAAACCCGCAACAGCGCCATATCAATCGTGTGGCCCAGGTTTTAGAACAGGGAGGAATTATTGCCTACCCTACTGATACTTTTTATGGGATAGGGTGTGATCTCTTCAATAAGAGAGGGATTCAGCTTATATACAGGCTTAAGAAGCGTCCCCTCAAGAAACCATTTTCCTTTGTCTGTGACAGTCTTAAAGAGATAAGCCGATATGCCTTAGTCTCCAATTATGCCTATAAGACCATGAAACGACTCCTTCCAGGGCCCTACACCTTTGTCCTGGAAGGCACTAAACTGGTGCCGAGGATTATGCTGACCAAGCGGAAAACTGTGGGCATTCGCGTGCCGGACAATAAGATCGCCCTAAGTATTGTGCAAACCCTTGGCCGGCCTATCATAAGCACCAGCGCGGGGCATGATGATCCCTGGGAAATAAAAGAGGCCTATGGATCATATCTCGATATTGTCATTGATGGTGGGATGTTTAATCAAAATCCTTCAAGCGTAGTCTCGTTAATCGGAGACAGACCGGAAATTATACGAAAAGGGAAAGGAGATGTTAGTAGCTTTCTCTGACATTCAGCCCCGAAACGCCGCTCCACCTGTACTCAACCCTCCCTCTCAAGTTTTGGATCAGCCTGGCAGCAAATTTAGCGCTCGTTTCAACCAAAAAGTCGAGTAAATCCAATGTTCTTTTTTTTGGGTAGACCAGTGTCACGTCTCCTTTGATACCGGCCAGTTCTTTTGTTATCTCAACTGCATCTTGAAAATTACCCAAAAAGTCAACCAGCCCCAATTCCTTGGCTTGGGCTCCCGAGAAGATACGACCATCGGCGATCGCCTGAACCTTGTCTAAAGAAAGGCTTCTCCCGCGGACAATCGCCTCCACGAACTGTTTCTGCATGTCCATTATCATGGCATCAAGAATCTCTCGTTCCCTTTTGGTTAATTTCCTATCAGGTGACCCGATGTCCTTGAATTCTCCACTTTTCATGATTTCGAGATCAACGCCGATCTTGTTTAACAGCTCCTCCACCCGCACAAATTCCATAATCACCCCGATACTGCCGGTAATTGTGCCGGGATTAGCCACAATCTTGTTCGCGGCCGCCGCAATGTAGTACCCCCCCGATGCCGCAACTGTCCCCATTGCAGCGACAACTTTCTTTACAGGGATTGTCTTCTGAATCTCCCTGTAGATCTCCTGAGTCGGCGCTATGGTCCCACCTGGAGAATTAATCTTCAAGATAATGGCTTTTATGGCTTTATCTTTTCTATATTTAACTAACTGTGATGTGACTGTCTGAGAGGCCGAAATGGTCCCTTCAACGGAGATAACGCCTATCTTTTCAGTGAAAAACAGATCAGACGTGGGGAAAAGCGTGTTCAGGGCAATTACCATCACGCTACCCAACACAAGGGCTATGGCAAGGATAATAACCAGGACTGTCAGTATCGGATGCCGCTTGTTTGACATTTGTCTCTTGTAATGAGGGTCTATTCAGACTTTTCGTCCGATGGCGGTTCCTCCGGAGGGCTGTCGGAATCTTCAACTTCACCGACTGATTTGGTCTCTGACACCTCAGTTTCCAGAAGAGGCGCTTTCTCTCCTGGGTCGGGATCCTTGGGCTGCGATTGATCTTCAAAATTCATCATTTCTTCTCTCAACAGCTCTCCAAGATTGGAGGTTGCTTCTTGTTTACTATTGAGATAACTTCTGGCAATATCCTTTTCACTGGTCTCGTCCAGCTTTCGTATGGAAAGGCCAATCTTCTTCTCTTCACTGGAGACATTGATGACCTTGGCCTGTATAACATCGTCAATCTGAAACCTCGATAGAGGATTCCCCTTCTTATCGGAGGATATCTCGGAGACGTGAACGAGGCCCTCTATGCCCTCTTCGAGTTCAAGGAACAGACCAAAGTCTGTCACGTTGGTAACCGTCCCGGTCACTCTGGTCCCCGGCTTGAATTTCACCGGTATTTCATCCCATGGGTCAGGGGCTAACTGCTTGATGCCTAATGAAAAACGTTCGTTGTTCCTGTCAATATTGAGTACCACAGCACGCACCTCCTGGCCCTTTTTATACACCTCAGAAGGGTGCCTTATCCTTTTGGTCCAGGAAATATCAGATATGTGCACAAGACCGTCAATTCCTTCATCAATTCCGATAAAGGCCCCGAAATCAGTAATATTCTTGATCTTTCCTTCTATTGTCGTTCCAACAGGATATTTTTCTTCAATAACATCCCAGGGGTTTGGTGCAACCTGTTTCATACCCAAAGAGATCCGTTTCCTTGAAATATCCATGTTCAAGACTATGGCCTCTATCATATCCCCTATACTCAGAAGTTGTGAAGGGTGCCTGACTTTCCGAGTCCAGGACATTTCAGAAACATGAATCAATCCTTCCACACCTTGCTCTACTTCAATAAAGGCGCCATAATCTGTCAGGCTGACCACACGGCCGGTAATTCTTGTGCCAATAGGGTACTCTTTTTCAACCTGGCTCCATGGGTCAGGTACCAACTGTTTAATACCGAGAGATACCCTTTCCCTCTCTTTATCAAAGCTCAAAACCTTTACTTCAATATCATCTCCGGCCTTATGCATTTCAGAAGGGTGTCCTACCCTCCCCCAGGACATATCAGTAATATGTACAAGGCCGTCTATACCGCCTAAGTCAATGAAGAGACCATAATCAGTGATATTCTTTACTATACCACGGAGAACAGCGCCTTCTTCAATGATCTCTAAGGTTTTGTCTTTCAAGGCCCCGCGCTCTGCTTCTAATATGGCCCGGCGGGACAAGACAATATTGCCACGTCTCTTATTATATTTTACTATTTTGAACTCATGCTCCATACCCACCAGGCTATCCATATCCCTAATCGGCCTGAGGTCAACCTGAGAGCCGGGCAGAAAGGCCTGAAGGCCAATATCCACGGAGAGCCCCCCCTTAACCCTCGAGAGAATAGTGCCTTTGACGGTACCGTCGTTTTCATAGATCTCTCTAATTTTGTCCCAGACTTTTATCTTTGCAGCCTTTTCCTTGGAAAGTCTAATAACCCCCTCGTCATCCTCTCTCCGCTCCAGAAGGACCTCTATCTTGTCGCCCACATTGGCCGCCAAATTGCCTTCGTCGTCAATAAACTCACGAATATTGATCTGGCCTTCTGATTTGTAACCAATATCGACCAAGACATATTCTTTGTCGACTTGAACGATCTCTCCAGCAACCACCTCTCCCTCTTTGATACTCTTCAGACTTTCTTCATATAATCGCATAAAGCTGTCAGAATCCTGAGCATCTTCAACGGATTCTTCCGCTTCTTCGGATTCCTCTGCCGATTCAATAACACTTTGTGAATCTTCTGCATGAAGATCTTCAAGAGATTCTTCCTCTGACTTGCCCATCAATTCTTCAGATTCCCCTGCTGATTCAATAACACTTTGTGAATCTTCTGCAGGTGAGTCCTTGTCCGAGGCCTCATGGTCATTCCCGAGATCTAAAGGTATAGCTTCGTTCTCATTAGTTGGTTCGGTTGCTTCTTGGGTTGCAAAGTTTATTTCCTTTTCCATTAACGTAAATACCCCCTAAGTGTTTTAGCCTATTTTTTCTGCCTGCAAAACTTTCAAATTTTTTATTATATCGAAGCTAAAATAGAATATCAACTATTATTTGCCAAAAACCAGCCATTGCAGTTATGATATTTTATGATTGCTTGAGATGATTAAGCATCACTTCAACAACCTCCTCAATAGTTAAAGTCGTTGAGTCAATTATTAAAGCATCCTCCGCCGGTCTCAAAGGGGACAGAGGTCGCATTCGGTCCTGATCATCCCGCTTTTTCAGGTCCGCCCCCACAACGTTTCTCAGCGCTGTTTCACCGCGTCCCAAGAGTTCTTCATATCTCCTACCCGCCCTTATCTCGGTTGAAGCCGTAAGGTAAAACTTCAAATCAGCTTTCGGGAACACCACTGTTCCCATATCCCGCCCCTCGGCCACATATCCGGCTCCTTTGGCGATCTTGCGTTGAAGGCCGGTCATCGCCTCCCTGACTTCGCCAACCGCAGATACCTTGGAGGAAAGCATATCCATTTCCGGGCTTCTGATCAGGCCTGAGATATCTTCCCTACCGAGCAGTAGTCTCGGAGGATCTTTATCTCTGTCGAATCGAAGATTCAAGGAGTTGCACAGTATCCCTAATCCCTTACCGTCATGGAAATCCACTCCTTTTCTTTTCGCTACAAGCGCAACAGCCCTATACATAGCGCCGGTATCCAGATATGAATAGTCGATTTTCTTGGCCAATATACGACTAATGGTACTCTTCCCGGACCCGGCCGGACCATCAATGGTTATGATGTGGTTCATACTCTATACCTTATTACTCTCTTAAGAGTCTCAATAAACCTTTCGTTCTCTTCCGGTAACCCAACGGATATCCGGATATAATCGGGAAGATCGTAACTATCCATAGCTCGAACAATAACCCCTTGTTTGAGCATCAATTCGTAAATCCTTTTCCCGCCGCCGGGGACCTTTATCAAAAAGAAATTGGTCTGTGTAGGAACATATTGAAGGCCGATTTCATCAAGATTGTGACATAAATAGTGCAAGCCGTCTCGGACTACCTGAAGAGTTTTATGGACAAATGCAGAATCGTCCAACGCAGCGGTGGCAGCCACCTGGGCCAGGGTATTTGCATTAAAAGGCTGTCTTACCCGGTTCATATATTCAACCGCCATTTCTGAAGCAAATCCGTAACCGATTCTCAATCCGGCAAGGCCATACAGCTTTGAAAAGGTCCTCAACACGAACAGAAAAGGGTGTACGCCCAACAGGTCAATGCCATTTGACGTCTTTTCATCGGTGACAAATTCGCAATAGGCCTCATCTAACACCACGATGATATCTCCCGGAATCTCTCGTAAGAATTGGATCATTTCATCCTTTGAAATGGCGGCGCCGGTGGGGTTATTTGGGTTGCAGATGAATATGATCTTAGTCTTTGGGATAATCGCGTTAATGAGCCCCTTTAAATCGATACTGAGATTCGAAAGAGGGACAGAGGTCATATTGCCTCCGGCCCCTTTGACTATCTTTTCGTATACCAAAAAGGTGGGGAATGGCTGTATCGCATGATCTCCGGAGGACAGAAATGTTCTAATGATTAGTTCAATCAGCTCATTTGAACCGTTCCCCAAGATAATCTGATCAGAGGGGATTTTGAATTTTTCGCTCAACTTTGATTTGAGATAATAGCCACTCCCGTCAGGATATCGGTTAAGGGTAGAGACCTTATTCATCACCGCCTGGACGGCCAAAGGAGATGGCCCCAACGGGTTTTCATTGGAAGCCAATTTAATGGAACCACTGATCCCTAGTTCTCTTTCAAGTTCTTCTATAGGCTTCCCTGGCGGATAGGGCACCAAATCCTCTACTCCTTTTCGTACTAATTTTCTCATACTGAACACCCTCTGTGATTGAAGATTGAATATTGACTATTGAACCGAGCTGGATACTTGATACTGGATGCTGGATACTTGATACTGGATACTGGGCACCTGTTTTCCTGACTTCTGACCTCCGACCTCTGGGGATTGTTGCTTCTTATAGCGAAAGGAGACTCAAATGTAAACGGTCCGCCTCAGGGTATCTATCCCTTTTTTTGTTATTCATGACATATTTTTCCCCGATTTATCCTTGACTTGCTACCTTTGATCAACTATTTTCTATCAGCCTGCGTAACTTAATTATAGAAGATCCCTGCGAGACCTTTGAAAAACGTTCAGTTTCGTTCAAGATCAAGGCGCATGAGGATTTTAAGCACAGGAATATATTGAATATTTCGAGGATTAAAATCCGAATGCAACGCAGAGATTGGGCGAAAGGGGACATTTTTCAAAGGTCTCGCTGCATCTTTAAACACGTGTTTCCTGCGTGTACGTGCCTGCACTCTAACAGGCGGCCAATCAAAAATTTTCTCAGAGGATTTATGACGTTTAGGAAAGGGGTGTTTTGCAAAGGTCTCACAAGGGGGAGAGATGAACAAATCACAGTTGATAGAATCCTTGGCCAAAGAGGAGAGTTTACCCGTAAGAAAGGCGGAAGAGGTGGTGAACACGGTCTTTGGAGAAATGGAAACAGCTCTCATCAGGGGTGAGAGGGTCGAAATCAGGGGACTTGGAAGTTTTAAAGTAAAAAAATATGACGGCTACAAAGGCCGGAACCCCAAGACCGGAGAAATGATAAAGGTCGATAGTAAGAAACTTCCCTTTTTCAAAGTGGGAAAAGAGTTGAGAGAGAGGGTAGATCTCTTTTAGGGCTTTTGCGTTTGAGGACCTTGGTCGTGCTAGATGGGGCGTTAGCGGTGCCCTGTAACCCGAAATCCGCTCATGCGGGGTTGAAAATCCTTCAGGAGAGCCTTGATCCAAGTTGACCCTCTACCACATTTGGAGTTGACATGGACCTCACGTAACAGGCGCTTACGAACCCCGTCAGATCCGGGAGGAAGCAGCGGTAAGTAAGAAGGCCTGTGTCGTGATGGTATCTATGCCCTTTCTCCGGGTGGCAAGGACAACTTGGTCTCTGTTCGAATGAGGATGCACGGCCAAGGACTTCTTCTAAAATTTCGAGACCTTTGAAAAACGCCCCCTTTCGAAGTCTGCGCTTATCTGCCCAATCTCTGTGTTGCGTTCAGATTTTAATCCTCGAAATATCTAAATATATTACTACGGTTAAAATCCTCACGCGCCTTGATCTTGAACGAAATTGAGCATTTTTCAAAGGTCTCATTTCCCCAAACATTCCGTTCTCATGAGCTCTTCTTTAGACACTGGTGTACCTGATCGATCCGGCCTTTTATGGATAAGAGAACCTGCCCCATATTTCCGGTACCCCAGTCTTTCCCGTTATACACAGCTTGTCCACGGGACTTTTACCAGACAGGGGGGCGCGAGCAGTCCTCCTTATGACTTCCTGAATACCAGTTATGACGTGGGAGATCTGCCACGGAATGTAACGTCAAATCTTACAATTATTAAGAATGCCCTTGGTGCCAACCATCTCATCTTCATGAACCAGTCTCATGGTAACGGTATTTTTGTTTTTAGACCGGAGCACATAGACAGAAAGGTTGAAACCCCGTCCGTAGACGCCGTTATAACAGACACCCCTAACATTGCTATCTTAGTGAAGCAGGCCGACTGTCAGGGGGTCATTATATTTGACCCCGAAAAAAGAGTGGTGGCCAACGTCCATTGTGGTTGGCGGGGGAATGTCAAGAATATACTCGCAAACGTTGTTACACAAATGAAACATAATTTTGGTTGCAAGGGACACAATCTCTTGGCAACCATCGGACCCTCTCTCGGGCCCTGCTGCGCCGAATTTGTCGGCCATGAAAAGATATTTCCAACTAATTTTGAAGAATTCATGGTACACGAAAACTACTTCAATCTGTGGGCTATCAGTGAGTGGCAACTTGTAAATGCGGGCCTCAGACAGGAACATATTGAAATCTCCAGTATCTGCACCCGCTGCAGGACTGACCTTTTCTTCTCCTATAGGGGTGAGGGTAAAACAGGCCGATTCGGGAGCGTCGCTATGTTGATATAATTTCCGGCCCGCAGCCTTGGGGCAGGGACACGGGGTCTTGAAAAATGAGGTTCCCAATTTACTACTTGATTAATTATGTGAACAGGCATAAATTGAACCATATTCTCAACACGATATTTTGAAAGGAATACCGATCCAAATGCCTACAAAATACATCTCTGTTACGGGTGGTGTCCTTTCAGGCCTTGGCAAAGGGATCGCCGCTGCTTCTATCGGCCACCTTCTCTCCTCAAAACTCAAAATCATCCCAATCAAATGTGACGGCTATCTCAATGTAGACCCTGGCACCATGAACCCATTTGAACATGGTGAGGTATTTGTATTAGATGACGGGGCAGAGGTAGACATGGACTTCGGTCACTACGAACGGTTCTTGGGGGTGATGTGCAAGTCAAGGTGGAACCTGACCATGGGCAAAATATTCAACATGGTCAGGAAAAAGGAGCGGAAGGGAGACTACCTTGGAAAAACAGTTCAGTACATTCCTCATGTGACAGATGTAATAAAAAACCACATATTTGAAATAGTCCAGGAAGAAAAACCTGATTTGGTTATAATAGAAATTGGTGGAACAGTAGGGGATATCGAAAACGAACTCTTTTTAGAGGCCATGAGACAGATGAAAGAGGATGTGGGTCGGGACAACATCATTTACATCCATTTGACTTATGTGCCGATTCCTTACGGGGTTAATGAACAAAAATCCAAACCCACGCAGCAGAGTGTGAATCTCTTGAAACAGCGGGGGATCTTTCCTGATATCATCATAGGCAGATGCCCGGAGTTTCTGACCAAAGAAATTAAGGCCAAGATCTCCAACTTTTGCGATGTCAATTCTGATGCGGTAATCACCGGTCTGGACGTAGATGATATTTACGAAATGCCGATTATTTTCGAGCAAGAAGGTCTCCCTGAGATTATTCACAAAAAGCTCAACATCTATAGTCCGCCTGATCTGAGGAAATGGAAAAAACTGGTCGACAACATCAGAAACCCTGACAGGCAAATAACTGTTGCCATGTGTGGGAAATATACCAGATTAGAGGATTCCTATGCCTCTATCATAGAATCTTTTAATCATTGTTCGGCACATCTGAGCTGCAAGATAGACCTCAAGTGGATTGAAACCACAGATCTGAAGGACAGATCTTTCTTGGACGGTGTGGATGGACTGGTTGTCCCTGGCGGTTTCGGGTCTCGGGGCACAGAGGGCAAAATTGAGGCTATCCGTTTGGCCAGGGAACGAGATATCCCCTTTTTAGGCCTCTGTCTCGGGCTCCAGTTAGCCGTCATTGAATTCGCAAGGAATCTCTGCAATCTGACAGGGGCTAATTCAACTGAGATGGATCCTGATACGCCCCATCCGGTGATTGATATCCTCCCGGAACAAAAAGAGATTACCGAAAAGGGCGGGACAATGAGGCTTGGAGCCTACCCTGCTGCGCTTAAGGAGGGGACGAATGTACATTCTCTCTACCGTAGCAAAGAGGTATCAGAAAGACACAGACACCGGTATGAGGTAAACCCTGACTATCATCTGATTCTGCAGGAGAAGGGAATGGTTTTTTCCGGAATATCTCCGGACAGGAGGCTGGTAGAGTTTATTGAATTACCGCAATTAAGATTTTTTGCTGCCACGCAGGCCCACCCTGAACTCAAATCAAGGATGGAAAACCCCGCCCCGCTCTTCTATGGCTTTGTGAAGGCATGCCTGAGCTGAAACCTAAATCGGTGAACTGGTGAACAACTGCGAAAAGGGTTTTCCTGTGTCTCAAGAAGAAGAAAAATAGTGGTTAATTATGTTCCTGCCAAGCTTATTGGCCCGTATGCCTAACTTTTTGCCGTGAATACCCAATACGGCAATACATATTCCCTTCGCGCCATTGGGCGGCAGCGCATAAGCTGTAAACCAGTCATATTTAAACTGGTCTGTTTTGTCGTTGATGGTTCCGGTTTTTGCCCCTAACTCCACGTTTTTGAACGCTTTTTTTCTCCTTAAACTCCGGAAAGTTTTCCTGCATGTGCCATGCACAACAGTGTCCTTCATTAAGATTCTTAACTCGGAAGCCGTATTTTTGCTTATGGATCTGGTCATTTTTGCCGGCCTGTTCTGGTAGAGAATCTCGCCGTTTTCCTGCGAAATGTTTTTGACCAGCCAGGGTTTCATCATAACACCGTCATTTGCAACTGCAGAGGCCAACAGGGCCGCGTGAAGGGGGGATATGGTTGTGCTCTTGTTAAATCCGGTAGCGATTTCTGCTAAACCGAAATCGTCATCCGGGACATGAATAAAACTCTCGGCCACAGGCAAATCAAAGGGGATCGATTGGTTAAACAAGAACCTCTCAGCCGAATCGGTCATGACTTTTTGACCCAAATTGTATATCCCCAATTTTCCGAAAACAGGATTGATAGATGAGGCAAAAGCCCTTTTGAAGCTGATTTTGGATGTGTATTTTCCTCTCTTCTGTTTCAGTTGACGTTTGTAAAGCGTATGCTTGCGGCCATCAAAATAGACCGTCTTCTCGGGTGTAAAGCCTGCAAACTCAAAGGCTGCTGCCGCTGAGACAATCTTAAAAAGGCTGGCAGCAGGGAAATCCGCCTTAAGACAGAGATCCTCACCATTTTGGTTTTTATCATAGCTTGCCATGGCAAGGATTCGCCCGTCATCGAGCCTCAATACCACCGCAGCGGCCTTTAAGTTTTGTGAATTCTGAAGGAGATGAACAATATAGTCCTGAAGGCCTGAATCTAAGGATGATTCCACGATAAGGGGTACACCGCCCCGTTCCAGGACAAAACGTTCTGACAGGTTAGCAGGGTCCAGGTTCAAGCTCTCCGGATCAATGGGAACGGCCTTCTTAGCCTCCCTGCCGGGCAAAGGACTTGCCTGGCCTTCCATTTTTGAAAGGCTGCCTCGGGCCTGGCTCATCTGCTCCGAGATCCATGGAACACCAAAAAAGATCAGAAAAAGACCTATTAGTGCAGATCCCAGAGCAATAGCCACGAGAGAATTTTTCCTGAACAGACGTCTCCAGGAAAAACGGGTTTGAAGTCCTTTCTTATGATCCCGCCAGCCCGAAGAATAGAGATGCTTTGTGTCCATATTTATGCCTGAGAAATTGACTCCATCCCTCCCATATAGGGTTTGAGCGCCTCTGGTATGGCCACACTCCCGTCTCCCTGCAGATAGTTTTCAAGAATAGCGACCAGGGTTCGCCCTACAGCGAGACCAGACCCGTTCAGGGTATGCACCAACTCTGTGCCACTCCCGCCGCCTCTTTTGAACCGGATACCCGCTCTCCTGGCCTGAAAATCAGTGAAATTGCTGCATGAGGATATCTCGCGATAAAGATCCTGACCCGGGAGCCATACTTCAAGGTCGTAGGTCTTTGCCGCGGAAAAACCGAGGTCTCCTGTGCATAATGAAACTACCCGATATGGAAGCTCAAGACGTCTGAGGATCTCTTCTGCATTTCGGGTCAGTTTTTCTAATTCGTCATAAGATTCTTCCGGCCTCACAAACTTGACCATTTCTACTTTATTAAACTGATGCTGTCTGATAAGACCGCGGGTGTCTTTTCCGTAGGACCCTGCCTCTGATCGGAAGCAGGGGGTATAGGCCACATAATAAATTGGGAGATCTTCCTTTGCCAGTGTCTCGTCCCGATGTATATTTGTGACGGGGACTTCTGCAGTGGGAATCAGATAGAGGTCCCATCCTTCCACCTTGAATAGATCCTCTTTGAACTTCGGCAACTGTCCAGTGCCGACCATGGAGGCCGCATTTACCATAAAAGGTGGCAGAATCTCAGTGTAATTGTGCTCGTTAGTGTGAATATCGAGCATAAAGCTGATGAGGGCTCTCTCCAATTTAGCACCTGCACCTCGGTAAAGCGCAAATCTCGAGCCTGCAAGCTTGGCAGCACATTCAAAATCTAAAATACCCAACCCTTCCCCGATATCCCAGTGAGGACGGGGGGCAAAATCGACCTCTCTGATCTTACCCCAGGTGCGAATAACCGGGTTATCATTTTCATCCTTTCCAACTGGGACAGATTCATCAGGAATGTTTGGAATAACCATGAGCAGATCGTTGAGTTCTTCGAGAATTCCTGGGAGTTCTTTCTCTTTTTCCTTAATCTCTGAAGAGACCTCTTTCATTTCCGCGATTATATTTGCGGCATCTTCTCCCCTCTTTTTCATGGCAGCGATATCTTCGCTCACACGGTTCCTCTGATGGCGCAGCCCTTCCAGGACACTCAGCTTACCTCTTCTTTCTTGGTCTAAGGTCTCGAATCTGGAAATATCCAGGTCATATCCCCTAATTTTTATCATCTCCTTGATGTCTCCAAGATTGGATCTGACGAATTTAAGCTCAAGCATAGGGTTCTCCTTAAAATAAAGTTGATGAACTCGTAAAAAGTCAGAAAACATCCGTTATTGTCATTCCCGCGAACGCGGGAATCCAGGGGAATCAATCCCGCCGCGACGGAACTGGACTCCCGCGTTCGCGGGAGTGACGGCTTTGGAGACTTTTTGCTAGGCCATCAAAATTGAGTGATTGAAGAATCGAATCTAATCCCATTGTCCCGCAACTCCTATTACATGATAAGTGGGAAATGGTCAAACATTTTGAACCGCAATTTGGAATTGCAGATTTCTGGAACCTGTGTTATTAGGACAAGACGCTTTCATTGGAAGCGCATCTACGAAGGCCCTAACACCCGCAAAGGCCCTGAGTGCGGGTTTGTTCAACTTCTTTTTCTTAAAAGCTATAATTATGGTGAATTCAAAATCGAAAAACCGGTCAAACGTCATTTGGGGCTTTTTCAGCTCGGTTAAGCTGACTATTGTGCTCCTGATCATATTAGCTATAGTATCCATCTTAGGAACAGTGGTTCCCCAGGAGCAGGGCGCCGCTGAATTTGCGAGACGTCTCAACCCAGCGATGCTCCAGATCTTTACCTCCCTTGACTTTTTTGACATGTACCACTCAATATGGTTCAGGGTCCTTATCGGGTGTCTTGCCATGAACCTCGTTATCTGCTCTGTGGATAGATTTCCAGCGGCATGGAAACGCTTTACCCTCCGACCTGAACCCGATAGGACAAAACCCTTTGATAATTTGCCCCCGCATCAATCTTTCTTGGCCCAGGGAACACCCGAAGAAATCGCAAATAAGGTGAATAAGTTATTTCAATCCCGATACAAAAAAACCAGGAAAAAGGAGGTTGGCGCAAACCTATTTTTTTATGGAGAAAGAGGGAACTATTCCCATTTCGGCGTCTACCTCGTTCATCTGAGCGTGCTCCTTATCATTGTCGGCTCTTTAGTGGGCTCCTTTTTTGGCTTTGATGCCTACGTAAACATCTTAGCAGGGGAGCAGATAGACACCGTCATGCTCAGAAAAACGATGAGGCCCTTGAAGCTGGATTTTACTGTACGTTGCGATAAATTCACTGTGGACTTCTATGAAAACGGTGCTCCCAAGGAGTACCGCTCCGATCTAAGCTTTCTTGTAAAAGGGAAAGAAATGGCTAAGGAAAAGCTCTTGGTCAACCACCCGGTAGAATTCATGGGGATCACCTTTTATCAGGCAAATTATGGAAGCATACCAGGGAAAACGGTTAGGGTGAAAATATCCTGTAACACTGCTCAACCTACTGTCATTGACATGAAGGTTGAGGCCGGGAAATCTATTGCATTGCCGGGCGGAGAAGGGAAATTCAAGGTGATTGATGTGAGGGGAGACATCATGAAGATGGGCCAGGCAGCCTTGATTTCGGTCCAGCCCAATCAGGGTAAACCTGTTGACTTCTGGGTGTTCAAGCACGGAGAAATGGCCCGAAAAATGCTCCCTGAGCCGATGCTTAAATCTCCAAAATTTAACCCTTCTGCTTTTAAGCCTTATACCTTTTTCTTAGATGGCCTGGAAACCAAATTCTATACCGGGCTTCAGGTAAACAGAGACCCAGGCGTATCCATTGTCTGGATCGGATGCTTTTTTATGATCGCTGGTCTTTTTGTGACCTTTTTTCTGTCACACATGAGGATCTGGGTTCATCTGTTAAAGACAGATCAAGGGATGAAAATAAGTGCGGCAGGCACGGCGAACAAAAACCCGGTAGGGCTTCAAAGGGAACTGGAACATCTGACAAATGACCTCAAGGATCTATTTGGTAAAAAGGGCTAAAACATATGCTTAATTCGATTATCCTCAGCTACACGACTTTTGTCTACTTTGCCGCGTTCATGTTTTACCTCCTCGCCATGGTCATGAATCGCGAGATTCTTGCCCGTATCGGCACCTTTGCCTCTCTGATAGGACTCCTTGCCCAGACCGTGGGAATCATTCTCAGGTGGGTGGAATCGTACAGTCTGGGTGTTGGGCACGCGCCCTTGTCCAATCTCTACGAATCATTAGTCTTTTTTGCATGGACCTTAATGCTTCTATATATGATCGTTGAATGGAGAACCAAGAACAGGACGTTCGGTACCTTTGTCACGCCACTGGCATTTCTCGCCATGGCCTATGCCTCCTTCTCTCCAAATATCAGCAGCCACATCCAGCCGCTCATCCCTGCACTCAAGAGTAACTGGCTTATCAGTCACGTAATCACCTGTTTTTTCGGGTACGCTGCTTTTGCTCTATCCTTTGGTCTCAGCCTCATGTACCTGTTAAAGCGCTTAGATAGTGAAGAGCGAAACAACATCTTCTTAAAACTTATACCCGGGCTGAGGATCCTTGATGACCTTAATTATCAGATGATCGTCGTAGGCTTCCTTATGCTGACCCTTGGCATCATAACCGGAGCTGTCTGGGCCCATTCGGCATGGGGGACCTACTGGAGTTGGGACCCGAAAGAGACCTGGTCTCTTATTACTTGGTTTATATATGCCTCGGTGATCCATTCACGAATGGTGAGGGGCTGGAAGGGAAAAAGAATTGCTATCCTCTCTATGATCGGCTTTGCCTGCGTCCTTTTTACCTATTTCGGTGTTAACTACTTAGCCGGACTTCACAGTTACGCAAAGTAAAACGCCCATGTAAAAAGTCCTTTTTACATGGATTTAGGGATTCAGGGATTCAGGAATTACTAATTAGTGTAAGTAGTTAGCGTGAAGGGTATTACTCGCAATTCCGAACTTTCCGACTTTTTACGAAACCATCACGTTTCACTCTTCACCAATTTTCCCCTGCGATATCTGCCAAGAATACACAAGGCAGACATGGACCCTACGGATTCAATGAGCTCCGGCAGGGACGTTCTCTGATTGAATCCGCCTAAATGTGGACCGGTATGGATAGTGATCTCTTCCAGGCCTTTTTTAAAACCATTTGCCGCCTCTTCTGAGTATCCCCTCTCCTCCAGGAAACTGGCGAATTCTTTGTCTGTCATCTCTCTTTGGTCCACTACCCTCAATATCTCCTCCATATAGCGATCGACGCCCATCTCATCGACCATCCTGGCACTGAGTTCATCAAAATCAACAGGCAAAGCTCCGCAAAACTCCTTCCCCACAAACCCATGATAATAACTGCCAAAGATTCCCCGGATAACCTCTTTGAGAAACTGTTTATCGAAAAGATCCCGGGCGTCAACCGGGTCGCCTTGCGTGTCGAACCCAACTTTTGCCCTATCTTTATTGCGAAAATAGCTCCCCACAACCAGGCACAGGCTCAATAGCTGTGTGCCGATATGACCGTAAAGAGAGCGGCTGCTCCCCTTGAAAGGGAGGAGATGTTCAAGGTCCCTTATGCCCGTAAGACCGAAATTAGGATAGCGGCAGGAATCAAGCCACCTGTCGAGCCGCCCTCCCCGCTGCCATTCATACAGGCCATTGTCTCTCCTTCTAAATCCCTGCATTCGGTTGTGAAAAAGCGGAATCGGCGCAGAATGGACAATTCCCCACGATGTCAGCTTTCCGAATAAAAAGGCATTCCTGAGTATCACCTCCTTGAATTGTTCCCTTGTCAGCTGCTTTTCCTTTCTGTGGTCATTGGGATAGGTGAAATAATCCCGGTGAGAAATAAAACCGATTGCATACTGTTCCGGATGGAGTTTTGCCTTTTCAGGGAGACTAACAGGTCGGTTCTCTAACCTGAACAAATAGCTTCCCCGAACCTTTATAACAACCGGTATGTTGAATCTAACGGGAAAGTAATAGCCATCTGAACAGAGATGTTTCAGCCATAGAGATTCCTCGTATAAGGATTGCGGCGAATCCTCGGCCAATGCCAATTTGACGATCAGCAATCGGCCATCTCCATTAACGGCCCTAACGATACTCCTGCCGACAAAGAAAGGAGGATTAGAGCCGGTAGCGCCCGCTCCCTCTAAGACCTCTTGCCAGTTCACACGGGGAATATTCTTAGCTGTCCGGGCCTCTATTTCAGGGCCCAAAATGGACACAGGGAGAGAGCCCAAGGCCTCTGCAGTCGCCCTATGAGGATTTCCGGCCATTGTACCAAGGATATTCAACAGTACAGCGTAGGCCTCCTCGGCTAAGGGTCGGTCAATCGGGTTGACGGCAATAAAGCAGAGGACTTTGGCCGCTTCTCTAAACAGAAAGAAAGATTGTGTCTGGCTTGAGATTGCCGAATTGTGAAAAATCCCATTGAGGGCAAGGATAGTTTCTGAACGGGCTGTTTCAGGGCTTGTCTTGACAACAGTGTGTAAATGACGAAGGGTTAAATACTTGGCGCTGAAGTCATACTCATTTTTAACAAGAATATCTTCAGCCCTAATGATTTCGTCTTCCAGATTCCGGGGGATCATTGGGTATCATGGGCCTCTATCCTGGAGGTTTTTGCAAAGTCGGAAAAGATTTGGAAGTATCTCTTTCCTCCAACAAAATAGGTGTCGTTATGTCCGGCGCCTCTTATCGGGAAAAAATATTTGGGGACATTAGCTGCCCGATACAGCCTTTGTCCCATTGAAAACGGTATGATCTCATCGGTATCACCATGGATAATGAGTTTGGGGACAGTGATCCCCTTGATTTTTCTCAGGTTGTTGTAGTGGGGTGGCAAGAAAGGCGATAAGAGCTGAAAAAGGAACATGCTTTTCGCCATGTCCTTGGTAGAGGTAAAAGCGCTCTCGATTATGAGTGTTCTTACATCCCTTTTCGTGGCTATTTCCATGGCGACCGCAGCCCCGAGGGAACGTCCAAAGGGGATAATTCTGTCAGGTAAAATCCTCTTGTGCTCTATGAGATAATCATAGGCTGCCAGGCCATCCTGATAGAGACCGGCCTCTGAAGGTCTCCCCTTGCTCCTGCCATATCCTCTGTAGTCATAGATGAAGACCTGGAGACCGTAATCCAATAGCAGTTTAACATTCTCAATACGATGGGAGATATTGCCTGCATTCCCGTGACAAAAAAGGATAGTGGGTTCTTTACCCGGCAGTGGGAAAAACCATCCATGCAATTTTGTCCCGTCTCCGGCTTCAAAGGACACGTCCTCATAGTTTAAGCCCCAATTCGTTGGAACGGTCTCAAGGGAACGATCAGGATAAAAGATAAAGAAATTCTCGATTTTCGGATAAAACAAATAGAAGGAGAAACCCAGGAGTAAAACTAATAAGATTAACCAGATCCCGTTTATGGGCATAATAAAGACCCGCCATTTTTTTCTTTTTGACGCTCGATGTAAAGGAGGACTCATGCCGGGAAACGATCCTTGGAGGCTGTCCGAGAATGGCTATTTTCCGCAATCTCTGCGTCAGGCTCATCCCGCCGCGGCGGGACTCAAAATACTCAATGTATTCCTGCGGTTAAAATCTTCGCCTTCCTTGACCTTGCAAAAAATTTCTCATTCTCGGACAAGCTCCCAGAAAAAATCAAAAATTTCCTGTCTTCACAGACGGAAACAGGGATCTGTCCGTATGGGGAATAAACTTGGCCGCACTGAAAAGATTCATAAATTCCTGGTTTACGTTGAGCTCGAGATATGTAACCTGATCTCGTATCTGAAAGAGCTCGTCTTTGGCATCAGTTTGAAGGAGCGCCATGCCTGCTCCATTAAGGGAAGTATTTCCTAAGGAAACATAAGTTTCAAGGGGGAGATCAGGGATCATCCCGATGGTAATGGCCGATTGAGGGTCTATATAAGAGCCGAAGGTTCCGGCAACGTAAAACCTGCTGATCTCCCTCAAAGAAATATTAACGGTATTGGCAATGGTGGTCAGGATGGTGTACATGGCGGCCTTGGAACGTATCAGCCCGTCTATATCGGTCTGGCTGAGGGTAAGGGCCTGGTCCGTCCCGGAATCTTTAGAAGGAACCACAATTAGATGCCTGATCCCATCGATCTCCTTAAGACGGTTACCGCACCTCTCGGCCACAAACTTTCCCCTTAGATCGATCATCTCGGCCAAGAAGAGCTGTGCCGCAAGATCAATGAGTCCCGAGCCACAGATCCCCACAAGCTTTTGTCCCTGTGGCGCTTTAATAGACCCGGCATCCGGGATAGACCTTATCTCGAACTCACGCGTAGCCGGATCAATGACCACCCGATCGATAACCCCCGGACCGGCCATCATCCCCATGCTGGCAACGCCGCCCTCCAAAGCAGGTCCTGCGGCCCCGGCACAGGCCATAAGCCAGTCTCTGTTTCCGATAACCACCTCGGCATTGGTTCCTACATCAACTAAGAAAGCTGTCTCTCTCTGATGGGTCATCCCGGAGGCCAATATCCCTGCTATGAGATCACCGCCGAAATAGCTGCCCACATTTGGAGAAATCAGAATCGGGGCCCCTGGATTGATCTTAATGCCCAGGTCTCGGGATTTCAACAGTCCCGGACTGTTGACCACGGGAATATAAGGTTCCCGGCAGATCCAGTGGGGATCCAGCCCCAAAAAAAGATGCGTCATTGTGGTGTTTCCGGCCACAGACATACCCACTATCGATTCTGAGCCAATACCATTTTTCTTTGTTAATTTGTTGATCTCTTCATTGAGTTTTCCAATCAAAATGTCCTGTAGTTTTGAAAGCCCCCCCTCCTGGGCAGCAAAATGGATCCTGGTAAGGATGTCCGCGCCGATCTCAATCTGGGGGTTATGAAATGAGGTTTCATCACTGATTTCCCCGTTTTCGAGGTCCATGAGCCGGAGAACAAGGGTTGAACTCCCTAAGTCAATGGCCAGGCCATAGATATTACCCCCACCCTGCGCGCTAAAAACATCAATGAGATGCCAGCAGTTATGTTCCTGAAAAAGGGCCGCAGATACTTCATAATCGAACTGCCTGAGAGAGCGGGTCACTCCTCTGATTTGCGCGAAATCCACACTCACTTCTTCACCCCCAAGCCCTTTCTTTATCCCCTTGATTAGGCGGTCCACATCAGCGGTATTATCCTTTAAACTCGGGGGGCTGAGCTGGGGCGAAATCCTCTTTATCCAGGCACCGCTTGCCCGGTTTTCTTTCGTTTCCATTCGCTAATTATTCTCCAATAATCTTCACAAGGACGCGCTTTCTTCGTCTGCCGTCGAACTCACCATAAAAGATCTGCTCCCAGGTCCCGAAATCCAGTTTTCCCTCTGTCACCGCAACCACTACCTCCCTCCCCATAATCTGTCGCTTCATATGGGCGTCAGCATTATCCTCTCCAACATTGTGCCTGTACTTTGAAACAGGCTCATGGGGGGCCAACTCTTCCAGCCACACGTCGTAATCGTGATGAAGCCCTGATTCATCGTCGTTGATAAAGACCGACGCCGTTATATGCATGGCATTTACGAGAACCAGACCCTCTTTGATTTTGCTTTCCCTGAGGCATTCGTCCACCTCGGGTGTGATGTTTATGAAGGCCCTTCTTGAAGGCACCTGGAACCACAATTCTTTTCTATAGCTTTTCATGATCTCCATCCTTTCTAATACTGGTCGCTAAGAAGCCTTTCTATGGCCCTTGCATGTTTTTCCGCTGCTCCTTGATTTTTGAGCACTGCTTCCCGGGCCCGGTCACCAAAGCCCATGGATTCTTCAGGATGACCGAGCAACCAGAGGATCTTTTCCCCTAACTCCCCAGGTGTCAAAACCGGCACGCTGGCCCCTGCCTTTTCCAGCAAATCTTTTGCATCCAAAAAATCCTCCATGGAAGGACCATAGAGCACGACCTTTCCCCATACTGCCGGTTCCAGGGGATTTTGCCCTCCCAAGGGTACCAGGCTGGCGCCGCAAAACACGATAGTCCCAATACTGTAAATCTTGAACAGCTCACCAAAAGTATTGATTATTATAACCTTTTCTGTCCGCTTTCCTTTGCCCTCACCGATTTCCGTCCTCAATTGATATTTTAGGCCCCGGTCGTTGATCAGCGCACCGATCTCGGAAGTCCTGTCGATATGCCTCGGCACAATAATAAGGATGGTGTCCGGGAACTCCCCAAGCGCCTTTACGTAGGCATCCAGGATCATTTCCTCTTCACCCTGGCGGGTGCTGCCCGCAACAATAATCCTCCCGGAGGTATCGAGGTTCAAGGTCCGGCGCATCTTCATCTCTATACTCGGATCAGGGGCTGTGGCAAAAAGATCATATTTGGCGTTTCCATTTATTTCAATCCTCAACGGGTCCGCACCCATAGATCTGATACGGGCTCCGTCTTCTTCGACGATCATACTGAAAAGATCGAGATTCTTGAGGACCTCCTTAAAAAAAGGGCGCAGTTTAAGATATCCATGAATCGACCTTACAGAAATCCTGCCGTTTATGAGGGCCGTCTTTATCCCCATACGCCGGGCCTCGAAAAGCCAGGCAGGCCAGATCTCGGTTTCAAGAAAGATCATTACATCGGGTCTGAAAAGGGAAAGGGCCTTTCGAACAGACCCTACAAAGTCGATGGGTGAGTAAACCACCAAGACCTCCTCCCCAAAGGTTTCCCTTGCCAGGTTGCGCCCATGTTCGGTCATGGAGGAAATAATGATGGAGCAGCCCGGTATGATATGTCTGAGTGCCTCTATAATCGATGCCGCCACCTTGACCTCACCCAGAGAAACAGCGTGAATCCAGATCCTCGGGCGCCCGGTAATTCGTTGAACTGCTTCTAAGGGCATAAACCCGAGACGTTCTCTGAGATGATGGCTGTAACGTCCGGTTACCCTTGTATAAAGCAAGAAAAAGGGGAATAAAAGAAGGAACAGTCCGCTGGTGACAACCATATAGATCCAATAAAGTACGCTCATATGCCTATCTTATCTCCTCGTTCCGGGTACTGAGAGATTAGAACATGACAGGGGTTGCCGTCAACTTTTTCAGTGACTCTTGATATGGAATTTGTTAGTATTACAAGATTATCTGGTAGCAAATCAACGTTCCCTGGGCGATTCAATCATTTAACAAACTCCGGAGAAAAGCCGAAATGAGCTTTGAAAAAAACATT
>Ga0222678_1000151_pt1 | contig 37163 bp, 29 predicted proteins | sample AntAcemetagen937_FD_179801 | JGI IMG/M metagenome (GOLD analysis project Ga0222678, IMG submission 179801) | Saline water microbial communities from Ace Lake, Antarctica - #937 | ecosystem: Environmental > Aquatic > Non-marine Saline and Alkaline > Saline | place: Antarctica: Ace Lake... | reverse complement strand
ACACTTAGCAAATATACAACGGGTCACCCAAATAAAAAACATACATTAATATTTATAGGGTATACAGAGCAAAATTTGTGTTTTTTAAGAAAAGTGACGAAAACAGGTGAGCCTGTTCATATTATTTGAACAGGCTTTTTTATATTTTTACCAAAAAAAGTCAATGAATCTATTCTACACACCAAAAATAAATTCAGAAATTTATATTCTCGACCAGGAAGAGTCAAGGCATTGCATTAAAGTTTTGAGGTTAAAAACCGGCGATGAGATTTTTCTTACTGATGGAAAGGGGAATTTATTTAAATGTAAATTGATTGAGGATAATCCTAAAAAATGTACAGTCAGGGTTATCGACATACAAAAAGAATACAAAAAGCCTGATGTAAAAATTCACATGGCAGTAGCTCCGACAAAAAACATCAGTCGCTTTGAATGGTTTTTGGAAAAAGCAACCGAAATTGGTGTTGACGAAATTACTCCAATAATTTCCGAACATTCCGAAAGGAAAATTATTAAGCCTGAAAGACTGACAAAAGTTATCACAGCTGCTTTGAAACAATCGCTAAAAGCTTATCACCCTATTTTAAATGAAGTGCAAAACTTTAAAAAATTTATTAATATTGATTTTGCAGGAGAAAAATATGTTGGTTTCTGTGAAGATAATCCCAAGCTTTTAAAAACTGTTTATCCGAAAGGAAAAGATGTTTTAATTTTAATTGGACCTGAAGGAGACTTTAGTAAAAAAGAAATTCAAATTGCAAAAGAAAAAGGTTTTATTCCAATAAGTTTAGGAGAGAGTCGTTTAAGAACAGAGACAGCAGCAGTTGTGGCTTGTCATTCTATTAATTTTATCAACGAATGATTTATGATTAATATTATCGAAAAAATACTACTATTTGTTTTTTTGTTTTTTACTACAAGCTTGTTTTCGCAAAACAGCGGTGTAGAAATTGCCTTGCTAAAATACAATGGCGGTGGCGACTGGTATGCAAATCCTACTTCGCTGCTCAACCTCATCAAATTTTGCAATACAAATTTATGTACAAATATTAATCCTGAAAATGCAACTGTTGAAGTTGGAAGTCGTGAAATTTTCAATTATCCTTTTGTTCATTTAACAGGACATGGAAATGTAATTTTCTCTGATGATGAAGCAGCAAACCTCAGAAAGTATTTAATAGCAGGTGGGTTTTTACATATTGATGATAATTATGGGCTAGACAAATATATTCGTCCGCAAATGAAAAAAGTCTTTCCGGAACTTAACTTTATTGAACTACCATTTGAACATCCCATTTATCATCAAAAATATAATTTCGAAACAGGATTACCAAAAATCCATGAACACGATAAAAAAGCACCACAAGGTTTTGGAATAGTTTATAAAGGTCGTGTGGTTTGCTTTTATACTTATGAATGTGATCTTGGTGATGGATGGGAAGATCAGGAAGTACATCACGACTCCGAAGCAACACGACTTAAAGCATTAAAAATGGGAGCTAATATTATTCAGTATGTTTTTACGCAATAATCTTTACTTTTGCACACAAGACATCAAATTCATTTTATGCAAGAAAAAAAAATCAAATTATTTTTAAACACGATTAAACTTTTTCTTATCTCATTTTTAATAATTATGTTTTCATCTTGTAATCATACCAAAAAACCTATTGAACAGGAGCATGAAAACCTTTTCGAGAGTGTAAAATTACCTCCACTTTCAGATTCAGAACCTAATTTAAATGATACTATTTCGAGAAACAACAGTTTATTAAAATCAATAAATTCCGGACCAAAAACATTCATTGTTCAGATTGACATTGATTCTGATTTGCCAGATTTCAAAGTTTATTCAGATGTACTTGATAAGAAAAAAGCCTTTTTTGATTTTATGCGCCCCATAATTATTAATGAAAATAATAAAGTATTAAAAGAGAGAGAGTTAATTTTGAGTTGCTTAAACAAAAAGAATAAAGGAATAAATCCTGATAAACACGAAATTAATGAACTAAGAAAACTAGCTAAAAAATATCGTATAAAAGTTTCTAAAGATAATATTTATCCACCCTATCGTGATATTTTATTGAAAATTGATATTATTCCTGTGGAATTAGCTTTAGTTCAAGCAGCAAATGAATCTGCATGGGGAACTTCATATTTTTCAATAAAAGGAAATAATATGTTTGGACAGTGGTGTTTAAGAAAAGGTTGCGGAATAGTTCCACGCAACAGACCTAATGATGCAACTCATGAAGTAGCTGTATTTTCTGATGTAAGCCAATCAGCAAATGCCTATATAAAAAATTTGAATACCCATAATGCATACACAAAATTTAGAATTGAAAGATACAAAATGAGACTTGCAAAAGAAGAACCAACAGGACTTGTTCTTGCAATCGGATTAAAAAATTATTCCGGTATTGGAATGGAATATGTTAAAACTATCAAATCCATGATTAGGGTTAACAGGAAATATATGGGTTTGGAAAAGTAAAAGTAGTTCAACTACTTTTTTAAAGAAACAATCTGATCCTCAATCACTTTTATTTTAGATTCAGCATCTTCCTGTTTTTGTCTTTCTTTTTCAATAACCTGAGGTGGAGCATTATTTACAAATCGCTCGTTACTCAATTTTTTCATAACAGAATTCAAAAAGCCTTTTGCATATTTTAGTTCTTCTTCGAGTTTAATTATTTCAGCTTTTTTGTCAATAAAATCTCCAAGAGGAACATAAAATTCAGTCGAACGAATAATAAATGACTGAGCACCATCAAGTTTTTCAGAAATATAATTAAGCTCACTGATATTACAAAGCTTTGCAACAACGCTATCAAAAGTCAGGTCAGCTTTTTGGTCAAGATTCTTTTTAATAGAAAATTCTATTGCATTTTTTTGAGGAATATTTTTTTCTTTACGCAAGTTTCTGATCGCAATAATAATCTCTTTTGCAAATTCAAACTGCTCAAGAATATTATGGTCGATACGTTGTTTTACAGGCATTTCAGAAATCATAATACTTTCATCTTCGCTTCTTACTTTAAGAGTATGCCAGATTTCTTCTGAAATAAACGGCATAAAAGGATGAAGTATTTTCATTAACTTCTCAAAAATATCAATTGTTTCGTTCAGAGTCTTTTTATCGATTGGTTTTTGATAAGCAGGTTTAATTATTTCCAGATACCAGGAACAGAAGTCATCCCAAATCAATTTATAAACCCCCATTAAAGCATCTGAAATTCTGTACTTTAAAAAATTATCATCAATATTTTTAAGAGATTCATTTAATTTGGCATGAAACCAATTAACAGCAACCAAACTTGACTGAGGTTGTTCAATATTTTCATCTATTTCCCAACCTTTAATCAGTCGTAAAGCATTCCATATTTTATTACTGAAATTTCTTCCTTGTTCGCAAAGAGCTTCATCAAAAGGTAAATCATTTCCTGCAGGAGAAGTTAAAAGCATTCCAACTCTTACTCCGTCTGCTCCATACTTTTCAATAAGTTTAATCGGATCAGGAGAATTACCAAGAGATTTCGACATTTTCCTGCCAAGTTTATCTCTTACAATTCCTGTAAGATAAACATTTTTAAAAGGAATTTCGTTTCTATATTCTTGTCCTGCCATAATCATTCGGGCAACCCAAAAGAATAAAATTTCCGGTGCAGTAACCAAATCATTTGTCGGATAATAATATTTTATTTCTTCGTTATCAGGATTTCTTATTCCGTCGAAAACTGAAATCGGCCACAACCATGAAGAAAACCATGTATCCAAAACATCCTCATCTTGTTTTATTTCTTCAATTTTTAAATCAGGAAGATCAAAATCAGCTTTAGCTTTTTCAAAAGCTTGTTCTAAAGATTTGGCAACCACCATTTCGTTGTTCGGAAGATAATAAACAGGTATCTGCTGTCCCCACCAAAGTTGACGGGAAATGCACCAATCCCGAACATTTTCCATCCAATGACGATATGTATTTTTAAATTTCTTTGGATGAAACTTAATTGTACCGTCCATAACAACATCAAGTGCAGGTTTTGCTAGTTCCGACATTTTCATAAACCATTGAAGCGAAAGTTTAGGTTCAATTATCTCATCAGTCCTTTCCGAAAAACCAATTTTATTTACATAATTTTCGACTTTGTCAAGATGACCTTTTTCTTCAAGTTCTTTAAGAATTTCTTTTCTAACAACAAAACGGTCTTTTCCAACATAAAGCTCAGCTTTTTCACTTAAAGTGCCATTATCATTAAAAATATCAATTACATCAAGTTTATGTTTTATACCGATTTCATAATCATGAAGATCGTGAGCCGGAGTAATTTTTAAACATCCTGTTCCAAATTCTCTGTCAACATAATCATCTTCAATAATTGGCACCGAACGATTTACAAGAGGAACAATAACTTTTTTTCCTTTCAGATAAAAAAATCTTTCATCTTCAGGATGCACACAAACTGCTGTGTCACCAAGTATTGTTTCAGGTCGTGTAGTTGCAATTGTAACAATATCATCAGAATTTTCAACTTTATATTTCAGATAATATAACTTTGAATTTACTTCTTTATGAATTACTTCTTCATCAGAAAGAGCTGTAAGAGCTTTTGGGTCCCAGTTAACCATTCTCACACCACGATAGATCAAACCTTTGTTGTACAAATCAATAAAAACATCAATAACCGATTCGTACATCGATTCGTCCATTGTAAATTTTGTACGATCCCAATCGCAGGAGGCACCAAGTTTTTTTAACTGCTCGAGAATTATTCCGCCATGTTTTTCTTTCCATTCCCAGGCATGGTCTAAAAATTCCTTTCTCGAAAGATCAGATTTTTTTATTCCATCTTCTTTGAGTTTATTTACTACCCTAGCTTCGGTAGCAATAGAAGCATGATCGGTACCCGGAAGCCAGCACGCATTTTTTCCCTGCATTCTTGCTCTTCGTACTAAAACATCCTGGATAGTATTATTTAACATATGTCCCATGTGCAGAACACCGGTAACATTTGGAGGAGGTATTACGATGCAATAAGGTTCTCTTTCGTCAGGTAGCGACCTGAAATATCCTTTTTCCATCCAGTGTTCATACCACTTCTCTTCAGTGTTTGCAGGATTATATTTGCTGGGAATTTCCATTATTAAAACGATTTTCTACTGTTAATTTATGAGTTTGCAAAAATAGTAAAATTTATAGTAATGTTTTTTCTGATATCAAATTGGATAAATAATATCAAATTTGGATAATTGGGTTTTTTGTCTATTTTTGTAAACCATTTAAGAAATTAGAAACAAATAATATTAATAATTAAAATTTTAAATTTATGTTAAAAGGACATCCGAAAGGACTATTAGTAGCCTTCTTTTCCAATATGGGAGAACGATTTGGCTTTTACACCATGATGGCAATCCTTGTTCTTTTTCTTCAAGCGAGATATGGTTTATCCGAAGAAGAAGCAGGAGGTTATTATAGCTGGTTTTATTTTGGTATTTACGGTTTAGCTCTTGTTGGAGGACTTATTGCTGATGCCACTAACAAATACAAACTAATAATTTTATTAGGAATTATCATTATGTTCTCCGGATATGCCATTATGTTTATACCCGGATTATCTCTTACAGTTACATTAGTTGGATTGTTTATAATTGCCTTTGGTAATGGACTTTTTAAAGGTAATCTTCAAGCAGTTGTTGGACAAATGTATGACAATCCAAAATACTCAAAAGTACGCGACACTGCCTTTATGATATTTTACATGGGTATTAATGTAGGTGCTTTTTTCGCACCATTTGTTGCAACTGGAATAAGAAACTGGTTTTTGAAGACTCAAGGATTTTTACATGATGGCAGTCTTCCTGCTATGTGCCATGCCTATCAAAAAGGAGAATTATCTGATGTTGCAGCATTCCAAACCCTTGCCGATAAAGTTAGTCTCAATGGAGCAATTACTGATCTTGGAAGTTTTGCTGAAACTTATATACAATCCTTCTCAAAAGGATATAATTATGCTTTTGGAGTCGCTGCCGGAGCAATGGTAATTTCACTACTGGTTTATGTGTTCTTTAACAAATATTTACCGACAAAAGAAAAACAAGTAAAAGAAGTTAAAGTTGAAGCTGCATCAAAAGATAAAGTTAAAGGAATGAGTAAAAAGTCTGTAGCTGTTATTGTATCCTTCATAATTGGAATCGTAGTTGCACTTATGATTTACCTTCCCACAGGAAATATTGATGTTGCATTTGCAGTTGGTCTTTTTGTTGTTTTTGTTGCATGGCTTCTTCAAGTTTCAACAAAGGAAGAACGCCCTCGAATATCAGCACTTCTATTAGTTTTTGTGGTTGTGATTTTCTTCTGGATGTCATTTCATCAAAATGGTTTAACACTAACATTATTTGCCAGAGATTATACTGTAAAAGCAGTTGATCCTTTCACAAATGTATTCTTCAATCTTGATTCAATTCTAGCGTTTATTGGTGCTATAGCAGGATTCTTTATTTTAATCTTACGTAAAAAATCAATTGAGAAAATCATTGGATTAGTAATGTTATTAGGCTTAGGTTATTTAACATATTACTTTATTAGTTCTGGTGATTCATTAAATTCAATTGCACCTGAAATTTTCCAATCTTTTAATCCATTATTTATTGTCGCATTAACGTTTCCAATAATGGCATTATTTACATGGTTGAGAAAAAGAAAAATTGAACCTTCTACTCCTAAAAAAATTGGTATTGGTATGATTATAGCTGCTTTTGGCTTTGTTATAATCCTTGTTGGTTCACTTAATCTCGTTTCTCCACATGAATTACAATATGTTGATGAAATGGGAAAACTACAATATAATCCGGTACCGGACTCTTCACGTGTAATGCCATACTGGCTTATTAACAGTTACCTTATTTTAACTATTGCTGAGTTATTCCTTAGTCCTATGGGATTATCTTTTGTTTCAAAGGTTGCACCTACTAGATTCCAGGGAGTGATGCAAGGTGGATGGCTGCTTGCAACAGCAGTTGGTAACAAGCTTTTATTTGTTGGAAGTTACTTCTGGGGCAGACTTGATTTATGGCAACTTTGGGCAATTTTTATTGTTTGTTGCGTTCTTTCTGCAATGTTTATTTTCTCAATAATGAAACGACTTGAAAGAGTAACTAATTAATACCTTTTTAAATAATTTTAACAAAGCCTCTCAATAGATTTTTGGGGGGCTTTGTTTTTTATATTTACTTTTATAAGATGAATTATCCATGGAATCACGACAGACGTTTTAATGCTTATTCCAATTATTTTAAAACCATTTTTGGTGAGAGAGTGCAAAAAGTATCTATCGATGCAGGATTCACCTGCCCAAACAGAGATGGTTTGTTAGGTAAAGGTGGATGCACTTATTGTGATAATAATGCTTTTAATCCTTCGTATTGTTCACCAAAAAAAACTATAAAACAACAAATTACTGAAGGTATTGAATTTCATAAAGTAAGATATCGTAAAGCAAATAAATACCTTGCATATTTTCAACCATATTCTAATACTTACGCTCCTCTCGAAAAACTAATTAAAATTTATGATAAAGCCCTCAGTATTCCTGAAATTGCCGGTTTAGTAATTGGAACTCGTCCCGATTGTGTTGATGATGAAAAACTAAATTATTTCAGCAAATTATCAAAAAATAATTATGTAATAATTGAATACGGAATTGAATCGTGTTATAACAAAACTCTTGAAAAAATAAACCGGAGACACACTTTTGAACAAGCTGTTGAAGCAATAAAAAAAACTTCCCGGAAAGGAATAAAAACCGGTGCTCACATTATTTTCGGATTACCTGGTGAAAGCAGAGAAAAAATGCTTGAAGAAGCAAAAATTCTTTCTAAACTTCCTCTAAACAATATAAAATTTCATCAACTTCAAATAATTAAAAATACCGTCATGTCGCAGCAATATAAAGCTCACCCCGAAAATTTCAATTTCTTTGAGCTCAAAGAATATATTGATTTTATTATTCGGTTTCTCGAAAGATTAAATCCAAATTTTGTGATTGAAAGGTTTGCCGGAGAAGTACCTCCTCGTTTTCTTGACGGGCCGGGATGGGGTTTAATACGTAATGATCAAATTTTAAATCTAATCGAAAAAGAACTAAAAAAAAGAAATACATATCAGGGAAAGTTTTTCAAAACATAGAATTTCAAACTTTCCCTTTCAAACATGCAACTTAATTACAATTGTTCCATTAATTTATTCCAACTTTTTTCTTTCGTACGAACTCGTTTTACATTTTTGTAATTTCAATTTTTTATTAATTATTATTTTATTAAAAAAAAACATACTTTTGTTTAACTGAAAAAATATTATTAACCAAAATTTATTTATTATGAAAAATTTTACATTCTTAATTACGGCCATTACATTTTTAATGGTTATGTCCTTTCAATCATTTTCTCAGACTGTTGAGTTTGAAGATAATTTTGAAAGCGGTACTGCAAATTGGGTACTTACAGGAGATTGGGATTTAACAGATGCTCAATCTTATTCACCAACACATTCTATGACTGATAGTCCCGGTGGAAACTACTCTTCAGATCAAGACACTTATTGTACAATGGCTGCAGGTGTTGATCTGTCAGATCCAACAATTTTATCAGCTAATGTTGTCTTCGCTGCAATTTACGACATTGAAACAAGCATTGATTTTGACTGGGTAAAAGTTCAGGCATCAGTTGATGATTTTTCTACATTTACCGAGCTTGGAATTTTTAATGGCGAAGGAAACCTTACTCCTTGGATTGAGTACACATACTCACTCGGAGCTTATATGGGTTTCAGTAGTGTTAAAGTTCGTTTTCACTTCCATAGTGATGCAGGATATGAAGTTGACGGAATCTATTTCGATGATTTCATGATTACTTCAAGTAATGTTGATAATGCTGCACCTTATATTGGATATGACAATCCTCCAACATTTTATGAAGGAGTTCTTGATGATTATGTATTCTCAACTCAATTAATTGATGTATCAGGTATTCAATCAGCAAAAGTTTATTATCAAGTTGAAGGTGGTGATTGGTTAAATGTTGATGGTACTGTTATTATTGATGATTATTATGAATTCATTATTCCTGCACAATCGGCAGGTAGTATGGTTGTATTTTACGTTGAAGCTATTGATGCTTCACCAGATAATAATATTGCTACAACAGATGATTATAAATATATTTCAGGTGAATATATTTTCTATGATGATCCTGAAGTAGCATTTTACACAAATTTAATGGCAGGAGGCGGTGCAGCAGTTGTATTTACTTTAGATGATCCTACTCGGATTGTTACAGGATTAATAAGAAACTATCAAGATCAAAGCAATCCTCCAAATAAAAATTTCATGTTCCATGTATGGACAGCAGGATCAAACGGACCCGGATCTGACCTTATTACTCCTTTTGAAGTTGTTCCGGCAGCAACAATTGTAGATCCAAACCCAATGACCGTAATTGATCTTAGAGATTATTCAGAGGAATTAAGCCTCTCACCAGGAGACGTATTTATTGGTATCACTATTCCTGAAGACACAGTTAAAATTACTATGGCCACTCTTGCTGCTAATCGTTCATTTTCATTATCAGGTGGTTCATGGGGAACATCAGATTACGATTTTCATTTCAGGATGGTTACTTGTGGTAGTACTGTGGGAATTAATAACAATCCAACAAAAGAGCTTGAATCAGCTATTATGTTCCCAAATCCGGCTACTGATATTCTTTATATTGATAGCAAAAATGAAATTCTGAATCTGAAAGTTTTAAATACAGCAGGTCAAATGGTTTATAATAAAAATATAAACTTATTAAAAACACAATTCGAAGTAAGCAGCCTACAGGCAGGTATTTACTTTGTTCAAATAGAAACCGTTAACGGTATTTCTACTCAAAAAATTATTGTTAAATAAACATATTTATCATTTATTTCAAACCCCGTTTTATTTTCATAAAACGGGGTTTTTGTTTTAAAACAAACTACTCTTACAATATAAAAAGCAGATAATAATTTCGATTAAAAAAAAAAATTGTGTTTTACCCTTTTTTTTTTATTAAATTTGAGCAATAAATTAAATTATTCACAAAAATTATTAATTATGAAAAAATTTACTCTATTTGTTTTTGCTGTATTTTCAGCAATGTTATTAAGTTTAAATGTCAACTCGCAAACTATCCTTGCTGTTGACAGAGACGGAAGTGCTTGGGCACCTGAATCATTCACCGACTGTTGGCCTATGTATCAGCAATCATTGGATGACAATGGATTCACTTATACTTATTTTGAAGTTATTGATGGTGAAGAAGATGGACCAGACCTTGCAACTATGCAAGAATACGAAATTGTAATAGTATGGTGTGGAGAAATTTGGGCTGGAGGAAATACACTAACTGACAATGATGAAGCAAATCTCGCTGCTTTTATGGATGGTGGAGGAAAAGTATTCCTATCTGCTCAAGACTGGCTATGGGATAAATATCCATCAGCAGGTTCTTTTGCTGTTGGAGCATTTCCTTTTGATTATTTCGGTATTTGGAGTGTTGAGCAAGATAATTGGGAAGTTAAAGCTCCTGCTCTTGCTTCTGCCGAAGGTGCAACCGGAACTGTTGTTGAAGGGATTGAGTTTCTCGTTGAGGATATCTTTACTGTAGAAGAGAAAGAAGGTTTGTATATTGATGAAATAACAAATTGGTTTGGAGTGCCATTTTTTAATATAACTGATCCAACTCCAGGCGGAGTTTGTGGTGTTCAATTCGAAAGCGGTGATTTTAGATCTGTTTTTACAGCTTTATCATTTGCCGGAATTACAGAGCCCGAAAAAAGAACCTTATTAATGGCTAATATTGTTGCTTTTCTTTGGGGTTCAGTTGGTGAAAATGAAATTTCTTCATCAAATCCTCAAGTAAATATTTATCCAAATCCAGCTATTAATTATGTTAGCATAAATTCTGAAATCAATATTATTAATGTTGAGATTTATAATATTGTTGGTCAAAAAGTTTTCAATCAGAACGATCCCGGAAACAATTTCACAATTAATACTAATGAATTCGAAAGTGGTATTTTCTTTGTCAGGATTACAACTCCCAAAGGATATCAAACACAGAAATTAACAATAAAATAATACCAATAAAATAAATTAACTTTTGTAAAATAGCAATAGAGAAACACAGCTGTGTTTCTCTATTGCTATTTTACTACTGTGTTTATCTCGTTTTTATTCTTTTCTTTTAGGGTATCGCTTTGCATTCTTTAATGCTTTACTAATAATCCATTCCAATTGTCCATTAGTACTTCTGAATTCATCAGCAGCCCATTTTTCAACAGCTTTCATCAAGTCTGAATTAATTCGTAATGCAAATGGTTTTTTATTAGACATAATTCCTGAATTCGGAAAATTAATTATTTTTTATAAAATCAACTATCTCATCAGTTAGTTTACCTTTCACAATCAAATCCGAATGATTATAATTTAAAATGTTTTGTTGTCTGTCTGCAACAGTTTCTTTAAAAATATGGATCATACCTTTTATTATTTTAAATTTTGCATTTTAACATTTAATCATTTTAACATTTAATCATTTTAACATTTAATCATTTTAACATTTAATCATTTAATCATTTTAACATTTAATCATTTTACCATTAATCAATGTTCCACTAAATTTGTAGTTTCACCTATAAATCTAATGATGCAAAGTTCCTGTGTTAATCACGGGACTTGCATCTTTATCAGAGCAAAGAACAACCATTAAATTACTCACCATAGTTGCTTTTTGTTCCTGATCTAGTTCTATAAGTTTTTTATCTTTCAATTGATCAAGAGCCATTTCAACCATACTTACTGCGCCTTCAACAATTTTAAATCTAGCTGCAACAATTGCAGTTGCTTGCTGGCGACGTAACATTGCTCCTGCAATCTCAGAAGCATAAGCAAGGTATGCTATTCTTGCTTCCATAACATTAATGCCGGCAATTTCGAGCCGCTCACGTAGTTCTTCTTCAAGAACGTGATTAACTTCTTCGCCACCTGAACGTAAAGTAATTTCTGCTTCTTCGTCATCAAAATTATCATAAGGATAATGTCCACCCAATTTCCTTACCGCAGCTTCGCTTTGTATATCTACAAAATGACTATAATCATCAACATCAAAAGCTGCTTTATAAGTGTTTTCAACTTTCCAAACCAGCACAACTCCGATCATAATCGGATTACCCACCTTATCGTTAACTTTAATAGGTTCGCTATCAAGATTCCTTGCTCTCAACGAAATCCTTGTTTTTGTAAAAAAAGGATTTACCCAAAAGAAACCGTTTTTCTTAATAGTCCCTTTATATGCCCCAAATAAAACCAATACGCTTGATTCGTTTGGGTTTACAATTACAAAACCTGCAATACCAAACAATCCAAATAATATAAAAATAGTAAGGAAAATCATTTTTGCAAAAATGACACCTAAAACAGGTATTATTATCATTAAAAGAACTATAAATAAAGCAATATAACCTGATGCCGGAGAATAAATTTTTTCTTCTTTCATTTTATTAAATTTTAGTTAATACTATTATGATATTAAATTGATATCACAATATTACAACAATTTTAATGCTAAGTCAAGTTTTTAGAGATTTTTTTTGGGGAAAGTAACATATTTCAAATATATTCATATTTGTACCTGTCCTGTCTTCGTCGGAAATAAGCATCAGTCGGAGGATGTATAATAAAAATGAAAGTTTGTGAATAGCAATTCTCATACAAAAGATCCAATAATTTATGTATGTTTGCATCTTCAAAAATCATAATTAATGAAAAAATACAAACATTTGTTTATTGACCTTGACCGCACTATTTGGGACTTTGAGAAAAATGCAGCAGAAACATTTCACGATATTTACAATAAGTATAAATTAAAAGAAAGAGGAGTTGAAAGCCTTGAGTTATTTACAAAAACTTACAAAACACATAACGATCTGCTTTGGAGTTATTACAGGAAAGGCGAAATTTTAAAAGAAGTTTTAAGTGTTCAACGATTCGAAATGACTTTAAATGACTTCGGAATAAATAATCTTTTGCTCGCCAAACAAATTGGAGATGATTATATCAGCATCAGTCCTTTAAAAACAAATTTATTTCCTTATTCACACGAAAGCCTTGCTTATTTGAAAAGCAAATACACTTTACATTTAATCACTAATGGTTTTGAAGAAGTTCAGCAAACAAAAATTGATGTCTCTGACTTAAGAAAATATTTTCATAAAATAATCACTTCAGAAGAAGCCGGAGCCAAAAAACCGGAAAAACAAATTTTTGAGTTTGCTTTAAAAAAAGCAAATGCAAAACCAGAAGAAAGCATTATGATAGGCGATGATTTGAAAGTTGATATCCTTGGTGCCAAAGCATTTGGAATAGATCAGATTTATGTAAATTTCGAAAGGATTCCTCATTCAGAGGACGTTACATTTGAAATTGATTCATTAAAAAAATTGCAGGAAATTCTTTAGAAAATAAGAAAACCTGATTTTTAATATTCAAATCAACATAAATTACAAATTCACTATTTCTTGATATAATTTCTCTTTCTTTCAAAACAAAATACTACTTTCGGAATATGATTGCTATTGATGAATATAAACTCAGGAGCGAATTAAAATTTCGTACAAGCAGAAGCAGTGGGCCAGGTGGTCAATCTGTTAATAAACTTTCCACGAAAGTAGAATTATTATTTGATGTTTGTAATTCAAAAGTTCTATCTGAAGAGCAAAAAGAAACTTTATCAGAAAAATTAAAAAACAGAATAAATTCTGATGGAATATTACAACTAAGTTCTGAAGAAACACGCAGTCAATTAAAAAATAAAGAATTTGTTATTGAACGATTTTTTCAATTATTAAACAAAGCCCTGAAACCCGAAAAAAAGAGAATCCCTGTAAAACCAAGTAAAGCATCAAAAGAAAAACGACTTAAGAGTAAAAAAATAAAGTCTGTTTTGAAAGATTCAAGAAGACAACCAGAGATTTGAGTTTTGGGTTTAAAAGTTTTCAATTTACCTGAAACTTGCGAGGACAGTTACTCCTCCCCTAACCTCTTGATTAAGTTCAACATTAATTTTTGCACTAAGTGGAACAAGGTGATCTACTCTTGAACCAAACTTTATTATTCCCAATTCGTCGCCTTGCTTGATTTTGTCGCCAACGACCTTTTCTGAAATAATTCTTCTTGCTATAGCCCCCGCAATCTGACGTATCTGAACTTCTTGCCCTTTTTTATCTTCAAAAACGATTGTATTTCTTTCGTTAAATTTTGAAGATTTCGGATTATATGCAACGAAAAATTTTCCGGGATGATATTTTTGATATTTTACTGTTCCCCCTATGGGCGATCTATTTACATGAACATTTAGGGTAGACATAAAAACAGAAATAAAAAGCATTTTTTCATGGAAATATTCATCATCATTCAACTGTTCTATAGCAACAATTTTTCCATCAGCTGCACTTAAAATATTATTTTCATTAATTTCAATTTTTCTTTTCGGTCTTCTAAAAAACCTCACAACCATAAAATAAAATATAAAAGCCAGGGTATATAGAAAGTAATGAATATATGATTGCTCAGGAAAAACAAGATTTACTGCCAGCAAAATAACTAACAAAACTGAAAGTATTACTAATAAAACCGGATAACCTTTAGAATGAATTCTCATTTCAAATAAGTATAATTAAATACAATAATACAAATGGAGCAGCTATAAAAACCGAATCAAATCTATCAAGGACTCCACCATGACCGGGGAAAATATTTCCTGCGTCTTTAATTCTCAGACTCCTCTTAAGCATTGATTCTGTGAGATCGCCTATTGTGGCGGTAAAAACAATTATTATCGAAATAAATATCCAGTCAATAACATCAATGTCAACAAAATATTTTGATAATAAAAAACCAATTAGAACAGTAAAAACTGCACCTCCAATACTTCCTTCCCATGTTTTTTTTGGAGAAACACGCTCAAATAATTTATGTTTCCCAATAATTGAGCCGCAAAGATATGCAAATGTATCATTACTCCAAACAAGAATAAAAAAACCGAGTAAGAATGCTGTTTTTTCAACACCAACTACAAAACTTGGATTGAAAAAAAACATTAATAAAGACAAGGGTAATACAACATATAAGATTCCTGTTAGTATAATTGAAATATTATTTATTGGATTTTTATTTTTTAAGAACAATTCAATAATAAAGACAATAAAAAGTAAAGGAACATTAATTAAAAGAAATTTTACTTCCATAATATTAAAAGCACTGAGGGAAATTGAGACAAATAAAAATGCACCGAATAATAATCCAAAATACTTTTGAATTCCTATTTGTAGATTTTTTTTGAATATTTTAAAAAACTCCCAAAGCCCAAGTAAAGAAAAAATCAGAAAAAGAGCAGCAAAAGCCCACTTATTCCAGATTACTGAACCTATAACAAATGTTACAAAAAAAGCCCCGGTAATAGTTCTTATAATTAGATTTTTCACTTTTCCCTATAAATATATTAAACAATTAATTGTTCAGCTAAAGATTAATGAAATGACAGCATCTTTGCAATTTCCCATTTTAAAACAAATGTATACCATTATCCCATTACTACATTATTCCATTACTTAAATTACTATCATCAACTAAAAAAACATAAAGATCTTTTGGTCCATGTGCACCCATAACTAATGTTTTTTCGATATCTGCAGTTCTACTGGGGCCGGTTATAACATTAATCATTGATGGTAATTTTGAGGCATATTTTTCTTTTATCCCTGTAAAGGCATCTTTAAGATCAGGAACAAGTTGAGAAGTATAAGCAAGAATTATATGAATTTCGGGATAAAAATTCAGTCTCCTTCCTGAATCGTGCTTTGAAGAAACCATTGCACTTCCAAGACGGGCAATTAAATATTCGCATCTTGTAATACCTACTTTGAGGTTATGGAAATCTTCTGGTTTATCAGTATATAAAACATCTTCAGCATCTAATAAACATTTTATTTTCTTATCAATGCAAAATGGAGGTTTCCATGTATTTTTTTTAATCAACATTTTTAATGAAGAAAGGAACTCATTTTCATTTTCACAATAAACAAATTTTCCTGCAACTTTAATAAATTCTTCAGCAAAAGTAAGGTCAAGAGATTCAGTTATTTCATGATAAATAGGTTTTTCGTGATCGACATTCGGATAAGGGTTTTCCGATTCAGTCAACAAAGCATTCCTAATTTTTTTCAATATTTTCTCTCTCGAAGTACTTTCTTTCATTTTCAAATATTATTTTTTCTGATTTTCCTAATCTTTTGGTTTAGCAGTTTCATTTTTCTTTGTTTCACTACTTTCTTTTAAAGATATAGTTTTGTCAGAGACTTCTTTTTTTTTCGGTTTTCTTACAGCTTTTTTCTTTTTAATAGGCTCAAAAATCACTTCTTCTCTTTTCGAAGCCCAAGCCCGTTTTCCGAAGATTTTTTCCAAATCATTACTAAAGATAACTTCTTTATCAATAAGTTTTTCAGCAAGTTGAATGAGTGTTTCTTTGTTTTTCTTTAAAAGCTCAACAGCTCTGACATAAGCTTTTTCAACCAAAGCACTAACTTCAACATCAATTGTTTCAGCTGTTTTTTCGCTATATGGTTTTGTAAATGAATATTCTTGTTGTCCAGTAGAATCGTAATAAGAGATATTACCAATTTTTTTATTAAGTCCAAAATATGCAACCATATTAAAAGCTTGCTTAGTTACCTTTTCAAGATCGTTAAGAGCGCCGGTTGAAATTTTTCCGAAATTAATTTCCTCTGAAGCTCTGCCACCAAGTGCAGCAGTCATTTCATCAAACATCTGATCGAAAGTAGTAATTTGTCTTTCTTCGGGAAGATACCAGGCTGCACCTAAAGCTTTACCTCTGGGGACAATCGTAACTTTTACCAAAGGATGAGCATACTCAAGAAGCCAACTTGTTGCGGCATGACCTGCTTCATGAAAAGCAATAACTTTTTTCTCATCAGCAGTAATGATTTTATTTTTCTTTTCCAAGCCACCAATTATCCTGTCAATAGCATCCATAAAATCTTGCTTTCCTATTGTTTTCCTGCTTTTCCTTGCTCCTATTAAAGCTGCTTCGTTACAAACATTTGCTATATCAGCTCCTGAAAACCCTGGAGTTTGCTTTGCAAAAAATTCTACATCAACAGAATTATTAATTTTTAATGGTTCAATATGGACATTAAAAATTGCATAACGTTCTTTTAAATCCGGCAATTCAACATGAATCTGTCTATCGAATCTTCCTGCTCGCATCAAAGCTCTGTCAAGAATATCAGCCCTGTTAGTAGCAGCAATAATAATAACTCCTGCATTACTGGCAAAACCGTCCATTTCTGTAAGCAATTGATTAAGGGTATTTTCACGTTCGTCGTTTGCTCCAGTCATTTGATTTCTACCTCTTGCTCTACCAATTGCATCAATTTCATCAATAAAAACAATACAAGGAGCTTTTGCTTTTGCTTGTTTAAAAAGATCTCTAACTCTTGAAGCGCCAACTCCAACAAACATTTCAACAAAATCGGAACCCGAAATTGAAAAGAATGGCACATGAGCTTCGCCGGCAACAGCTTTAGCCAGTAAAGTTTTTCCTGTTCCGGGAGGACCTACAAGAATTGCTCCTTTAGGAATTTTACCACCCAGCTTAGTATATTTATCAGGGTTTTTCAGGAAATCAACAATTTCCATAATTTCTACTTTTGCCTCTTCAAGTCCTGCAACAGCTTTAAAATCGATAGAAACACTTGTGCTTTTATCAAATAACTGAGCTTTTGATTTTCCAACATTAAATATCTGTCCACCGGCACCTCCACCACCTTTGCTCATCATACGCATAATCAAAAACCAAACCCCCAAAATCAATGCAATCGGCAATACCCAACCAAGAATATCCATTCCCCAGTTACGACGAGTCTCCGGTTCATAATAAATTCTATCCACCACCGGAATATCTTTTTGAGTTTCTTCAAACCATGCATCAAATACTTCGGGGGAAGTAACATTATAATAATAATGAGGACCGGAACTCCCGAATCCTTTGCCTTTTACATCTTCGTATTTTGGTCTGGAAAGCTCATCTTTTTTAATATAAATCTCTGCTTTTTCTTTGTTTACCAAAACTATCCTCTCAACTTCTTTGTCTTTAAGCATTTCAATAACATCACCGCGTAATGCTTTTTTTGCATCACCGCCAAAGTCAATAAAATTCATTGCAAGAAATACTACGATGAGAATTCCATATATCCAATAAAAATTAAATTTGCTTTTAGGGTTTTCACTTTTCCCGAAATTAAAAAACTTTTTGTTTTTTGATTTATTTTCTTTTTCTGCCATTATGTCTTAATTATAAAAAACTAACATTTTTCTGAATCATAAATATTATCTTTAACTCTCTCTATTTCTGCATCTGCCCACAAATCTTCAAGGCGATAAAAATCTCTGTTAGCCTTTTGAAAAATGTGTACAACAACATCGAAATAATCTATCAAAATCCATTCCGCTTTTAAGAATCCCTCTCTGTGTGTTGGTTTAATGCCGGATTCTTTATTTATCTCTTCAATAACCGAATCAGCTATTGCCTCAACATGCGTATTTGAAGTACCATGGCAAATAATAAAATAATCGCAAACTGCATTTGAAATTTTTGAAAGATTAAGCTTAACAACTTCCAATCCTTTTTTTTCACTCATACCTTTTACTACAAGCTCAGCTAATTCTTTTGATGAAATATTTTTTTTCTTCTTTGCCATTAATGTTATTAAATTCAGAGTTTATACGATTTTGTTTAAACAGATTAATCTGCAATAAATTAAATGCAAAAGTAAGTATTTTTATAATGATTTTTAATTCTATTTTGTTTTGGGCTATATATTATTTTGATGTACTATAAATGAAAATGTTTTTGTAATATCTTAAAGCAATAATGCTCTATTTACTATCAACATCACAAAAAATGCAATCATTATTATTCAGGAATTTCTTATCCTTGCTTCTCTGCAAAATAAGGTTAATAAGGTTTGTGGGGTGGTCATCATGTTTTTCTACTAAGGTTTAAGTTTTTGAAGAATAAGGTTTTGGGGGAATAAAGCAATCCATAATCAACACCTTTATTTTATAAAAAAACACCTTATTTTTAAATTTTTAACCTTAATAGAAAAAATATTTATAAACACGGTTCAAAACCTTATTACCTTATTTTTTCCTAAGTTTTGTTGGTAATGTTGAACAAACAAATCGCATTCTTCCGTGAAACTCATTTTTCTGTGATGTTCGGGCTGATTTAGGATATATTTGCATACTTTATCAACATCTGATTTTGAAACGGAAAATGATGAGGCTGATTTTTGCCATGTAAAATTTTTCTTGGCAAGCTTATTTTCATTGATAAAACGTTCTGAACTATTAGCAATAATAGTAGCTAAAACGTTTTCCGAAATATTGGGTGAACGAGAAACAAGAAAATGTATATGTTCAGGGTTGGCATAAATAGCATATAATTTTGATAAATTGTTGTTTACAATTCCTGTAATGTATTTCTCTATTCGAGTTCTGTTTTTCTCAAGTATGATGGGTATAAAGATTATTATATTCGATTTTCATATAAAGAGTGTTTTATAATAGTCTATTGTTAAAGATAGTGTTTATTTTACTTCCAGCACATCAAAATAATAATTAGCCTTGTTTTGTAATAAATAAATGCATCATATTTAAAAATCAATGCAAGTCATTTATGATAGCTTGTAAATCTATGACTTTTTTTTACTACAAAGTTTTATTTTACTAAAGTTGATTTTTATTAATTTTGAATAAAATTTTATCAAAATGAATATTGGCAATCCTATAATTGAACTCGAAAAAATTGATTCAACAAATAAGTATGTTTTAAGACTACTTGACGAAAATAAAAGATTTGATGAAGGTACTGTAATTGCTGCTGATTTTCAGTATGCAGGAAAGGGACAGGATAAAAATCAATGGGAAAGTGAAGCCGGAAAAAATCTTACTTTGAGTATTATTCTTCAACCAATCTTCATGAAAATTGAAAAACAATTCATGTTAAATAAAATTATTGCTTTATCTGTTTTTAGCTTTATTAACTCTTTTGGAATAAAAAACACTTCGATAAAATGGCCTAACGATATTTACATTGGAAACAAAAAAGTTGCAGGAATTCTTATAAATAATACTATACAAGGCAATTTATATGATTACTGTGTTGCAGGATTGGGAATAAATATTAATCAGGAAAAATTTATCAGTAATGCTCCAAATCCTATTTCAATAAAACAAATTAGTGGGAAAGAATACAACATAAATGAATGTTTGAATACATTATGCTCAATAACCCAGGAATGGTATAATAATTTGAAAAACGAAAAAACCAATATAATTAATACAGCTTATATCGAAGCACTTTTTCAATACAATAAATATTGCAAATATATTATAAGAGGAAAATCAGTGAAAGCAAAAATTACTGGGATTTCAGAATATGGAAGACTAATTCTTCAAACAAAAGAAAACGAAACATACTCTTGTGATTTTAAGGAAATAGAATTTGTTATTTAAGGATTGAGGATTCTTTTCTAAGCTATGATTGTACGGCGAAATGCTTCTTGATACTGGATATTGGTTGTTGAGTGTTGAATATTGAATGTTATCGGGTATCAGTTATCGGTTTTTGCTAACTTTATTATAAATTTTTAATACATCATTCTAAATTTTGAATTTTTCCTGTAGTTTTTCAATCATAATGTTAACAAGATTCTGCAATGGCTTTTTTGTCATCATTGCTAACATTGGGTTTAATTCGGCGTTAAAATGCAAACAAACCATAGAACTGTTTTCATTTTTATAATCAACAAAACATAAGAGTTCAAAAGTAAAAAGATTTTTTCCATGAGAAATAATCTTGATCTTTTCAGGAAATATTTTCTCTTTTATTTTCATATTGATATCTGACATTCCTTTAATTGTAAAAGAACAACTATCATTTTCAGATTTCCAATTAACGATCTGCTCAGGCATTAAATCCTGAAAATTATTAAAATCACTTAGAAAAGAAAATAATAATCCGGCAGGAGAATGAATTTCCTTTTTTTCGCTTTTTATATTTACCATACACTTTTCTATTTATAGAAACTCTAAGATTGTTCTGCTAATTGGTTATAGATTTATTTTGATTTGGGTATTGGAGTAATTAATATCAATATTTCCTTATTTCCAATCGCTCAATCCCCCAATCAATTAATCATTTCTCTCCCCATTTTTTAGGGTTATCACGCCATTTTATTAATGAATGAACATCTGCATCGCTCACATATTCATCTTCTACGGCTTTTTTGATAAGAGTTTCGTAATCAGATAAAGTAAATAGAGGCACTTCATATTTTTCGAAATTCTGTTTTGCAATTTCCAGATTATATGAAAATATTGCAATCATTCCCATCACACGGCAACCGGCATCGCGTAAAGCGTCAACTGCATTCAGGCTACTTTTTCCGGTAGAAATAAGATCTTCTATAACAATAACTGACTGTCCTGATTCAACAACTCCTTCGATTTGATTAGACATACCATGTCCTTTTTTCGACGAACGAATATAAACAAAAGGTAAACCAAGTTCCTGAGCTACAAGCGCACCCTGAGCAATTCCTCCTGTAGCAACCCCTGCAATTACATCTGCATCGCCAAATTCTTCGTTGATAACCTCCACATATTTCTGACGAATATAGTTTCTTATCTTTGGATAAGATAATGTAATCCTGTTATCGCAATAGATTGGAGATTTTAATCCTGATGCCCAAATAAAAGGATCGTTATTATTCAATTTAATTGCTTTAATTTGCAGTAATAATTCTGCTACTTTTATTGCAGTTTCTTCATTATTTTTCATGATGCAAATGTATAAAGTTTTTATTTACGATAAGACAGTCATTTTTACAGAAGATGTAAACACAAAAACTTCCGATGAAAATGAACAAATAACTAAGTTTGAATCAATATCAAACTTACTTTCTGATTTTGAGGTTTTTATTTCAAATCCTAAAATTAACAAATTATTTGTTTTTAATAAAAAAGATGTTAATAAAATTTTTGAAGAATTCCTTTCTAATTTTCCGATAATAGAAGCTGCAGGAGGAATAGTAAGAAATCCGGAAAATAAACTTTTATTTATTTACAGATTTGATAAATGGGACCTTCCAAAAGGACATATTGAAAAAGGTGAGACCCCTAAGATAGCTGCCAAACGAGAGGTTGAAGAAGAAACATCAATTCCGGATTTAAAAATAATCAGGCAACTGCCCTACACTTTTCACTCATATATTTTACATGACAAAAGAGTAATAAAAAAAACTTTTTGGTTTGAAATGTTTACAAAATCCGAGCAAACTCCACAACCGCAAATTGAGGAAGATATTACAAAAGCTGAATGGATCCCAGAAAATGAAGTGAAAAATGCACTTCGAAATACTTATTTATCAATAAAGGAACTATTTTACAGAGAACTTTGAATTATAACTTTCCTGACCCCGTAATCATTCTTTCCATTACCTGCCTTTATCAGATATAATCCTTTTCTCCAGTTTTCAACATTAACTTCGGCTTTTGTTTGCCCTTTAGGAAGTTTAATCTCTTTAACTTTTATTCCAAAAATATCAAATATCTCAATTTTACAATTATGAATATCGAATGCCGAACACCGAATTTTGAATTTTGAAGTTGCAGGATTTGGATATACTTCCATTTTTGAATAAAATTGATTTTCATTTACTGAAAGTATAGAATCTTTATGAATTTTAATAAAGCATGAACGAGGATCCTCTGAATAATTATAAACTCCTGCGATATATAAATAGTCCTTTGAATAAATGATATTGTTTCCATCAAGAGAGTTATCTACTAAATATTCTGAAATGATATTACCCGAATAATCTAATGTGTTAATATAACACTGATCAGATGAATTACCAAGTATAAATAACTTTTCTGAAGATTCTTCTTTTGTAAATGACGGAAAATATCTGTTTGAATATTCATCGCAAAACATTATCTGTCCGGTATTATCAATTTTTGTAAAAACAGCTTGCATGTTTTTTTTGTTCATTTTATAGCCTACTGCTCCAAAACAATTATTATTTATCCTTTTTATTTTATGCAAATAAGGATCCATTCCTGTACATGATGAAGTTGAAATTATCTCTCCTTCCAAATTGTACTTTACAATATGTGAGTTAATTGAACTATACGTTTCAACTAATGCAAGAAAGGTACTGTCAGAGCAAGGTGTTATATCTTTAATATCCAAGAATTGCGAAGGAAATTTTCCTATAAAATTTCCTTCAGGGCTAAATTTTTGAATGTAACTATCAATAACTCCGGGGAAAAACGGGTCGTCATTTATAATAATTTCTGTAGCAATTATACTGGAATCTGGCATTTCAATTACTGACCCAAAGAATGATTCGGGGGATGGAGAAACAGCGAGGCATCCAACTGAGTCTCCGGATTGATTTATTTCAAGTAAATAATGGTTGTTAGGAATTAAAATATTACCATTTGATATTTGTGTTATACCGGCATACCAACGTATTTTGGCATCAAGATATTTTTTAAATATTATTTCTCCTTCCTCATTTAATGATACAACATAAATACCACTCTCAATTGTTATGTAAGTACCAACAATAATAAAATTGCCTGAAGATGTTTGTATCATATCTACTACGTACTTCATATTTTCATCAAGCAGTTTTGTAAATCCTGTTGGTTGAGCCTTTATTGATAATAATGGAATCAATAAGATTATTATTAATGCTATTATTCGTTTCATAGTTTTTGTTTTTTAATTTTTAAATTTATTAATTAACAACTACTTTCACACTACCCGAAATTCCATTTTCGGAACGTACTCTTACAAAGTACATCCCTTTCGTCCAAACTTCGGTATTGACCTCTGCTTTTGTTTGCCCCTTAGGAAGTTTAATCTCCTTAACTTTTATTCCAAAAGTATCAAATATTTCAATAATTCCTTTTTGAATATTGAATATCGAACACCGAATTTCGAATGATGATTTGGCTGGGTTGGGATAAACTCTAAGAAGAGCACTTCCGTTTTTTATTTCGTTTATTCCAACGCAATTATAAACCCATGTTAGTTTTTCTACTGACCACTCTGACTCACCGCAGTCGTTATAACTTTGTGCAGAAACAGCTACTTCTCCTTCGTATTGTTGATTCCAAGTTATATGAGCCAAAAGCGAATCCTGCAATATTGTTCCTGCTTCTTCAGGTTCTATTTTCCATTGGTATCCCCATGCACCTTCTGCAGTATTTATTTCATACATACTTGTTGAATCTGTGGTATAACAAAGTGTATCCGGGCCGGAGGCTTGGTTTGGGGTTTGGGGTTGGTATTGGGTGCAGTCTTTTATTTCTAATATCCATGCATCTATATCCGAATATCCATAAAGATCACATTCAACATCAAAAGTTGCACGAGCTGATTGAGCTGCAAGCACGAAATTATAATCGCTTTTCTTTAAAACAGTATGATTACCCCAAAGCCTTTCAGTTCGTTCACCTCCATAGCAATGCTGCCATTCCACTTCACCATTACTATTTAATTTAACTATCCAAATATCGGTATAACCAGGATCAATAGAATGATTACCTGATACATTTCCATCATTCGAACCTGTGTAACCAATTACTATATAGCCATTATCCTTAGTTTGTGTTATATATGTTGGATGTTCTAAACGTGTACCACCGATACATTTTTGCCAAATTATATTTCTATATTTATCTATTTTTACTACCCAAATATCATTAGTATGTTCATCACCGGGGATTCCATGAAAACCACTAACATCCTGATCATTGGAATTGGTTAAAGCAGCAAAAACATACCCATCATTAACCTCAATAATATCAAACCCCAAATCATTATAACTTCCCCCATAACAAAACTGTTTCAGTATGTTACCTTCCATATCTATCTCTACTATCCACACATCTGCTCCATAAGTTCCGAGATCAGGGCATTCAATCATCCCGCCTGATTCATAATGACCTCCAATCATTAAAACTGTGGTATCCGAAGTTAATTTTATCTTAATTGCATTATCCTGACCTTGATTGCCGAGAGTTTTTTCCCATTCTATAGTACCTAAAGAGTCTATCTTGCATAGCCATATATCATTTGCCCCAAAATAAGTACTTACGTCACCACCGGCATACATTATTCTACCCATCATTATCAATCCACCATCAAGTGTTAACAGAGCATCTCTTGCGTAGCACGAAAGATTTCCATAACAGTTTTCCCAAATTATGTTACCTGTTTCAGTAATTTTTACAATCCAAAAATTCCTTGGTCTGCTGTTTTGTACATCTCCATCTTCTGAAAATGTATGATTAAAAAGATATAATGTATTATTATCAATTGGTATTATTTTATGGACTCCATCTCCTTCGCTTCCTCCATAACATCTTTCCCATATTACATTTCCAATGCTATCTGTTTTAATTATCCATGCATCAGTTTTATTATGATAATTAGTAATATTTTGACCCCCTGAACTAATTTGAATACCAATATAATAACCATTTTCCCCATTGTGTATTATGCTATAAGCATCATCACCTTCTTCAGTACCAAAACACTGTTGCCACGAAATATGATTGATTTGAGAAAACGCCACAACAGAACTGAATAGAAGATTTATTAATAAACAAATAACTTTTATTTTCATTTTAATTAATTTTTAATTAAAGTGTTGCGGTTAAATTCCGCAACACTTAATTTAATAACACTTAATTTATAACAATCTTACCGGTTTTTGATAAACCATTTGATAGTACAGTATAAATATATACACCGCTTTTAACTAGACGTGTATCCCAAACTTGTTGACCTTGTTCTTCTGTAAGAATAAACTTTTTTATAACATTGCCTGAAATATCAGTAATTCTTATTAAACCTTCGGTTTCATTATTTGGCAATTCATAAGTAAATGCCACCCATGTTCTTGCCAGATTGGGTGAAACAGACACTTTTGGCCCGAAAGCTTTATTAATAGAATTTCCAAATGAAGTATTACTATTCTTAAAAAAGATACTATCATTTGTAGGCATACAATCGCAAAAATGATAATTATAGGCATAACTTAAAATATTTTTTGCTATATTTTGAGCACTTCCCGTACTATTGACAGCATAATCATTTAGTATGGCAATATTCGAACTGTCAAGCCCGGTAATATTTATTCCTGCTTGTTTCCATCCATGCTTCAATAGAACTATATTTTTATAGTCATTGTATTCGACAAGTTCATCACCTTGTAATTCATATAAGGATGGTAGCATATAAAGTAATGACATTGCATTTGTTGTATCTCCTTCAGATAAATAGGATGCTATGATTTGTTTATCTGCACTCATACCACCTAAATTATCAAGCCAATTACGATATTGTATTAAATCAACTACCGTATCGCATAAAATACTACGGATAATATCCTGAGCTGATTGTGATTTGCCTGCATGAAATTCAGCAATATTTCGTTTCAGGATAGTTTTATAGGAAATACCTTGTGCTACCTGTCTAAGTATATTAATCATATAATCAGGCAATGGATTTTCCTTGTTTTCCAAATAACTTAACAATGTATCCTGCCCTAATTCATCAGGGTTAGCAGATAAGATTTCAAGTAAAATATCATCAGGAAATACATCAGTACGGTCCGAAGTTTCTCTTAACACTTCTTGTGAAAGATGTGGTGAATGACCAAGAAGCTGTGTCCTAAGTGCCCACATATCATTAGGTTGTGCTGTTTGTATGTCTATTAGTTCAACCTCAGTATCTCCACCATCTTCAAGAGATTCATATAAGGCTACAACAGAATTAAAATCACTTAGGTTTTCTGCATAATCTATTTCCTTTTGTAGGCGTTCGTCAGTAGTTAATTCAATTTGACCGCCACCACCATAGTGATCGGGGCAGTTATTGGGATTAACATTCTGATAATTTGCATGAAAAAAAATTGGATCCAACGTATAAATGTATTCGGGTTCTTCATTGGGGCAATTTTCACAGTAAAACCAGTTAATCATATTCCAACCTTTATTACTGAAATGCCATACTGCTGATGACGAAAAAGTATTTCCTGATGAAATTTGGTCGGTACCATGATCCGTTCTAATCATTGCATTATATGGATCTTCATCTGTTACAATGAAATCCACAGCATTGTTAGTATTTTTGTTACATTGATATTCTACACCTTCTTGATCATTATCTGAATAACGGTTTTTTCCTTCGGCATAATTACCAAAACTTAAACCGTCAAATGAATTACGGTAAATTATATCATGTACAGAAGGACAGTTAAAAACTCTAATCCCTACATATTCACCTTTAACTACTCCGGTTTTTTTTGTAAATTCATTGTCTTCAATAGCAAAACCAAAAGCATTATGAATATCAATTCCATATCCATAAGTAAAATCGCAATCACCACCACTACCTTGTATATGTCCTACTTCAAAATCAGAGTTAATAATAGTGGCATAGTTAACATTTGTATAAATTCCTGTTACATTATTTGTAAATTCAGCATCACACACAATAAAATTATATGCATAATCTGTTGATGATATAGCCCGGTAAAATCCATCAAAAGAACTGGGTTCGATAAAATTTGGATCACAAGGATAAGATTGAGGAGGAGGCATACTGCAAGTAGATTCTACAGAAAATCCGGCACCATACGCTGCAATTGCAGAGTTATAATTTGATACTCCATCAGTAGCGATACTTGTAAATATACAAGTCCTAAATTCAATTCCATTAACTCTGTTAAGGTCAACATGTTTGTAAAATGTTGAATGATCAATGTAATTGCTATTAATATCAAAAGAACAATTATTGAAATAACTTGCGTTTAACATCGGGTCACCGGTTATCGGATGAGTATTTTGGTAGGGAATAAAATGAACAGACTTGGTGTTGTTAATAAATGAAATACCGTTTTCAAGATCAGATCCATTTACCTGAACAACACCACCGGATGAAGTCCAGAGTATTACTCTTCTATCTCTATTAGGATAATTACAAGTATAAAGTGAAACAGCATTTTCAGCGTTAGATATTACACTATTATTTTCAAGTACAATCCTTCCCTGCAAATAATTTCCATATTGGTCTCTTTGTGGTTGGTTTGAAACACCCGCTACTTCTACTCCACGCCATTTTTCAAGACAGGGTTCAAAATAATCTAATGTTGAACCATTAACAGTTAAAGAAGCACCGGGTTCAATTACAATACGTGCATATTTTCCAAAATACAAGTTTGAGTTTGTTATTGTTACATCAACACCGGCAGAAATTTTAAAGCCTTTTTGATAAGTTCTGCTTCTTATTTCATTCCATTCTGAAGGTTCATAGTTAGCTATTGTAATTATCTCGAAGACATTGATGTCGAATATATCTTCATCAATTTCAAAATCTTCAGTGAATATCTGCCCATGTGCATCTTGTATTTCTACAATATAATTTCCTTTACATAAATTATAAATGTGGTTAGTATTAGTAGCTATTATTTGTTGAACTGCATTATACCATGTATATTGGTAAGGACTTTGTCCGCAAGTAATGTCATCCTCAATTATCCATGCTTCTCCATCACAATGGTCTGGGCAAACATGTTTTAATTCAACTGTGGCAGATAAGGGACAATGTGTTCTGCTGTTTTCGGGAAGGATGAAATAATTAAGATTATCAAATTCACGATAAGTGGATACAATATAGCCTTCTGAAGTTGCTGAAATGTCAAACACCTCAGGTTCAAAAATTTCTGTTTGCATATTTATTCTACCTAAATGGTATCCATCGTTTGATACTGCATAGATATTTCCGTCAGGTGCTGTTTGTAAAAATGTCCTTCCATATTCTCCGTTTGAAGTTATTGAACCTATAACATTTTCCGTAACGTAATTTAATGAAATAATTCCTGTATCAGTACAAGATGCATATAAAACACTGTCATTTATGCTTGAAAACTCAATGCCACCTATACGTCCGAAATTAAGATCAATAATTTTGGGTGTGCCGTTATTTATAACTACAATTTGGTCAACTTTCACTTCACCATGTGTCCATGCAATAATATCATGACCATCGTCATCAATTTTTTGTTCAAGGTTGTAAGCATCAAAATCTTCTTCAGTAATTCCTAAATGATCACTATCAATTATTACAATTTCGTTTGAAATACCGGCTGAATTAATCGTCCACCTGCGCAGACCTGCATCAGTCATGCTTTCCCTATTTCTTGCTGATTGAAATAAATACCTTTCATTATTTTGCAAATCTGTAATTGCAAAAGCAGAGTATCCATGAGAAAAATCTGAATATATAGTCAATTCTTCAGAAATTGAAACAGTATTATTATTAGAATTATATGTTATCACATTATAAAGAAAATCTTTTGCTTCATGATGAACATTTTTTACAAAAAATGAATAGTATTCATTATTAGTTCCCGGTCTGTTAATAATCTGATATTCCGGCTGAAAAGTATAACTTGTATTCATCCAATTTGAATACGATGTACTTGTACACAAAAAATGGTCAAAAACATAAAAGTCCAAATTATAGCTGGCATTATATCCACCTGCTGCAATTTCGCAATAATTTGAATTTTCCATCAAAGAAGTATTTAAAGTAGAATATTGTATGCCATTTTCATAAAATTCCAGTAGAAGAATTGAATCTTCTGAAGGGATATTATAATTAAACTTTGTTGGCAGTACCCATTTTCCATACAATTCCTGGGCATTTGAATTGTTAGTAATTCCAATTAATAGTATTATAAATAATATGGTTTTAAGTTTTTTCATAATATATAGTTCTTGTGATTAATAATTGAATGTATTAAATTCTTTGAAAATTATTGCTAACCTTCATGTTGATTGGTTAATTAGTAAATAAAAATTGTTTATTCCAATAATTATTAATCACTTCAAACGAATTTATTCTTGCATAAGTAAAATATTAGTTTGTAATTACTGTAAAAATACTGATTTTTAACATTTTTCTGTATAACAAGTTTACTAATATTCAGATATACTATTTGAGAAAAGACTATTGGAAGAAAAAGCAAAACAAGGGAATAATCGTAAACGCTTGTTAATGTGGTTAATATCAATATGGGGGGGGGTATTTGCCATTTTAAACAATTTTGTCTCTCTTAGATATAAACAGACTGATCAATCATTAAAAAAACATTGAAAACAAAATATATAAGAAAATAGAGTAGTAGTAGTAGTAATGTTTTAGTAATTCTTAAATATTAATATTTCAATAATATTAAATAATAAAAAATCAAAAATACATAAAAATCATGAAGGTTACAAGTTTTTAAGGAAATTTATTACTTTTGATTTTAATCGAAAAAATAATTATGAAACGAATCGCAGTTTTTCCGGGATCTTTTGATCCGATAACCAAAGGACACGAATCAATAATAAAACGAGCTATCCCTCTTTTTGATGAAATAATTATTGGAATTGGCGAAAATGCCGAAAAGGATGCATACTTCCCAATTGAAAAACGAATAGAATGGATAGAAAAGATTTTTTCAAATTATCCGGGTATTTCTGTTACAAAATATAAGGGATTGACAACAGACTATTGTAAAAAGGTAAATGCAAAATATATTCTCAGAGGCTTACGGACTTCTGCCGACTTTGAATTTGAAAGAAGTATCGGGCAGATCAACAAAAAATTATATCCCGAAATTGAAACAATTTTTCTTTTAACAACACCGGAACACACACCCATAAATTCTTCCATTGTTCGGGATATTCTAAGGCATAATGGCGATCCATCGGAGTTTATCCCCGATGAAGTGGATTTGTAAAAACGATTCAATATTTTATATATACTTTCGTTACTGATAAAAGAATTATCTTATGTGCAAAAAGATTTCGCTGACAATTACATTTTTGTTTCTAATAATTTTAGCTTTCGCTCAAACCACCATTATCAAGGGGACAGTAGAAAATTCCGATTTTCATAAAATTCGAATAATAACTTATGCCGATCAGGTTTCATACCTCGAAAAAACAATAGCTTCAGCTGAAATTGACAATAATGGAAACTTTTATTTAGAGTTAGATTTGCCGGAAACTATTTATTCATTTTTAGCAGTTGGTTTTCAAAAAGCTGAATTTTACATCGAAGCAAGAAAAACATATAATTTGGAAGTAATTTGTGAAAATGATGATAAACCATACTCTTTTACTGATCCTAAAATACTTGATATTAAAATTAATAATTCAAAAAAGTCGGAGCTCAATAACCTGATCAGAAATTTTAATTTTCTTTATAACAATTTTGTTATCAACAACTTTAATAAGCTTTATAAGCAAAAACAGAAATTTTTATTAGACACTTTAAAAAACAGAAGCAGTAAATTATTATATGCTTCGAATAATGAATATTTTCAAAATTTTGTGAAATACAAAATCGCCTCAATCGAACAAATGGCAGGAATAAAAAATAAAAAAACCATAATAGAAGAATATTTTATCAGTCAAAAAGTGCTTTACAATAATGTAGAATACATGAGTTTTTTTAATACTTCTTTCGAAGGTTATATAAACTCAAATCAGGGTATTTCACTAAATATTATCAGAGATATTATTAATAATAAAAATGCTTCGGCACAGAAAATTATTGACATATTTAAGAATGACAAAATTCTATCACGAGACTATCAAATTCTTGAACTTGTTTTACTTAAAAGTCTTACCGAATTATATTATACTCCAAAATATAACAGAGAAAATATTCTGAAAATCATTTCTGAGATTTCAAAAAATGCTAAGAATGTTCAAAACAAAGAAATTGCAGAAAACATTATTTCATCAATAAACAAATTAAAACCCGGCACAAAAGCACCCGGCTTTTCTCTTCCCGATCATAAAAAAAACCAAATTTCTTTGAGCGATTTCAAAGGAAAAAACGTATACATTAATTTCTGGAATTCTAATTGCGTACAGTGTATTTTGGAAATGGATTCTATTCAGAAAATAAAAAATCAATACAAAAACAAAATTGAATTTATAAGTATTTCTACTGACCGTCATCCCGAAAAAGCACAAAAAATTATTGCAGAAAAAAACTATGATTGGTTTTTTCTGAATTTCAATAATAACATTGAGCTACTTGAAAACTATAATGTAAAAATGCTTCCGGTTAATGTAATTATTGATTCGGAATCAAACATTATAAGCTGCCCTGCTGTGGCACCGGGCTGGGAATTATCCAAAGTAAGACTTCCATAATTATTATGGTTCTACTAAATATATTTTATTTGTAATGATAAAATGCTTAAATGCTTAAATATTTCATGAAAATTAAATCGTTGATAATAAATAACTTGATTATTAGAATATTAGGTTTTTTCATTTGCAAATTATTTTTATTTTAGCATTTAATCATTTTCGCATTTGTCAATGTTCCACTAAATTTATTTTAGTACTAAATAAGGAAGTTTGATTATAAGTACTTCATCAAAAATAATTAAAGTACTTTTGTTACAGTTTATGACGGATTGTCATAATGTATAAAGGAATGATTATTGATACTAATGACTCAATAATAAAATTGATAATAATATGTTAAGTGTTTTCAAAAAATTCGTTGGTACAAAAGCAAAGAGAGATTTAAAAATTTTAAATCCTATTGCTGATCATGTTGCTGAAGCATATAAAGACATTACAATCTTAAGTAATGATGAGCTTAGAGCAAAAACCGAAGAATTTAAAAATAGAATAAAAGAATATATTTCCGCTGAAGAAAATAGAATTGTAGAGATAAAAGTAAATATTAAGGAAGAAAAAAGTATTGAAAATAGAGAGAAACTCTGGGAAGAAATTGATAAACTCAAAAAAGAAAGCTACAATAAAAGCCAAGAGATTTTGGACCAGTTACTTCCTGAAGCATTTTCAGTAATAAAAGAAACCGCTAAAAGATTCACAGAAAATAAAACAATTGAAGTTACTGCAACAGAATTTGACAGGGAACTTGCAAGCGAAAAAGATCATATAAATATAAAAGGTGATAAAGCCATTTATAATAATTCGTGGGTTGCAGGTGGAAATATCATCAATTGGAATATGATACATTATGATGTTCAGCTTATTGGCGGAGCTGTTCTTCATCAGGGGAAAATTGCCGAAATGGCTACCGGAGAAGGAAAAACACTTGTTGCTACTTTACCTGTTTATTTAAATGCCTTGCCGGGAAAAGGAGTTCATCTTGTAACAGTAAATGATTATCTTGCAAAACGTGACTCTGAATGGATGAGTGTAATGTACGAATTTCATGGATTAAAAGTCGATTGTATTGACAACCATCAACCAAATTCCGAAGAGAGAAGAAAAGCATACCTTGCAGATGTTACTTATGGTACAAACAATGAATTTGGGTTTGATTATTTGCGAGACAATATGACCGGCAATCCTGATGAACTTGTTCAACGCCCTCATAATTTTGTTATTGTAGATGAGGTAGATTCGGTTTTAATTGATGATGCGCGAACACCTTTAATTATTTCAGGACCAACCCCAAAAGGTGATAAACAAGAATTTCATGAACTTAAACCCGCAATCGAATCACTTTATAGTGCTCAAAGAAAACTTGTAACCTCTATTCTTGCAGAAGCAAAAAACTATCTTAAAAATGAGGAAGACAATGAAAAAGTTAAAAAAGGCGGCGAACTAATACTTAGAGCTTTTAGAGGATTACCAAAACTAAAACCACTGATTAAATTCCTTAGTGAACCTGGAATGAAAATCCTAATGCATAAAACTGAAAGTTTTTATATGCAGGAGCAAAGTAAACACATGCATAAAATTGATGATGAGTTGTATTTTGTAATTGATGAAAGAAATAACTCAATTGATCTTACTGAAAAAGGTATTGATTTAATGACAAAATCGTATGAAACCCCTGATTTTTACTTACTCCCTGATATTGCGAACGACTTAAACGAACTCAATAAATTAGATATTTCCGAATCAAAAAAACTAAAAAAGAAAAATGAAATAATTCAAAATTATTCAATAAAATCAGAAAGGGTTCATACAGTAAATCAATTACTTAAAGCATATTCATTATTCGAAATAGATGTTGAATATGTAATAATGGATAATAAAATTAAAATTGTTGATGAACAAACAGGACGTATTCTTGAAGGAAGAAGATATTCTGATGGACTTCATCAAGCAATTGAAGCAAAAGAAAATGTGAAAGTAGAAGCTGCAACACAAACTTATGCAACTGTTACTTTGCAAAATTATTTCAGGATGTACAACAAACTTGCCGGTATGACCGGAACTGCTGAAACAGAAGCAGGCGAGCTTTGGGACATCTACAAACTCGATGTTGTTGTAATTCCTACAAACAGACCAATTGTTCGCGACGACAGAGAAGACTTTATTTTTAAAACAAAGCGCGAAAAATTTAATGCGGTAATTAACGAAATTGCTGATCTGGTTAAAAATAAACGACCTGTACTTGTTGGAACAACTTCTGTTGAAACTTCCGAATTATTAAGTCGTATGTTGAACCGTCAACGAATAAAACATAATGTGTTAAATGCAAAGCTTCATCAAAGAGAAGCAGATATTGTTGCTGAAGCCGGTATGGCGGGAACTGTAACTATTGCAACAAATATGGCAGGTAGAGGAACCGATATTAAATTAACTCCGGAAGTAGTTGAAGCAGGCGGACTTGCAATCATAGGAACCGAAAGACATGAATCCCGACGTGTTGACCGACAGCTAAGAGGTCGTTCGGGACGACAAGGTGATTCGGGTAGCTCGCAATTTTTCGTTTCTCTTGAAGATGATTTGATGCGTATGTTCGGCTCATCAAGAATTGCAGGGATAATGGATAGACTGGGACTTAAAGAAGGAGAAGTTATACAACATTCAATGATTACTAAATCTATTGAAAGAGCACAAAGAAAAGTTGAAGAAAATAACTTTGGGATTCGTAAGCGATTACTAGAATATGATGATGTGATGAACGCTCAAAGAGAGGTGATTTACAAGAAAAGAAGACATGCGCTTCATGGAGAAAGACTTGCAGTTGACATTTCAAATATGATGTACGATGTTTGTGAGAAAATAGTTGTTGAATATCAGGAACAGAGAGATTTTGAAGGTTTTAAAATGGAACTGCTTCAAACTCTGGCAATAGAATCTCCATACAACGAAAAAGATTTCTTTGAAACAAACTCCGATGAGATGATTGAAAAGCTTTTTTCTACAGTTTATCAAAATTATCAGAATAAATCGGAGATGATTGCTAAAAAAACTTATCCTGTAATTAAAGATGTTTTTGAAAGAAATTCGCCCTATGAAAACATTGCTATACCAATTGCTGATGGTTCAAAAACAATGCAGGCAATTGCCAACCTGCAAAGAGCTTATGATGATAAGGGGAAAGAAGTAATTCTTTCAATTGAAAAAGGAATTTCTCTAGGAACTATTGATAACTCGTGGAAAGATCATCTTCGAGAGATGGATGAGCTAAAACAATCTGTTCAAAATGCTTCATACGAACAAAAAGACCCTTTGCTTATATACAAATTCGAGTCATTTGAGTTATTTAAAACAATGCTTCACGAAATTAACAATAGTGTTAGTTCTTTTCTGATAAAAGCAGATATTCCATTTCAGGATGCTGATAATGTTCAAGAAGCAAAAAAACCTCGCAGTCTTGACAGAAGCAAGATGAAAGAAGAAAGAACCGATCTTCTATCTCAATCATACAGTGACACTCAGGGTGATAAGAAGCCACAACCGGTAAAAGTTTTAAAGAAAATCGGTAGAAACGAAAAAGTTAAAGTGAGATATAAAGACGGACGGGAGGTCGAAAAAAAATATAAGCTCATTGAACATGAAATAAATAAAGGTTTATGCCATTTGGTTAAATAATTTATTTTTAACATGGTTTTTACAATTATTTTTATATTTTTATGTCGTAAAATAATTTTTACTTATTATATAAACTAAAAAAGTTTGAATGAGATCACAATTTATTACAATTCTTGTTATTTTATTCGGGTTTTTATTGATTTTTGAATCGTGCTTCAAAGATCCAATAGAAACTGATATTCCTATATATTCTAGTATTAATGATATTGTTTACCCACCTGACACTTTCAAAATTGTTTATTATTTAAATACATATCTTGATTACAGGGCAAGAGTAATTTTTGATACAAGTAGTGTTTGGAAAATTCAAAAGATAAATGCATTTAGTGCTCAATTTTGGGCATCACGACAGATTAATGAAGACTCTACTAATTCTATAATTGTTTACGATAGTATTTATGTTGGTTTTGAAGGAGAAGCATTTTATGATTTTTATGCTAATAACAACAGCTATCCCGAATCAAGAAATTTCTTCGTTCAATTTGAAAAAGCGCCATTTAATTATGAATTTTTTACTCCTAAATTGTAAGACTTTTTGCTAAATATTTTTATGTTTATTATGTTTTATTTCATCAATTTTGTAATTATAACCCAACAGAAAAAACAAACTCAAACAAAAGTAAATACTGAAACAAATTAATGTGAATTTTAAAAACAAATTAATGTGTAAATTTGGCATAGAAATTACATCAGTTTTATGTGGCACAATGTACCGATGTAGGTGACACAATATGACCAGAATATACTATCAAACTTAGCAATCGAAGCATGAAGTTTGAAATTTGAAAATAATGATTAATGAATACATAAACAAAATTATTATGCAATATAAAAGAATTCTATTAAAACTTAGCGGTGAAGCGCTAATGGGAAACAAACAATACGGAATTGATCCTGTGCAGCTTGAAAATTATGCCCAGGAAATTAAATTAGCTGCTGATAAAAATATTCAAATTGCAATTGTAATTGGAGGTGGAAATATTTTCAGAGGATTACAAGGTGCCAGCGAAGGAATGGATAGAGTACAAGGTGATTATATGG
>Ga0222678_1000150_pt1 | contig 37233 bp, 30 predicted proteins | sample AntAcemetagen937_FD_179801 | JGI IMG/M metagenome (GOLD analysis project Ga0222678, IMG submission 179801) | Saline water microbial communities from Ace Lake, Antarctica - #937 | ecosystem: Environmental > Aquatic > Non-marine Saline and Alkaline > Saline | place: Antarctica: Ace Lake... | reverse complement strand
AGTGCTCATCTATTATTTGTTTTACTTCATCAGGAGTAAGCACTTTTAATTGTCCGGTAATTTTTTTCTGATTACAATAAATGCACTGAAACGGACATGCAAGTTCGGGGATAAATATTGGAATATTGTAATGTTTTGTTTTCATTTGTTTTGCAAAATTACAATAAAAAACCACCCCTAGCCCCTCCTTAAAAAAGGAGGGGAGTAATTGCAGATAAAAATATTGTTTTTTGATTTATTAATTTTTCGTGAATTAATATTTTATAATGAAGTTGGTATTTAATGTGATGAAAAATATCGCGAAGCACATTCCCCTCCTATGTTTAGGAGGGGTTAGGGGCATAGCCGTCAACTTAAGGGGATTTTTGATAAGATTATCATAGGAGTAAGACTACATTTTCTTTTTTCTTTCCTACATTTACGTGCTAATACTTCTTTCGTATTTTCGAGTAATTCGGTCATTTTATTTTGTTGAGAACCTCTAATATATTCTCTCATTTGACTCACTACCTCAGATAGATACTGAAATGATTTTAATTCGCTTAACTCAATCGCTTGATTGTTCCATAAAGTAGTTTTATAGTAATTGTAGAGTTTTGTACATATTATTATTTGGAGTAAGGTTCCGTAATTAATACAATCGAATCGTTGAATTTTCATTTTCTTGACTTTATCAATATTGAATGTTGATTTCCATGTTTTGAATAGGATTTCAATTTGCCACCTAAGAGAATAAATCGAGCGAATTAAATCAGTTGGTAATATATTTTGATTTGCATTAGTGATGTATGCATTAACATCACAAAAAGCCAAACGTTTTTTGCTAATATTTTTTCTTTTGTTCTGTTTATCAGTTTTTAGTTTTCTCCTTTTTTCTGCTGCAACAGAATTAGGAACTTTCTCAATAATCAATCGCACAGGGAGTTTCTGCTTATTGCCAAGATAAACTTGCATATCTAGTTTTTCGCCTTGCTTCATATTCTTAACAAGTTTATCTATATTAATTCGGGTGTATTGGTCATTTTTTTTACTAAACACTATAATACTGTATTTCAACCTAGATACGAAATACGCTTTATTATCCATTATTTCACAAAAACGACTAAGTTTAAAATAACCTAGGTCTTCTAACCTTAGGTCTTTGGGTTGAATATCTTGTAATTTACTTTTGATATCAGGTGTTGATGATGATTGGAATTCTATATCTAATCCAGAATTTGCTTTTAGATTATATTCATATTGTAACTTTATTCCTGCTGTTGATGCACCACCACCAGAACCTTTATACTTGTCTGAATATTCCGCTGGCAGTTGAAATACAGTTGAGTCTTTTGCTATTATCCGATTAAAAGACACTGCATTTTCTAACAATTCCTCCCTATCTAATTTTGCAGAGAGAACATCAAAAGTCAACTCTTTCATAAACTCTACCGCTGAATCGTTAAAACGATGATTAATACCTTGTTTGCTAATAAATACTCCCTCTTTTTCCAGTTTGATGGTTATCTTATTCAAACTTTCTGGATTGACTCTTCTAATCTCAAAAACTAATATCAACATAAAAATAAAACCTGTGATTTTCCGCTCACGACTGACAAAGCCTGTTTTACGAGCAATTTTCTCTATTTTATCTCTGTTAATCAAATTTATTAATTTATTAACTATTTTTGCTTCTGAACTATTTGATGGCTTCATGATTGCTAAAGTTTGGTTGCTTTGCAATCTTATTGAAGTCATCATTTAGTTTATCTTATTTTGTAATTAATTTTCAACATTAATAAGTTAATAATTAATATTTATAGCCCTTAAGTTGACGGCTATGCCCCCAGCCCCTCCTTAAAAAAAGGAGGGGAGTTGTTTAGTGCAAAACTTCCTTTTTTATCAAATTAGTTACCCACATCAGGATTAAATCCTCTATTTATATTCTGTTCATTAAAAATAAGAGGGGAGTTGTTTAGTGCAAAATTATAGATTTTATTTTCCGAAGCTAGCTTAAAATTCCGGATTCAAGAATCCGAGGATTCGTGAGATGCTCAAGAAAAGCTTGGTATTTATTATTTGAGATTTATTATAAAAATTTAGTGAAACGTATTCCCCTTCTCTGTTTAGGCGGGGTTAGGGGTGGTAGTGTTTCTTATAATTTGCTTATTGAAATTTGTTATTCAATAAAATCTCTAGACACTTATTACTTAGATTTATGCTTCAAGCCACTTTTGCATCCAGAACAATATCTTCTTCAATTCGTAAATTTCTAATAATAAATTTTTGTCTGTCGGGAGTATTTTTCCCCATGTAAAAAGACAAAATATCATTAATTGAAGATTCTCTTTTTAGTATAACAGGATCGAGTCGGATTGAGGAGCCGATAAAATATTTGAACTCATCAGGTGAGATTTCACCGAGACCTTTAAATCTTGTTATCTCAGCGTTTTTACCAATTTTAAGAATTGCTTTTACTCTTTCTTCTTCTGTGTAAGAATAAATAGTTTCTTTTTTGTTTCTAACTCTGAAAAGTGGAGTTTGAAGAATAAATAAATGACCTGATTTGATAAGATCGGGGTAAAATTGCAAAAAGAATGTAAGTAAAAGTAAACGAATGTGCATTCCATCAACATCAGCATCAGTAGCGATTACTACATTATTATAGCGAAGATTATCTATTCCGTCTTCGATATTTAATGCTGATTGCAAAAGATTAAATTCATCATTTTGATAAACAACTTTTTTACTTAGTCCAAAACAGTTTAAAGGTTTTCCTTTAAGGCTGAAAACTGCTTGAGTCATTACTTTACGTGATTTTGTAATGGAGCCACTTGCCGAATCACCCTCAGTAATAAACAAAGTTGAATCTAGTCTGTTTTCGTGATTTGTGTTAAGATGGACTTTACAATCGCGGAGTTTTTTATTATGAAGACTTGTTTTTTTTATGCTTTCTCTAGCAAGTTTTTTAATCCCTGCAAGTTCTTTTCTTTCTTTTTCCGATTGTTGGATTTTTCTTAAAAGAGCTTCAGCAAATTCCGGATTCATGTGAAGATAATTGTCGAGGTTTCTTTTTACAATATCATGAACATAATTCCTTACTGTCATCCCATCCGGTTCAATATGCTGTGATCCTAGTTTTGTTTTCGTTTGAGATTCGAAAATCGGATCAGTAACTTTAATGCTAATAGCAGCAAGAATAGAAGTCCTGATGTCATTGGTTTCATAGTCTTTTTTGTAAAACTCTCTGATTGTTTTTACAATTGCTTCTTTGAAAGCAGCTTGATGTGTACCTCCTTGTGTAGTATGCTGTCCATTAACAAATGAATAATATTCTTCACCATATTGTTTTGAGCTATGTGTAAAAGCAAACTCAAAATCATTTTCCTGAATCCGGACGATAGGATAGAGGAGAGGTCCGTTTCCATTTATGTTTCTTTCAAGCAAATCGAGTAAACCATTTTTTGCTTCAAAGGTTTCACCATTATATGTAATTTTTAAGCCATTATTAAGAAAAGCATAATTCCATAAAAGTTTTTCAACGTATTCATCAATAAAATAAAAATTTTCAAAAATTGTGTCATCAGGGATAAAAGTTACAATTGTTCCTTGTTTTAAATCAGCTGAGTAAACTTCCTTATCAATAATTAACTTTCCTTTTTTGTATTCTACTTCTTTTACTTGACCTTCTCTTACAGATTTAATGTTAAAATAAGAAGACATTGCATTAACAGCTTTTGCTCCAACACCATTTAGTCCTACAGCTTTTTTAAATACATTAGAATCGTATTTTGCACCAGTATTAATTTTCGAAACGCAATCGGCTACTTTTCCATGCGGTATTCCTCTTCCGTAATCCCTGATAGTAACCATCTTGTCTTTTATTTCAACTTCGATGATTTTCCCATTATTCATAACAAATTCATCAATAGAATTGTCGAGTATTTCTTTTATCAATACATAAATTCCATCATCTTGTGATGCACCATCACCAAGTTTCCCGATATACATTCCCGGGCGAAGTCGAATGTGTTCTTTCCAATCAAGCGATTTTATACTATCTTCATTATATTTTTCAGACATACTACCCCTAGTTTGATGCAAAAATAGGAAATCAAGTAATTTATAAAATAAGAAAATGAATTTTTTATCAAACGTTATCTGTTCATATCTTTTATGCGTTACTCTAAGGTTCTGGCTGAATGAATGATGGAATTTGTTGTAATAGAAAGGTGAATGAATATAATTAATAGTAATTAGTTGTAATTGAAGATGTACAGAATCCGGAATCAAGAGTTATACCAATTGTTTATTAAAATGAGCTGAAAGCAATTTTGATATTTACAATGGTTAATGCCGAAACATATTCAAAGCACTTTTAAGAATGAAATGAATTAAAAGCGCATTTTGAATAGTATTCGGTATTAATTATTTTTCTTTAAAGCTCGTGCTTTTTTTACTTCATCAATAAAAAATAATATATCATTTTTATTAATTAAGAATTCAGATAATTTTACTTTAGTTATCCTGATAAAGATAATGAGTTGATAAATTGTACTTGCTGAATAGGCAAGAGTTGCTGTAATTCCTGCTCCGATTATACCATATTTAGGGATTAAAATAAAAGCAAAAACTAATGTAAAAATTAATCCTACTCCAGAGGAAATGGCATTAAATTTTGGTTTTCCGGTTCCTGAAAAGTAGTGACTAAAAATCATTGAGGCAGAAATTGCAACCACTCCTACACTTAAACTAAACATTACCGGACGAATATCTCCAAAATCTTTACTAAAAATATATTCGAAAACATCTGTTGGAATAATCAGTAAAATTAGCATGCAAAATGCAGTAACTATAACTGTGAATTTTAACAACTGCAATGTTAATCTTTTTGCATAATCCATGTCAGTTGTATTTGAAATGCGTGCAAACTGGACAATGGAAATACTCTGACCAATTAATCGTAAACCTTCGGATAACTGAACTCCTGCGGAATATATTCCAAGCGAACCGACTCCAATAAATGATTTTATTATGTAAAAGCTAAACCTTTTGTTTGTAAGATGAATTATGTTTGCAAACTGAGTCATAGACCCGTATTTCAAAATTTCTTTTATTAATGAAAAAATATGGTTTTGATTTTGGAATTTAAAATATTTTTTTAAACAGAAAACACCGAGAATAAAAGAAATACTTTGTGAAATGTACATAGAATATACATAAGAAATTACTTCAACTTTCTGAATAATAAAAATGAAAAATACAAGCGAAAGAAACAAAGTAATGATCTGAATTAAAAAAATTGTATTGTACATTTTGATATTCTCCTTACCGACAAGGATATTCAAATTAATGAAACTCAGAATATTTAAAAGTCCAACGACAAGTATATGATATTCAAAACCTGATGGAATTACTGTGTTGTAAATTACCGGAAAAAAACTAAGTAATCTGAATAATCCGAAGAAAATAATTACAACAATAAATGCCCAGATATATGAAATTATTAGCAGTTCTGAAATGTTTTTTCTTGGTGTGAAATAGACCAAAGCGCTTCCACCGATAAAATCGTTGAGCAACAAAATAATTGCGATATCAAGAATAATTAGACTAATAGTTCCAACACCTTCTTTGCCAAGGTAATTTGTTGTTACCCAAAGAATGACAAATGTAAGAGCTGCACTGAAAAATCTTGCTCCTGTTGTTCCAATTATTTTTTTAATCATTTGATTTAATCAATTTTAAAGTCTTTCTTTTTAGCTGAAAGATAAAATTTTTGCTATTAAAGATAAAGCGTTTTCCATCGATAACAGTATTTTTCCCGTCCGAATTAATTGTGTGAATACCTCTGTAAAATTTTGAATTTTCAACCGGCATTATTGTTTCAATAATTTTTTCTTTAAATTCAGTTGGTGAAAGTTTTTCGATTTGCATGATGTGAACTTTGTCACCATAAGTTTTTGCACAATCCTGAGCTGGTCTGCAAAGCTTGTTGTTGTAGTAAAACGGAGCACCGGCAGGTCGCGATGAACGAATATCAATTTTTATCGGATTATTTTTATGTTCTTTAAAAATTCCATCAAATTCTTCAGAATAGTGAGCGTAAAGATTCACGCTTGGCAAATCTTTTTTTGTAAAAAACAACCACCACAAGTTCTCGTGTTTAAACAAAATAGTGTCAACAGCGGCTATGTTTTCAATAAGTGGTTTTATAAATTGAAATTTTTCACATGATTCATCATATTTATATAAGCTGATCTGGTTATTTTCAAAACTTTCGGGAATACAGTAAATATTATTATTGTTATTAAAAATAAAGGGAAACGAAAGATGATAATCTTCTTCAATTACATCGTGGATTATTTTATTTTCTTTATCAATAATTGCTGATGAAATTTTACCTTTTCTTTCTCTATAATCATAGTTTTCAAAAATAATATTTGAGTCACCATTTTTATCATTAAAAAGAAATGGGTCAGCTGAGAACATACTGTTTTTGGGCTTAGGCAACCATCTGATTTTTAATTTATCTTTTTGCGAACCTGATTTTATTCTTATTCCCTTCGGACAATAAAGAAGCTCTTCTTTCGAAATTTCTTTACTGATAAATGGTGTTTTTACTTTATTTAATGAATTGTTTTTTAGAATTTCTTCAATTGGTTTCTCGATAATTGCAGCATTCCAATCTTCAATTAAAAATAGTTCGATAAAGTGAAAATGGATTTTATTTTTCAATAATTTCAAAAGAAAATAAATCATTTTGAAATTTTCCGGAACGTGGAAAATCGTGGCTTTTGTATTACTTGAAAATTGATTGTCGATTCCGTTTACCAAGTCTTTGCAAAGCTGTAGCGGGAATTTCTCGCTTTCAAAATATATCTGGTCAATATTGGCCGAATAAGAGTGATTTATTGTTTTATAAAATCCCTTTTTTAGAATTATTCCTGCATCAAGTTTGTCGGTTAGTTTTTGAAGAATGACAGCATTTACCGGATCTTTTTTGAAAATCTCCCAAAACCCGGGAGGACCTCCCCGATATTTATTTTCATCATCATGATGGAAGGACCAAACACCATGTTTTGCTGAATATAAAATGTCACCACGAATAATATTAAATCCAAACCTGAGAATGAAATCCAGATTGCAAGATTTTATTTTTTTAATATCATTTTCCGAAAATCTATCGGTAAACCCCTTTTGCTTGGTAACACATTTTAATTGTTCTATTTCTGCTATTTGTTTTATGATATCAACAGTTTTTTTCGATGATGGTTTTAATAAATATCTGTTGTAAACTCTGAAAATTATTTTTTTATATAGGTAAGTAAATATTTTTTTTACTGTAGAAATTCGTGTTGGTTTATTATTATTCAGTATAATTATTTTGAGTTCAACTCCATTTTCTCGGAGTAATTTAACAGTTTCTGCTTGCCACCTTTCGAGTTGTGTACTGTTACACATCAGCCCGAAACAAAGTTTTTTTGGTATGGATGATTTATTTATGGTGTTTAGCATTTTTATATTTTCTATGGCAAAAGTAAGGTTTTATATCTGAATGATTAAATGATTGAATGCGTAAATGATTAAATACATATATGCATAATTGATTCATGAATGCAGTATAAAAAGCTACTTTTAAATAATAAAAAGGAATAATGAAAAATTGGAAAGGGTGAATAAAGGGGATATTTAAAATCCCAATGTTATACCGATTATATTTTTTTAAACCGGACTAGTTTATTTTTTTCTTATTTCATTCTATCATTTTATCATTTGCTCATTTATTCTAAATATTAGTTAGAACTATATTTTAATGTTGATTTATAATTTTCTATTAAATTTGTATTAGTTTTAACAAACGAATTTATCATATCAAAATTTTAAATGCCGGGATTATTTTTTTATTTCAATAAAGATAAAAGTGAAAAAAAGAAAGCTTTGGAGAGAATTAGTACTCCAGAGGATTTCTGTTTTAATGAAGTTTTTTCTGATGACAATCTTACCATTGGAAATATAAAATATGAATGCTATCCAGTTGAAGTTTTTAAAAATAAAAAGTATATTATCACGCTTGAAGGATGTATTTACAATAAACCTGACAAAATAAATTTGCAAAAAGAATTAATTGAAATTGCTGATTTTGTTTTTGATGAAAGTACTGATAATAAACAAAAACTTCAAAGTTGGCTTAAGGATTCTGATGGTGACTTTGTTTTATCAATTTTCCGTAATTCAGATAAAAAGATATTTTTCCTGAATGATATTTTGGGTCGTCTTCCTTTGTATTATTTTCAAGGCGAAAATGAATTTGTTTTAACCAGAGATTTTTCTCAAATCCCTAATTTGCTGCCGGATGTTTCCATAGATAAAATGGCTTTAGCTCAAACTCTGTTGTTTGGTTATGCTCTCGGAAAACGAACTTTGTTGAATAATATTTTTTGTTTGGATGCTGCAACATTACTCGTTTTTGATGCAAATGAATTTGTAGTAAATTCTGAAAATATTAATGATTTGAATTTCGAAAACAAGGAAAATATAGAAAAATCAACAGATGATGTAAATAAAAATCTTTATGAGTATTTTCTTGAAGCAACAAAAAACAGAGCAGAAATTTCAAAGAATAATTTGCTGTCGTTAAGCGGTGGACTTGATTCCCGTGCAATACTTTCAGCTTTTGATAATTTAAAACTCCCAATAAAATGCGCTACATATTCTGATGCTGATCACTTGGTTGAAAAAGATGTTGAAGTAGCAAAACAACTTGCAGGTATTTATAATTCGGAATTGGAAATAGTTGAACTTCAGAAGTCAAAAGGCAAGGATGTGCTTGAATTATTGCAAATAAAAATGGGAATGAATTATCTCGGAATGAGTTTTATTTTGCCATTTTTTAAAAAGATTAATAAAAATAATTTAAGCTGTTTTACCGGTGATGGTGGCGATAAAGTACTTCCCGATTTGCGACCAAATAAAAATATTTCAGGAATAAATAATCTTATAAAATATATTATTTCCCAAAACAAAATATTTTCATTGAATGATGTTGTAAAAATCCTGCACATCGACAAAAACGAAATTCTTGAAGAGCTTAGAAAAATTTTAAAATCATATCCCGAAAAGAGCATGAAGCAAAAATATGTTCATTTTTTGATTTCTGAAAGAACTATGAAATGGCTTTTTGAAGGTGAAGACAGAAACAGGAATTTTTTCTGGTCAGTATCGCCATATTATTCATACAAGTTTTTTGATTACGCCATGAATTGTCCTGACGAAATGAAAAAAGATTATAAATTATTTCGCTTGTTTCTTGAACGCTTGTCGCCTGAAATGGCTGCCGTAAATAATGCAAACTGGGATATTCCGGTAACATCAGAAAAACTGAAAATTTTCTTTTTGAAAAATAAGATTCGTTCGTTAATTCCTCAAAGTATCAAAAAAAATATCAAATCCGGTTTTAAAAAAAATAACTATCTAATTAATTATAAAGCTGCAGTTGTTGAGTGTTTTGGTAAGCAATTTAAAGCTTGCGATTATCTTAATTCAGTTTTTAATATTGATGAATTGAAAAAGATAAAATATCTCACCGAAGATGAATTTTATTATTTATTCACTTTGACCTCAGTAATTGAAAAAACTAAAACAGGGAAAAGTTCGATTAGAGGTTTTGAGGATAAAATTTTTATCTAGCGTTTAGCTTTAATATTGTCCATTAAGCCGAATATTACGTTTTGCAATTTAATACATTTGTAAGCAGAAAAATTAGAAATATTGAAGCAGTATGCAGCATAGCTCCATACGTCAGACTATCTAAAACCCACACTTCTAATCATAATTATGTTAATAAATGATTGTCTTAATTTGTAGATTATTAATTTGTTTTCAGTATCTTTAAATATGAAATTTATAACAGGAACAAATATAAACCAGGAAATCCTATTCCCTTTCTTGCACGAAAAATACATTGATAAAGATAATGAAGTACGCGTAATTGATTTATATGTTGATAGTTTCTCATTACAAGATTTATTTTTGTAATTTTGGCAATATATCATCAAATATGAGTAAAATTAAACCAATTAAATGCAGGTATATTTGTTAATAAAATAATTGTCGGTTTTTTTGTAGTACGCATAAATCAACATATATTTGATTAATTTTTAAAGAAATGCTTGGTTATTAAACGGACTGCCGTTAACCAATAAAAAAACTCGAATTGAGGAAAAACAAACAAAATGTTCATTATGAAAAAATATTATCAACCGATACTTATGAATGCCTCCCTTTTAAAAGGCTTTAATCGAAGCTTATTAATTTTATTACTAATTGCATTTTACGGGTGTCAAGAGAAAAAAGAGATAGAATCATGGAACGAAAAATATAATTTTATTTACGATATTCAACCAATCATTTTTCATTATGACCATGGAATCCTCGCAGGAAGTTATCCGCAAAATAAAGAAACCACGGAAGTAAAATTTAATGATGTTTGTAATTATATGGGACATGTTTGTCTTTGTGGGGCTGGTGGATACAAGATTACTGAAATAGCAATAAATTCATTAAAAAAGCCTGAAGAAAATTTAGAGAAAGGAGACTTCATACTGATTAGTAGCAGAGATCATTCAGTAAGTGATGTGATTTCATTTGTTCTTGGTTGTACCAGAAGAAATGACCCTGAAAAAAATTTGTATTTCATTAACTCAAAAATTGAAGCACCGAAAAGAGAATATCATTATTTTATTGGCTATCCTCCACAAGAAAAGGCAGTTCATATTATCTATCGAAAACATAAACTAATTGGAAATGAACTGATGGATAGATTATGGAAGACTGAACTGGCTTATGAAGATAATCCTTCTTCTGTAAATCAAACGGATTTAGAATTATATCAAAATGTAATGTTCAAAATGGTAGAAGATGTTCTGCTTGATCAAAAAAATGAACTATTTAGTATTGAACTTATTGAGTACGATAAATTTCGATCAATGCTAAAACAACTGAAAGAAGAATGAAAATTAAGTTGGTACTTCGCGAACGGCAACTATTCATAGCGCAAACCCTCAGACTGCCTAAAATCCCCAATTTCAGGTCTAATTAAATAACAATGCAAGAAACTTTAAAATATTGTTTTTAGAGGCTAACCTATATGATGCAGAATTAATTCATAGTCAGGTTTAAAAAAGCAGTATTAAATATTAGCTCTGACATGTGTCTGAATTAGATGATTTTTTAAGGCCATTGATAATTGTATCCCGGATTTCATGAATATATTAATCGAAAACCAAACCTCTATTAATCGAAAAGTATCCACCTAAAAATTTTAACCATCTGTTTTCCTTTCCTTACGATTTGTTCTACAAAGAGAGATTTGAATATAGTAAATTGTATTTAGAATTAAAAATAAAGTGTAAATTTGAAACAGGATTAACAAGTAAAAAATTTAAGTTAAAATAAGTACAAGTCAATCCCGTATTTTAATAGGAAAGCTGTTTTTTGTCAACGCCTGTAAAGTATTATTAACTGAAATTAAAAAAAATTAGATGTAGCTGGTTTTGGTAAAGATGAATTGAATACATTGCAAAAACTGATAAATGTCGAAAACTTTGAGAGGAGACTAAATTTATAAAACTAAATAAATTATGAAAAAACTAATTTTTTTGCTCGTAATTACGATAATGATTGTAGGTTGTAAAAAAGATGACACTGAGAATAATTCAGGCATAATTATCCATGGGACTATTCCGACAAGTCAAATTAAAAGCTTAGAAACTAAATCGCTTAAATCTTTATCACTGGCAGATGCAACAAAAGTTCTTGTTTTTAGCAAATACTATTCTGAGCTTTATGATATTGTTAATAACACTTTTTCTGTTACAGGGAAAATAGGGACAGGCGTTGCATTGATATTCTTAGATGCCGATAACAAATATATAGGAAATTTGTCTTCACAAGGTTTGAATATGCTTCCGCTCGGAAGATTATCTAACGGAGAAAATACATCGATCGACTTATCAACACTCACATTGGTAGGTAATAGTGTTATACCATCCCACGATCCTTTCGGAAACGAAATTCAAATATCGGACACAGAAATAAATAATTTAAAGGTAATAGATGGATATTATAAAAATATTGCTAAAAATATTGATACTGATAATGATGGAATTCCAGATGTATTATCTGACAAACAGTTAGTTATATATACAAGGTTTGTGGTTAATGCAGGCCATTGGGGATACAATGACTTACTCCCATTACTAACAGATAGTTCACACTATTATGTTAACTATATGTTGGAAATTGCCGGGGGTTCAAACTTAACTTCTTCAAATGAAAATATTTATTTATCTGGTCCTGTTGAAGCACCCTATTCCGATATTGCACTTTTTTGGTATGGTATCAACAATGGTGACGACAGAATTAGTTTTGAAGCAACATTTTGTAGAGAAACAAATTCTCAATCCAATGCCCCATGGGGATCAGCTTTTTTACCATTTAAAGAGGGAATATATAACTTAACACTTACTGGTAGTGATAACTTAACATTTAATTATTCAAATATTGATGTAAAATATAACTTAGTAATAGTTATTCCTACTCTACATACAAATAGTGAAGGAAAGCTTACATCTATCACTTTGAATTATACATTACCAGATGGAACACTTATTAATCCGTCTAGCATGTTAACAGATGTAATGGTGCAACTTTCCGATGTAGAAGGTCAGTATTATTGTAGTTCAAAATTAACAAGCAGTACAGGGTTTAGTGTCTTGAAACTTGATACTCCATTAGATATTTCTTCTCTTAACCAAATAGATTTATGCTATGATGATTTATTGGGGAATATATATTTTCTAATTTGGCGCTAATTTAAAAAAAGACAAATTGTTACAAACACACATTATGGCAAAAGGTGATGAACTGCTTATTTGGAGTGGTTTAGTCCAGATAGACTTCATCTTAGTTTGAAAGTAAATCACTTGCAACTCGCTTCATGCCATATTGCTATCCATTGTGTCTCAAATCCAGAAGATATACTGAACTTTGATAAGTATGATATTTTTCCGAAGTTTGAAAAGATGATTTTAATGAAACATCATTACTTGTTTTTGAATCTTTAGCAAAACAAAAACTTTCTGATCTATTGGCTTTTAAATCGCTTCAACGGTTTGTAAATAGTAATTTTGAGGGAATGAAGTAAAACCAAATTTAATTATGTCTTTTATAATTCTAAAAATCAAGTTTCTCATTTTTCTTCTTATTTTTGTGTTTTATATTTTTACTTAATAATAAAAAATGAATTCATATTCGTCAAAATTATTGGAAGAAGCAGTAAATGAACTGTCGAGGCTTCCTGGAATTGGCCGTAAAACAGCATTACGAATGGCACTTCATCTGCTAAAACAAGAAGTTGCTGAGGTCGAAAGATTGGGTAACAGCCTAATTAATATGCGAAAAAATATAAAATTTTGCAAAGAATGTTTTAATATCTCTGATGGTGAGGTTTGTGAAATTTGTAGTAATCCAAAGCGCGATTTTAGTACAATCTGTATTGTTGAAGATATTCGGGATGTGATGGCAATAGAAAACACAGCACAATACAAAGGGGTTTATCATATTTTGGGTGGAATTATATCGCCAATGGATGGAATTGGACCAAATGATTTAAATATTTCTCCTCTTGTAGAAAAAGCAAAAAGCAAAAAAGTTAAAGAAATTATTATGGCTTTGCCCACAACAATTGAAGGTGACACTACAAATTTTTACATTTATAAGCAAATAAAGCACATCGAAATAAAATTATCTGTAATTGCAAGAGGGATTTCCATTGGTGATGATTTAGAATATGCCGATGAAATTACTTTGGGACGGTCAATTATTAATAGAATACCTTTTGATAATGAGGAGAGTATGTAAAACTCAGAATGACAAAATCTAGTAATATTCGAATTAAACTATTTTTAAGAAACATTATTTTTAAAACATTCTTTTTTCAAAAAGTCGGAAGACCGAAGTTGGAAGAGTAAATTTTAGTCTCCCGACTTTTTATTTAAGATATTTTGTATTTCCATTATTTTTTTATTCAGTAAATAACAAATATTAAAATTTTATATCACTGAAATAAACAATTTTCTTGTATAAATTTTCTTATTTATTAAAAGTTTAATAATATAAATACCATCAGGCACATTCAAATATATATTATTAACTTTTGTGTTTTTAAGTTGTTTGTATAATAAAGGAGCACCCAATAAATTGTAAATTGTCACTTCTCCTCTAACTTCTTTCATTCCATCAATTCCGATGCAAATAAAATTATTTGATACGAACATATTTATATGAATATTTCCAAATTCACCAATGTCTGTTGTCAGAGTAGTTAAATTTATCACATTTGAATTTCCACTTGTTCCTGCTGCATTATATCCTCGTAAGCGATAGAAATATACTGTTTCAGGATTAAGACCTATTGCATTATACATAGTAACATTTCCTACATCTAAATTATTAAAACCACTCACAAAGTTTGTAAAACCATTATCTGTTGCAACATCAAGATAATATCCATCAGCATCAGTTGATAGGTTCCAATTAGCATCAAATGCTGTTTGTGAAATATTTGTTGCCGAAGTAGCAACAGGCGGTGCAGGAATATCTTTTAAAGTAGTTAGGCTTATAACATTGGAATTTCCACTTGTACCACTTACATTTTCAGCTCTCAATCTATAAAAATAATCAGTAAAAGGATTTAATCCTGATACAGGATAAGTTGTAACATTTCCAACATCCAAATTATCATAGCCGCTTACAAAATTTGTAAAACCATTATCTGTTGCAACATCAAGCCAATATGAATTAGCACCACCAACCGGATTCCAGTTTGCATTAAAACTTGCTTGCGTGATATTAGTTGCCGGAAGAGCAACAGGTGCACCCGGATTACTAGGTTGTGTCGTAACATTTATCACATTTGAATTTCCACTTGAACCACCATTATTATATGCCCTTACTCTGTAATAATAATCTGTTTCTGGATTTAATCCATCAACAAAATATGTTGTAACATTTCCCACGTCCAAATTATTAAAATCACTCACAAAGTTTGTAAATCCATTATCTGTGGCGACATCAAGATAATATCCATCTGTTGCTGTTGAAGCATCCCAGTTAGCATCAAAATCGGTTTGTGAAATATTTGTTGCAGCAGTAGCATTAGGTGGTGCAGGCGAATAAGGCAATGTTGTAACTGTTATAACGTTGGAATTTCCACTTGTACCACCGGTGTTATATGCTCTTAGTCTGTAATAATAATCAGTTGCGGAACTTAAACTTGTAATATTGTATGTAGTAACATTTCCCACATCCAAATTATTAAAACCACTCACAAAGTTTGTAAATCCGTTATCTGTTGCAACATCAAGATAATATCCATCAGCATCTGTTGAAAGGTCCCAATTAGCATCAAATGCTGTTTGTGATGTATTTGTTGCCGAAGTAGCAACAGGTGGTGCAGGAATATCTTTTAAAGTAGTTAGGCTGATAACATTGGAATTTCCACTTGTACCACCTGTATTATATGCCCTAAGTCTGTAAAAATAATCTGTATTGGAATTCAAACCAAAAACATTATATGTAATAACATTTCCAACATCAAGATTGTTAAACCCGGAAACAAAACTTGTAAAACCATTGTCTGTGGCGACATCAAGATAATAACCGTCAGCTCCGCTTGAAACATCCCAGTTAGCATAAAAATTGCTTTGTGAAATATTTGTTGCAGCAGTAGCATTAGGTGGTGAAGGCGAATAAGGCAATGTTGTAACTGTAATCACATTGGAATTTCCACTTGTACCATCGGTGTTATATGCTCTTAGTCTGTAATAATAATCAGTTGCAGAATTTAAACCTGTAACATTGTATGTAGTAACATTTCCGACATCAAGATTATTGAAACCGCTAACAAAATTTATAAACCCGTTATCTGTAGCAACATCTAGATAATAACCATCAGCTCCTGATGAAGCATCCCAATTAGCATCAAAAAAAGTTTGTGAAATATTTGTTGCAGCGGCAGCGTTTGGTGGTGAAGGAATGTTTGAAAGAGTGGTCAGGGATATTGTATTTGAGTTTCCGCTTGTTCCATTTGTATTGTATGCTCTTACGCGATAATAATAATCAGTATTGACATTTAAACTCGGAACATTGTATGTAGTTACATTTCCAACATCAAGATTATTGAAACCGCTAACAAAATTTGTAAATCCGTTATCTGTAGCAACATCAAAATAATAGCCATTTGCACCGGAAGATGAATTCCAGTTTGCATCAAAGCTAGTTTGTGTAATAGAAGTAGCTGTTGTTGCTACAGGAGCTGGTGGTGTTGCCATAAAATATACACCATAATCTTCAGATTGACCAATATTTGGATCTGAACAAGGACCTGTAATAGTTAAATTATCTGTAATAACTCTCATCCTTAACAATTGGCTAATAGTTGGGTTGGATGGCATTGTAATTGATTTTGTGAAAGTATTTGAAGAACTTGGTGAAGAACTTATTTCATTACTAAAAATACATTCTCCTGCATCAGTTAAATCACCATTATTATTAAAATCAATATAAGCATAAGTATGAGCATTACCTGAAGTTCCTACTCTAACTGTCACATCCATATTATAAGTACTTCCCGGAGATAAAGTTGTAGCATGTTTACAAGTATAATCCATACAATCTCCGTCAGAATACGTATCACCACTTGAATGATTAAGATTATTTAAGCTTACATTTAATACACCATACCAATAGTTACCTATATTTGTGGTTGACGGCATGCACGAAGCTGATAAGGGAGCATTATAAACTGAAATATAATTTGTTTTTGTTTCAGTATTACCTGATCCGCTTGCATTTGATGCAGTTAGAGATACATCATAAAAACCAGCGGTATTATAAACTATCGATGGATTTTCAGTTGTGGATGAAGATGGTGTTCCTCCGGGATTAGACCAATTCCATCCATCTGGACCGTCAGTTGACTGATCATAAAAATAAACAGTATTTCCCACGCATGGGCATTTAATATCGCTTGTGAAATCGCTATTTGGAACATTAGTTGTTAAAGGTTGAATTCCGAATCCAGCTGCCTGATCATTTGTGAAGTTATTAGAACCGGGATTCAAATTTGTTAACTGGAAATAACCGTTTGCATAACCACTCCATCCCCAATTAAAATGAAAATATAACGAACCTGAATAATTATCATCAAAACCGTCACAAACAAAAGCATGCCCATTTGTTCCGTCATCTCCTCTGTATAATAATGGTCTGCTGCTGTTTAATTCTGCTATAAGCATATTATCCCATACCGAATTTGTGTAACTTGCTTTTGTTGCAAAAAAAGCAGTTGGGTCATAGGAAAAATATGATATCAATGATGTGATTGCATTTGATGTATAAGCACCAGAACCTGTTGGACTATAATCCATATCAACAGAAACACCAACTTGATATAAAAGTTGTGCAATATTTGTATTAGATGAAGAAGTGGGCATATCAGCCCAGTCATAAATTGTTGATCCGAAATCAGCTGATAAAGTACCATAAGTAGCATGAGTGTAACTATGTGAACCTGTTCCTGAATGTGGATGGGTGTGATATTTCATTATCATACCGGTAGCTGTTGCAACACATCCGGCATAAACATGACCACATGGACCGGCTGCATCAACAGGACAGCTATCATTATACAAACAATCCTGATTCCAATTTATTTCGCCAAGTAAAGGTCCAACAATAGCTCTTCTAATAAATTTCTTTTCTTTATGTTTAACATTAGAATATTCATTCCATTGTAATGTTATTTTTTCAGTGGCTTTAATATCATTTTCCCTAATATACTGAATTTGATCTTTGTAATTTTGCATCCACGAAATAAACTGTATAGGTTGATTTTCCTTAGAATAATTTCCTTCAAATGAATATCCTAGAATAGGCAACACATTATCTTCAGCTGAGACAATAACAAAGCCATTTGCATTACTAAGATTAAAAACATAATATACAGAAAGCAAACCTTCTGTTATTGTTATTTCCTCAGTAAAAACTATTTTATTAAAAGCAATTCCTGAGCCTTGAAAATAAAAGTTTTTTGCTACATTTCTTGCATTTTTAATATTTACTTCATCGGCATTAGCACTATAGCTTATGAATAAAGAAATAATTATTAAAAATATAATATTTTTTTTCATGATAATGTTATTTGATTATTAAAAACAATTCTAATTTAATTGTGGATTATTAATGTAAATATACAGCCTTAATTAAAAAATACAAAGAAAGTATAAATTTTAAAATGCAATTAATGTTACTCTTTGTTAAAAAGGTCAAGTTGGTTTTCGCTAATACTAAATTCCTCAGGGATAGATTTTGCAAAATTGTTGATATATCTGTCGATACTTTTCTTTATCAACTTATTAGGAGTTGTTTTTCTTGCGGAACAATAATTATCAAGAGATTTCTTTTGTTTTGCAGATAATTTAAAAGTAATCCTTTTGAATTTTATTTTTTTTCTCTTTTTTGATTTTCGTGAAGACATTTGCCAAAAATAAATAAAAAATTGTAATAAAAATCAATTTCTGATATTAGCAATTCACAATTTTATTAACATCATTCTTTATCATGTCAGCAAGTTTGTTTGCTCTTTTAGCTGTGCTACTTTCGGAATAAATTCTAATTATTGGCTCAGTATTTGACTTTCTGAGATGAACCCATTCATCATTAAACTCAATCTTTACACCATCAATTGTATTTAATTTTTGATTTTTATAAATATCTTTTATTTCAGATAAAATTTTATCAACATCAATATCCGGAGAAAGTTGAATTTTGTTTTTTGAGATAACATAATTGGGATAACTTTTTCTTAGCTCAGAAACTTTCATGCCTTTTTTTGCAAGATAAGTAAGAAATAATGCAATGCCAACCAAAGCATCTCTGCCATAATGTAGTTCAGGGTAAATAATACCTCCATTTCCTTCTCCACCAATAATTGCATTTTTTTCTTTCATCATTTCAACTACGTTAACTTCGCCAACAGCAGAAGCAAAATATTCTCCTCCTAATTTTTCAGTAACATCACGCAAAGCTTTTGTTGAGGACAGATTAGAAACAGAATTTCCTTTTTGATTTTGCAAAATATAATCCGCCACACACACCAGAGTATATTCTTCACCAAACATTTCACCATTTTCACAAATTATTGCAAGGCGATCAACATCAGGATCAACAACAAAACCAACATCGGCTTTTTTTGAAGTTACTAATTCTGATAATTCTGTCAGGTTTTCAGGTAAGGGTTCTGGATTGTGAGGGAAAATTCCATTTGGCTCGCAGTAAATCTCATCAACTTTATTTACTCCCAAAGCAGATAACAAAGCAGGAATTGCAATTCCACCGGTAGAGTTCACACAATCAATTGCAACTCTGAAGTCAGCATTTTTTATTGCTTTTGTATCAACCAAACTTAATTTTAGAATTTTTTCAATATGTCTTTCGATGTATTCATCATCTTCATCATAAGTACCAATTTCGCCAACATCATTAAATAAAAAATCTTCTTTATCAGCGATATCTAATATCTGAACACCATCATCAGCAGAAAGAAATTCTCCTTTTTCATTCAATAATTTCAATGCATTCCATTGTCCCGGGTTATGACTGGCAGTTAATATTATTCCACCATCAGCTTCAGAATCAGTAACGGCAATTTCAACAGTTGGGGTAGTAGAAAAACCAATATCAAGAACATTAGCACCCATACTTTGCAGAGTTCCAACAACAATATTATTTACCATCTCGCCGGACACACGTGCATCTCGCCCAATAACAATTTCTATCTTTTGTTTGTTGCTCCTGTTTTTGATAAATTTAGCAAAAGACGATGTAAATTTCACAAGATCAAGTGGAGTAAGATTATCTCCGGTTTTTCCTCCTATTGTGCCACGGATACCGGAAATTGATTTTATTAAAGTCATATTTGAGATTTTTTATTGGGTGTAAAATTAATTATATATATCGATACTGAACAAGTTAGTAAAATTTATTTTACTTCCTGCTTGCCAGCCAAAAAATTACATATTAGCTCAAATACAGATAATAGTTATAGAAAAATTATATTAAAGAGACTCAATTAGGTGATTGATTAGTATAAATATTTTATATAATTTTGACACTTCTAAATAATTTTTACTAAATAAAATCAATAAGTAAGAATTACCGCAATTAGCAGAAAATACCATAAAACAAGTTAATGGTTCATTTTACTTGTTTCAAGAAGAAATAAATAATAATTCCATAAAACTCAACAAACTATGAAATCAATATTTTTTCTTTCCTTAATTGCCCTACTTCCCTTATTTGCAATCAGTCAGGAAATTCATTATGGATTATCATCCGGTTTAACTATGTCAAGATTTTTTGGCGAATCTGATAAATTAGTAAATAGCCTGTCTAATGAATTGAATGATTATGAAGATATCTCAGGATTTTCTTTTCGTAATTTATCCAGAATTGGTTTTGCTATGGGATTTTTTATTGATTACCAGATAAAAAACTCATTTTCAATTCAACCTGAAATGCAGTATATTCAGAAAGGAGCAAAATTTGTCGGATCTGGTTGGGTTGCAACTAAAATTGGTAATTTATATTACCCTTTTTTTGTTAATGAAGATATAATAATACAATCGAATTATATTGAAATAACTGTTTTAGCAAAATATTCACTTGATATAGATAATTTAAAAACATTTCTATTTGCAGGACCTGGTATTAGTTATTTAGCGTCATCAAAAACAAAAATCATAGTAGAAATTGAAGATGAATCTGATTCGAAATCTGGTAATTTTAAAGGTTTTAAAAAAACAGATGCAGGCATTATTTTTGGAGGTGGAATTGCCTTATCAAAAACAAATATAATTGAAATAAGATATCATTTGGGATTAATACCACTATTTAAAAATAAAAATGAATATAAAATACAAAATAGCAGTTTCACATTTAACCTGACTTATATTTTTAAATAATTCCAATTATATTTTGACTTAATAAAATTTTAATAATTTTGCTGCAAATCATTTTAATAAAAAAATTATTATCAATTCAGACGGAAAAACGATACATTCAGAAGGGTTCAAATTTTTCTGGAAGGGGCTGGTCTTTGGTGGTGGAACTGTTCTCTAAAAAATGTTTAAATTTGAATTCAGTTATCAAGTTGGTTTCATTCAAGTATTTAAAAAAGATTAATATTTAAAATTCGAAAATAGAAATAGTGGCTTTGCAAAAAAATTAATAACTGTTTTGCAATAATCAAATTATTAATAATCTTTTGTATTAACAAAGTTTTTAATATTTTTGCAGCGATTTTTAACAAAGAAAATAACTATTTATATTTGAATGGAAGAATATTCTGAAGGAAGACAAGAAAAAGAGATCAAATCATTGATTCAGAGATTTGAAGAAATGCTTAAACAAGGCAATCATTATTTTTTTGATGCTGAGGATTTTGAGGATATTATTGATTATTTTCTTTCTGAATATAATCTTCCAAACTCAAAGCAAGCTATTGATTTTGCTATTGCCCAGCATCCTTCCAATACAAATTTCTTATTAAAAAAAGCACAATATTTTCTTTTATCACAAAAGCCAAAAAAAGCTTTGGAGATATTAATTAGTCTTGAAGCAATTGAACCTGCAAATAGCGATATTTATACTATTAAAGCAAATATTTTTAGTGAGATGCAAGAGTATAAAAAAGCACTTGCAGAGCATAAAAAAGCTCTTGAATATGGTGAAGATACTGAAGGAACTTTGACAAATATTGCATTTGAGTACGAAAATCTCAGCGAATATTCAGAAGCGATAAAATACTTAAAAAAAGTTCTGGAAATTAATCCTGAAAATGAAGCTGCAATTTATGAGCTTTCGTTTTGCTATGAGTTTAGTGAGAAAGTTGAAAGTTCAGTGAAGTTCTTTGGCGAATTTATTGATAAAAATCCATACTCGAAAGCTGCTTGGTTTAATCTTGGAATTTCTTATAACAATCTCGAATTATTCGAAAAAGCTGTCGAAGCCTATGATTTTGCTATAGCAATAGATGAAACTTTTGGCTCGGCATATTTTAATAAGGCCAATTCTTATGCTAATATGGAACGTCATAAAGAGGCAATAGAAGTTTATAAAGAAACTTTTGCGTATGAAGAGCCCGAAGCAATTACTTATTATTATATTGGCGAGTGTTACGAAAAGATGGAGAATTTTGAATCATCATCAAAATATTATCAAAAAGCAATTGAAATTGATGATCAGTTTGCTGATGCTTGGATTGGTGCCGGTGTTTCTTTTAATGAACTTGGACATACAAAAACCGCGATAAATTTTATCACAAAATCTGTTGAAATTGATTCTGTTAACCCTGATTCATGGTTGATTCTTGGAGATTTACAATATAGTGATAATGATGTTGAGGAAGCTCTGAAATCTTATTTGAAAGTTTCTGAACTTGATCCGATTAATCAGGAAATCTGGTTAATAATTTCTGATGTTTTTTTCAAAGAAAATGAATTCGCAAAAGCTATTGAAATAATTGAGAAGGGGATTGGTTTTCAAAAAAATAATATTGACTTGTATTATAGGTTAACAGTATATCTGCTAAGCTCAGGACGAACAAAAGAAGCACACAAAATTCTTGAATTTGCTTTGGATCTTGACTTTGACAAACATATTCAGATATTTGAATATCAGCCTCAACTTGAGAAAAACCAGAATATTGTTGATATTATCTCGAACTTTAAAAATAATAAATAATAATAGATTCTATATTTTATTTGTTTGTGGTGTCCGGAAAAAAATAAATGTAAGTTATCAAATATAAATTTAATGCAAAAATACATTATCCTAATACTTAAAGGCATTGGTATGGGTGCAGCAAATGTTATTCCAGGTGTATCGGGTGGAACTATTGCGCTAATTACGGGAATATTTGAACGACTTATTCATTCAATAAAATCATTTAATATTAAGGCAATAAGATTGTTTTTTTCCGGTAAGTTTAAAGAATTTGCAAAACATACTGATATATATTTTTTACTCGCAATTTTAATAGGTATAATAATCGCTGTTGTAAGTCTTGCAAAAGTATTTGATTTTCTTTTTATTAATTATCCTGTTTATATCTGGTCATTCTTTTTTGGTCTTGTATTAGCTTCTGTTTATTTTGTTGGAAAAACTATAAGCAAATGGAGTACAAGTGTAGTTATTACTTTTATTATTGGTGTTGCAATTGCTGTTTATGTTTCAACATTAAATCCTGCTGTAGAAAATAAGGGCTTTGTTTATTTGATGTTTTGTGGTGTAGCTGCCATTTGTAGTATGATTCTTCCCGGATTATCCGGCTCTTTTATTCTGGTGATTCTGGGAAATTATAAATTGGTTGCAATTGATGCAATCAATAATCGTGACATTGAAATTCTTATTCCTGTGCTGTTAGGAGCAGTAGTTGGTTTGCTCGCTTTTTCTCATTTTCTTTCATGGGTTTTTAAAAAATATAAAAATCAAACTATTGCAATACTTACAGGTTTTATTCTTGGTTCATTAAGTATTTTATGGCCATGGCAGAAAAAAATATATTTATATAATGAATTTAACGAATTAATAATAAAAAAAGGAGAACCGGTAGTTGCAAGATTTGAAAGAATTATTCCTGAAACATTTAATAACGAAGTGATGACAGCAATAATATTTGTTTTAGTTGGAATAGCAAGTATCTGGTTAATAGAGAAATTGGCAAAAATTAAGTAGTAAATTAATTATTTATATATTTACATTCTTTATTATTAATATGATATTTAAATGAAAGAATACGGTCTAATAGGATATCCAATATCACATTCTTTTTCGGAAAAGTATTTTTCGGAAAAATTCCATAAGGAAAATATTAAGGATTCTGTTTATAAACTATATCCAATAGAAGATATTGATTCTTTTCCAGAATTTATTAGAAATAACCCAAACATTGAAGGCCTTAATGTAACAATTCCATACAAAGAAAGTATTATTAAATATCTTGATGAACTTGATAAGGATGCAAAATTGATAGGTGCTGTTAATACAATCAAAATAAAAAGAAAGGCAGGGAAAATAAAACTTACCGGTTATAATACTGATGCTGCAGCATTTGAAAATTCATTAAAACCTTATCTGAAATCGCAACATAATAAAGCACTAATTTTGGGTTCAGGTGGTAGTTCCAAAGCAATTCAGTTTGTTTTAAAAAAGCTGGGCATATCATATAGAATAGTAACACATCGACCATTAAAAGCCAATTATATTGCATACTGTTCATTAACAAAATCGTTTATTCAGAATTATAAAATAATTATAAATTCTACACCTCTTGGCATGTATCCTGACGTTGATAGTTGTCCTGATATTCCTTACAAATACTTGTGCGAAGATCATATCCTTTTTGATTTGGTTTACAATCCTCCCCAAACCCGATTTTTGAGACAGGGAAAAGAAAAATGCAAGGTAACAATAAATGGTCAGAAAATGTTGGAATTGCAAGCCGATCTATCATGGAAATTATGGAAAGGAAATGGCAATTGAAGTTTCCCTCGTTTTAGTAAATATATTTTCAAGGTTTATTAGTATAAAAAAATGAAATTCAAAAAGTTTTTTAATATTCTTGGACCAGGATTGTTGTACGCCGGAGCAGCTGTTGGAGTATCACACCTTGTTCAGTCAACACGTGCAGGAGCATCTTATGGTTTTTATTTAGTATGGATTTTGATAATTGCTAACATAATTAAATACCCGTTTTTTGAATTTGCTCCACGATATGCAAGTGCTACTTCAAAAAGCCTGATTAGCGGCTATGAAAAATTGGGTAAATGGGCAATAATTCTTTTTTCTATTTTGACTATTACTACGATGTTTGCTATTCAGGCAGCGGTTACTTTGGTTACTGCAGGTTTGGTCGCTTATGTTTTTGATTTCTCGGTTAATATTATAATAATTTGTGGTTTTATTCTTGGAATTACAATGGTAGTTTTAATATTTGGCAAATATTCCATTTTAGATACAATCATAAAATTTGTTATAGTCACTCTTGCGTTATCAACAATAGTTGCTGTTTGTTTTTCTTTTGGTATTAATTTGGAAATAAAACCGGATTTTATAACTCAGTTTAGTTGGCAAAGAAGTATTGATATTGCTTTTTTATTTGCTTTTGTTGGTTGGATGCCGGCTCCTCTCAATGTTTCAGTATGGCATTCGTTATGAACAGTTGCAAAGAAAAAAGAAACCAAAGTTAAAGTATCTTTAAAAGAATCATTACTGGATTTTAGAATAGGATATATTGGAACAGCTTTTTTGGCTTTAGGATTTTTAACTTTGGGAGAATTAGTAATGTTTGGTTCAGGAGAACAATTATCATCTGTGGGCTGTATTTTCGCCGAACAATTCATTAATATGTACACTATTAGTCTGGGGAAATGGGCATATTTACTAATTGCTATTGCTGCATTAACAACAATGTTAAGCACTACTTTAACATGTCTTGATGCATATCCAAGAGTTCTTAAACCTTTAACCGAAGCTTTAATAACTCCATTGCGAAAGTCAAATAAAAACAACTTCTGGCTATCCTAGGCATGGTTAGTAATTCTTGTTGTCGGAACACTTTTGTTGATTGGGCTTTTTACAAGCTCAATGCGGTTTATGGTTGATTTGGCTACAACTTTATCTTTTGTTACAGCTCCGTTTTTTGCAATAATGAATTACAAAGTTGTAACTAATAAACACATGCCAAAAGAAGCCCGACCTAAAAAATGGCTTAGAATATATGCAATAATTTGTATTGTAATATTAACCGCTTTTACACTTTTCTATATTGGTTGGAAATTTGTTTTTTAATAAATTTTTTGATTTAAACACTTGAATTTAGTTATTTAATTGAGTATTTTTGTTAATTGTGTTAAAAAACAATATGCCATGAAAAAAATATTAATTCCTGTAGATTTTTCAGAATATTCTTATAATGCCTGTCTATTTGCTATACAAATCGCAAAAAAGTATGGTTCTGAGATACATCTGTTTCATTCGTATATCGACAGGATAATTTATACCGAGAGCGATTTTTCAACCGGACTAGTTTCCAGCACCTTAATTAATGAACAACTTCTTGATATTGAGAAAAATGCACAGAATGATCTCAAAAAATTATACAAAACACTTAATTCTCAATTAATAAAAGAAAATATTACAAACATTAAGATAAAATATTCGCTCAATTCTGGTGAGACTGACAGTACAATAATAAATTTCTGTAAAGAATACACACCGGATATAATAATAATGGGTTCGAGTGGAAAAAGTAAAAAAGGTTTGTTGATGGGAAGTGTTTCAAAAAAAATAATGAATAATGCTAAAATTCCTGTCTTAGCAATTCCTGAGATTTATTTTCCGACTGATATTTCGAATATTTTATATATGACAGATTTTGAAGAAACTGATGAATTAATTATTAGTAAAATTTTCAGTTTATTCAAAAAACTTAATATTGAAATATATTGTGTTCATTTTAATATTTTTGAAAGCAAAATACTTAAAAATGAAGAGCAAATGGAAAAACTTAAAAGCATAATTTCTAAAAAACATAAAACAGAAAACATCAAATTTAAGTTGATCGATAGTTTTAATATTAATCAGGATATTGAAACATTTATAAAAACAAACAACATCAATTTGATTGCATTTCATTCACATAAAAGAAATTATTTCAAGGAATTATTTACAAAAAAACTAACTAAAAAACATCTGTTCCATACAAATGTACCCTTGCTTTCGCTTAATGTTTAATATTTAATTTTGAATGAATGAGCAATGAATAATTGTAATTTTTAAAGAAATTTCATTAATAGTTTTGTAGTAATTCACTCAAATATTACCTTTGAATAATATTTCGGATTTTTGTCAAAAGTATTATTTTACTAAAACGAATGAAATTATCAATAGTAATAGTTAATTATAATGTAAAGTATTTTCTTGAGCAGTGTTTAATATCTGTTCAAAAAGCCTGCAAAGGTATTTCAAGTGAGATATTTGTCGTTGATAATAATTCGGTTGATGGATCGGTTAAAATGCTTAGAGAAAAATTCAAAGATGTTATTCTTATCGCCAACACTGACAATAAAGGTTTTTCAAAAGCAAATAATCAGGCAATTAGGAAGTCAAAAGGAGAATATGTTCTTCTGTTAAATCCTGATACTATCGTGGAAGATGATACCTTCAGAAAAGTAGTTTTATTTATGGATGAACATCCTGATGGTGGTGGACTTGGAGTTAAAATGATAGATGGAAACGGGAAATATTTGCCTGAATCAAAGCGAGGATTTCCATCTCCTGAAGCATCTTTTTATAAGATTTTTGGATTATCAAAGTTGTTTCCAAAATCAAAAATGTTTTCAAAATATCATCTTGGTTATCTTGATAAAGAAAAAACTTATTCGGTTGATGTTCTGGCAGGAGCTTTTATGTTGTTACGAAAATCTGTCCTTGATAAAATTGGTTTACTTGATGAATCATTTTTTATGTACGGCGAAGATATTGACCTTTCATACCGAATTGTAAAAGCCGGTTACAAAAATTATTACTATCCGGAAACTCGAATTATACACTATAAAGGCGAAAGCACGAAAAAAAGCAGCGTTAATTATGTTGTGATTTTTTATAAAGCTATGGTGATTTTTGCAAAAAAACATCTCTCAAAAAAGAATGCAAAATTATTTAGCTTTTTGATAAATATTGCAATTTATTTTAGAGCTTTTCTTGCAATCTGTACAAGATATTTCAAAAAAGGATTTAAATTATTTCTTGATATTATTCTTTTATATATAGGTATATTTTTTATAAAAGGATATTGGGAGCAATCTGTTATTTTTCCCGATGGTGGTCAATATCCTGATGTTTTTATTTTCATGGTAGTTCCTCTTTATATTCTTATTTGGCTGTTTTCAGTTTACCTGAGTGGAGGATACGACCGTCCGTTAAAGCCATTAAAAATATTTACCGGAATTTCTATCGGGACAATAATTATTCTTGTAGCTTATGCTTTGCTTCCCGAATCATATAGATTTTCGAGAGCAATAATTTTAATAGGAGCAATTTGGGGATTAATTTCAATGATGACAACAAGATATTTTCTTCAACTACTTTTTATTAAAGAAAATAATAATAAACGTTTTGTTATTATCGGAGAAAAAAAAGAGGTTAATAGAGTTTCTGATTTGCTTAACAAAACTTTGCTTAAACCCGATTTTATTGGATTTGTAAGTATTACTATAAATAGTTTTAAAAATAGCGATTTTATTGGCAATATAAACCAGATCAAGGATATTATTTCTATTTATAAGATTAGTGATGTTGTGTTTTGTTCAAAAGATATTTCGCATCAAGAGATAATTGATAAAATGTCGGAATTACATGAATCTCAGGTAAATTACAAAATTGCACCTGAAGATAGTCTTTCGATTATTGGAAGCAAATCAATAAATACTTCTGAAGATTTATTTATTATAAGCATTAGCTCAATTATTAAATCTAACAATAAACGAAGCAAGCGTTTTCTTGATATTATTACAAGTCTTATTTTTCTAATTACTTTTCCTGTTGGATTATTGTTTGTAAAAAAACCCGGTGGATTCTTAAAAAATATTTTCCGTGTTTTATCCGGTAATAATTCCTGGGTTGGTTATTACGAGAAAAATACTAGTATCGATAAACTTCCAAGAATTAAACCCGGAATTACTAATCCTGTTGATGTTTTTAAAAATAAAAAAATTAGTGTTGAGTCAATAAACAAACTCAATTTGTTTTATGCACGTGATTATAAAGCCATTAATGACTTTAATATTATTATTAGAAACTTCACATTGTTAGGCAGATGACAATAAAAAACATATTTAAATAAAAAATAAAAGAAAAATGAAATTAAACTTAAACCGCCCTCTTGCATTTTTTGATCTCGAAACTACCGGACTACAAATTGCAACCGACAGAATAGTTGAAATAAGCGTTGTAAAAGCTATGCCTGATGGTACTACCGAAAAATTCACAAAAAGAATAAACCCAACTATTCCAATTTCTGAAGAATCAAGTTCTATTCATGGAATTTTTGATGAAGATATAAAAGACGAACCAACATTTGCAAATATTGCAAATGAGCTGAATCAATTTATTGGAAATTCTGACCTTGCCGGATATAACTCAAATAGATTTGATATTCCGCTTTTAATGGAAGAATTTTTAAGAGCCGGATTAGATTTTGAATTAAAAAACCGCCGTTTTGTGGATGTTCAAAATATTTTTCACAAAATGGAACAAAGAACTTTAATAGCTGCTTATAAATTTTATTGTAATAAAAATTTAGAAAATGCTCACAGCGCTGAAGCAGATACAATAGCAACTTATGAAATTCTTATGTCGCAGCTCGACAGATACGAAAATGTGAAATTTACTGATAGGGAAGGTAATGTTTCTACTCCGGTAATTAATGATGTTCAGGAACTTCATGAATTTTCGAGTAACTTAAGAAATGTTGATCTTGTTGGTCATATAGTTTATAATAATAAAAAGGTGGAGGTTTTTAATTTCGGGAAACATAAAACAAAATCTGTTGAAGAAGTATTTCGTAAAGAACCTTCTTACTACGATTGGATGATGAAAGCTGATTTTCCACTTTCAACAAAAAAAGTTTTAACCGCAATTAAACTTCGTGGATTTAATAAAGGATCATTAAACTTTGGTTAAGATTATTGATTGCTTAAATTTTTTAAAATGAAAATAATCTGTATCGGAAGAAATTATATTAAACATGCAAAGGAATTTAATAGCGAAGTTCCAACAGAACCGGTTATTTTTCTTAAACCGGAATCTTCACTTTTAAGGAAAAATCATCCATTTTTCTATCCTGAATTTTCAAAAAATATTCATTATGAAACTGAGCTGGTTTATAAAATCAACAAAGTAGGAAAGCATATTCAAAAGCAATTTGCACACACTTATTATAATGAAATAGGTCTGGGGATAGACCTTACGGCTAGAGATATTCAAAACAAATTAAAAGAAAAAGGATTGCCTTGGGAGCTGAGCAAAGCATTTGATTACTCAGCTCCATTGAGTAATTTTGTTTCAAAAGAGAAATTTTCTAAAAATGATGGTGTTAAATTTCTATTAAAAATAAATGGTGAAACTCGCCAGCATGGGAACTCAAAAAATATGATATTTCCTATTGATGATCTTATAGTTTATATTTCTAAATTTTTTACTTTAAAAATTGGTGATTTGATATTTACAGGAACTCCTGAAGGAGTGGGGCCGGTTAAAATTGGTGATAATTTACAGGTTTTTCTTGAAGATGAAAAAATGCTTGATTTTAAAATTTTATAATTGCTTACCCACCATACTAAACCCTACGCACATTTATACACATTTGGTTTTTGCTGACATACAAATCCAACCCGAAAAAACCAAAAGAGCATGAATTTACTCTTTTCAAAAAAATAATTGCATAGAAAGGAATAATTTGTTAATTTTGTCAAGATATTATTTGCAAGATTATTTTTACAAATATGAAAGAAACATTTGCTGAATATATAAAAAGATTGAGAGTAGAAAATGGACTTACATTAACTCAACTTGCTGCTTATCTTGGATTAGATAGTGGTGCATTAAGTAAAATTGAAAATGGAAAGAAAAAACTTGATGATAAAACTCTTCCAAAAATTGCAAGTAAATTTCACCTGGATTTAAAAATCCTTAAAAATGAATTTATTAGCGAACAAATTGCTAATAGAATTTATGAGAGTAATTGTTCCAATGACGTTTTACAACTTGCAGAAGAAAAGGTAAAATATATAAAGCAAAAAAATACAAAGCAAACTAATTTTAATTTTTAAAACAAAAACGTAATGCTTACAAAAGAATATGTTTCAGAAGTAAAGGCAAATGGGAATGGGGATTTAAAAAAACTCGTTGATACCAAGAAAGATGACAAAAGCATTGTATTTATCCTTGAGAATCTGGGCTATCTACCTGATGACTTTGATGATAGTTGGGTTCAAGATTTACTAAATAGTAAGAACAAAAAAATCCGTCTAAATGCTATAAAAACCATTGGAAAAGTAAAAAATGAAAATAATATTTCAGTTCTATTACAAATTGCAAAAAATGATGTTTCAACAGATGTCAGAAGAGAAGCAGTTTCTTCAATAGGAAGAATGAGAAGCAGAAAAGCAATTAGTACATTAATTGAAATGTTAAACGATAATGACCCTAAAATAATAAGTCAAGCAATTCGTGGTTTACTTGTTTTTAAAGGTGATGAAAAAATTGATAAAAGGTTGAAGGTTCTATTAAATCACGAAAATGAAACAATCCAAACAGTAATTAAAAAAGAATATTTTAGTAAGAAGAATACTTCAAAGGATAAACTTAAACATCCCAATTCATATGATTATTTGAAAAACACAGTCGTATTAGGTGATGTCCGAGATACTCTAAAAATAATTCCAGACGAAAGTTTTCATCTAACATTTACTTCCCCACCTTATTACAATGCACGTGATTATTCGATTTACCCAAGTTACAAAGCATATTTAAAGTTTTTAGAAGAAGTGTTTAAACTGACTTTTGACAAAACAAAGGAAGGTCGTTTTTTAATTGTAAATACTTCACCCGTAATTGTTCCACGAATAAGTCGACAATATGCATCAAAACGTTATCCAATTCCATTTGATATTCATCATTTTTTGGTTGAAATGGGATGGGAATTTATTGATGATATAATTTGGTCAAAACCTGAAGCCAGTGTAAAAAACCGAAATGCTGGTTTTCTTCAACACAGAAAACCAATTGCCTACAAACCTAATGCAAGGACTGAATATTTAATGGTTTACCGTAAACAAACTGATAAACTTATTGACTGGAATATTAAACAGTACGATTGGGATACCGTAAAGGAAAGCAAAGTTAAAGATGGTTATGAGACATCTAATGTTTGGGAAATTGAATTTTATTTTTATATGGGCGTTCCCCTATCGGGTCGGGCTTTTCATTACAATCTTTTTGCCCGTACCTCACAAAAAGGATTTTCATTGCAATCCCTAACGCATTTAAAGGCAGTAGCATAATGAATATAGAAAAATTTGCAAAAGAAGATAGAGAACTAATTATTGTTGAATTAGAAAAGATTCAAAAATCTAAATTAATTCGAGTTGGTTCATCTCATAAACTCTTTACTGATGAAAAGGGAATGTTATATTTCATTTTTGGTGGTAAAAATGATTGGCATGGAATACGACCATCTTCTATGAACGAATTATTAAGAAACAATAAAGAAGGTGCTTTTGTTGTCGTAAAAAAATATCGTACTAAATTAGATTTGTGTGTTGGTTCTTTATCTGTATTTGTCAATAATAGAGAAAATTTAGTCAAAACTATAAAAGGTGATTATCAATTTCACACAGTTTTGACAGAAGATGGTATGTATCTTAAAGAAATACCCGATTTATATTTAAATAAAATTGCTGAAATTCCATTAAAAGGTTTTAAAAGCGATATTAATCGATTAGAAAATATTGCTAAAATCATTAACATAGAAATTAGTCATAAAGATATAAAGTTTACACATTATGACTTACAAGCCAAACTCGTTTTAATTGGAAGTTACTTAGGTTTTCGTACATATGTTGCCGAACCCGACAAAGGAAGAAAAACGATTTTTGGAAAAACTCTGGGAGAATTGTGTTCAGAAAGTAATGTCCCAGAAGGTTCAATACCTGCCTTAAGTAAAGATACAATTAAATACGTTGATGTAATTTGGTTTGATGAAGAAGGTTATCCAACTCATGCTTTTGAAGTTGAACACACAACTGATATTACCAAAGGATTACTCCGACTTTATCAAATTCATAAACTTAAAATCAAGATGTTCATCATATCCGAACAAAGGGAAAAGTTTGAGAAAGAAATCCTAAAAAGTCCTTTTGTTAAAATTAAAGAAGAGTTTTTGTTTAAAAATTATGATGAGTTAGATGAATTCTTTGAAAGTGTAAAATCATTTACTAATATTCAACAAAAATTTTTATCAAATAGAAAATATGGAAAAAAATAAAAATATTTCTAAAGACACTGTAATATTTTCAACTGGAGTTTACTTAAAACCACAAAAAGTTGAAAAAAATGGCAAATCCCAGTGGAGATGGATTGCAATTGGATTTGAAGATAGTTCTTTTTCAAATGGTAAAGGAATAGATGTTTATGATTATTCTGATGAAGTTCAAGGGTTATTAATTCCATCAGAATGACTCTCGCTTGCACAAAAAAAGAAATGTTAAATCTTGAACTGCCTGCGGAAGAAATTGTAATAAATTCTGGTCTCAACAAAAAGACCATAACAAATATGTACAATTCTGGCACGAGAGAAGTAGTAATAGAAGCATCTTACGAACATTATGATACGCTTTACAAAGCCATTGATGATTTAACGAAAGTAGAAGATTTAAATCTTTCTCTTCAAATTAAGTTCAATAAAGTTAGTGTTGAATTAGATATTAATGAAAGTCTAATTGTTATAAATACACTGGCTGTTAAAAGAGCAGCACTTCGTGGTGGTCTTTGGAGCACTGCTGGTAAACAAACAGAAGGTCCATTAATGATTACTTTATGCAAATTGTATAGCGTTCCACTTCAGAATTACTCAATAAAACCAAGGGCTAAGAAAATAAAGAAGGGGCAAGTAAATAGGGAAATTGACTTCTTTTTATTACGTGATGATGTTGAGTATAAATGTGAAGTAAAACTAATGGGTAAAGGCAATCCAGAAAGTGCAGATGCTGTTATTGCAAGAAATAGTAACCTGTTTGTTGCGGATAAACTTTCTGACCAAAATAAAGCCCAGTTAGAAGGATTGAATGTCGAATGGGTAGAACTTCGTGATGATGGTGGATTCAAAAGATTTAAGACTGTGTTAGAAAATCTTGAAATTCCTCATTCTGAATTAGACGAAAATAACATTGAAGAAAAATTGAATGAGATTTTTAACGAAATATTTAAATAATTCAACGCAAAAGTCATACACATTTGCAATTCATACAGGCTGACACACAGTCCAAAAATTGCAAAAGAGTATATCTTACCAACGCTGAAAAGACTGAAAATGAAGAAGTACGGTGGGTAATAAAGGCTAATATGTAATGCAGGGTTTAGTAGTAAGATGAAAAAATGCTTGATTTTAAAATTTTATAATTTGTTTAACACTGAAGATATTTAACAGAAGTATTTTGTTTAAGTAAAAACGATTTTATCGATCACAACTTCGCCAACTTCATCATTTAATGATTTTATAATTCTTTCTTTAGAAAAAGAAAGCTCGTTTTTTAATGCAGATGAATCGAGTTTTACAAAAAGTGTTTTCTTGCGAATATTCAATTTTGTTGTGTGTTTGGATATCATTTTGCCAACAACATTTTCCCAAGAGTTCATCAAACGAATTTCAAGAATTTTCCCACCCCAACGATAAGCATTAAGTAGTTCTCTTACTACTTCTTTTAAAGTTTGTTCGTTCGATCTTTGCATAAATAATGTTTCTATTGTTATTAAATGATTCAATCCTTTTTAACCTCAGTTACAACTGAATTGCTGATTTCAAATATTTTATGATCAATATTTACAGTTTTAAATATTTTTTCTATTCTTTGTCTTTGTGTGTCGGTAATAAAAACCTGTCCGAAATTATTCTCACTTACCAATTGTATTAGTTGCTTTACCCTCGAATCGTCAAGTTTATCAAAAATATCATCAAATAATAAAACAGGTTTAAAAGCTTTTTTGTTTTTAGTGAAATCGAATTGTGCCAATTTTATTGCAATTACAAAAGATTTCTGTTGTCCTTGCGAACCAAATTTCTTTACAGGAAAACCATTAATAAGCAAATCAAGATCATCTTTGTGAGTTCCAATTGTCGTATATCTCATCATTCTGTCTTTTTGCTGAGCTGATACTAATAATTTTTCAAAATTATTATCAATTAATTGCGAATTGTATCTAATGCTAACTTTTTCTTTATTACCGGAAATAAACTCAAAATAATGCTGAAAAATCGGAATAAATTCATTAAGAAATGATTTTCGTTTTTCAAACAATTCCTTCCCGAGTTTAATTAATTGTTCGTTCCAAATATCAAGAGAATCCTGATTGAAATAATTTGTCTCCGAAAACTTCTTTAGTAATGAATTTCGTTGAAAAAGTGCTCTGTTGTATTTTAAAAGATCATCAAGATAAAACTTATCAAATTGTGAGATTACTCCATCAATATATTTCCGGCGTACATCGCTTCCCTCATTTATCAAATCACGGTCATAAGGAGAAATCATAACCAAAGGAAAATGACCGATGTGATCAGCAAGACGATCATATTCTTTTTTATTTAGTTTAAATACTTTTCGTGAATTTCGTTTTTGGATACAACTCACAACATCTTTTTTATTCCCATTTTTAAAATAATTTCCATGAATGGAGAAAAAAGATTGCTCATGTTTTATATTTTGAGAATCAACGGAATTAAAATAGCTTTTGCAAAATGAAAGGTAATAAATAGCATCCAGGATGTTTGTTTTGCCAACTCCATTATCACCAATAAAACAGTTGATTTTTTCTGAGAAAATCATTTCTGACTGCTCGTAATTTTTAAAATTAATAAGATTTATTTTCTGTAAAAACATATTAAAACTTTTCGATAAACTCTGCTACTTCTTCCATTAACCATCGGGGAGTAGAAGTGGCACCACATATTCCGACATCAGATTTTCCAATTAGCCATTCATTTTTAATCTCCGACTTTTCAGAAACAAAATATGTATTTGGATTTACATCTTTGCAAACTCCAAATAAAAATTTTCCGTTTGAACTTTCCTTTCCGCTAACAAAAATAAGAACATCATGTTTAATAGCAAATTCTTTAAATTCACTAGCCCTGTTTGCAACTTGCCGGCATATTGAATTGTGAAATATAAAATTATTATTCTCTATTTTACTCTTAATCTCATCTTTTAATTTATAAAAAGTCTCAATACTTTTGGTTGTCTGGGCAAAAAGACTAATCTGCTTTTTAAAATCAATTTTATCAATATCTTTAGGAGATTCTAAAATTATGGCATTATTATTTATTTGCCCGTTTAAACCAATTATTTCAGGATGGTCTTTTTTGCCATAAATTACTATTTGCCCGCCCATGTTTTTTATTTTCTCATATTCATTTTTAATCTTTTTCTGTAAATTCAAAACAACTATGCACGAAGCATCAATAAGTTCAATATTTTTTTCTCCTGCAATACGATATGTTTCAGGAGGTTCTCCATGTGCACGAATCAGGACTTTTGTATTTTTTAGTTTTTTGAATTTTTCATAATCAATTATAATAAGACCCTTTTCAGCAAGACGTTTTACCTCAATTGCATTATGAACAATATCGCCAAGACAAAATAATTTACCTGATTTTTCAAGCTCTATTTCAGCAATTTTAATAGCATTCACCACACCAAAACAAAATCCCGAATTCTTATTTATTGTAACTTTCATTATTAATATTTGAATTTGTAAATTTATACAAATCAAATAATATTAAGATAATTGTAATGAAATTATTTTTATTATAACAAGTACCTAATCCTGAAAGTATCTAAAGGAGTGTCTATAATGCCCGTAGATTAAGTTTTTTTACTATGAATTAAAAAAAACAAATAATAAGTACTCAAAAGAAATTTAAAATTTTGATCTTTTATTTGAATGAGAAACATTTTGAAAGAAATAATAGATTCGATATTACATTGATGTTATTTAGAAAAAAATAAGAACACTCAATAATCAATAAACAATAATCAATAAACAAGTAGAAAAACAGCAAAAGAAAATTCATCAATGCAAATTTGCTTTGCTTCATCCGGGCTCTCTCTTTGGTCGTCCAGACGGATTCCTTTCAGTCGTTGAATATTGTGTGTTTAGTGTTGAATGATTGTCCATTCATAAATATGGTTGACGCAAAGTTTAAAATTTTCCACTTTCTGTTAATAAAATAATTTGTTTATTAATAATGCTCAACATATATTTGTCTTGTAAAGTGAAGCGGAGATGGGCTCTGCT
>Ga0222678_1000141_pt1 | contig 38810 bp, 30 predicted proteins | sample AntAcemetagen937_FD_179801 | JGI IMG/M metagenome (GOLD analysis project Ga0222678, IMG submission 179801) | Saline water microbial communities from Ace Lake, Antarctica - #937 | ecosystem: Environmental > Aquatic > Non-marine Saline and Alkaline > Saline | place: Antarctica: Ace Lake... | reverse complement strand
TCAATATATTTTACGTAATCCATAAGTTTCTCAGGAACATCATCAATTGAAGTTAAATTTTCGATATCAATATTCCAACCATCAAATTCGTTATATATAGGAGTAATCCCATCTACAGAAATATCGTAAGGAATTTTATCAATTAGTTTTCCATTAAAATTATATTTAGAGCTAATTTTTATTTTTTCAAACGGACTCATCACATCAGCTTTCATCATCATCAGTTCGTCAACACCATTCAGCATAATTGAATATTTAAGAGCATTAAGGTCAAGCCATCCACATCTTCGAGGTCGTCCGGTAGTTGAACCAAACTCACGACCAATTTCTCTAAGCTTATCACCATCTGCATCATCAAGTTCGGTAGGAAACGGACCACTTCCAACCCTTGTGCAATATGCTTTAAAAATACCCAAAACTTTACCAATATTTTTTGGTGCAACACCCAAACCGGAGCAAACACCCGATGTAATTGTATTTGATGAAGTAACAAATGGATATGATCCAAAATCAAGATCTAACATTGTACCCTGAGCTCCTTCTGCAAGAACAGATTTTCCTTGCTTTAGTGCATCATTAATAAAATATTCGCTGTCGATTAATTTAAATTCTTTTAGTTCTGAAACTGCTTTAAGCCAATTTTTTTCGTATTCATCAAAAGCAAATCCATCAATTTTGTAATTTCTAAAATCAAACTTATAGAAATCAATTATTTTAAAATGATCAGATTTTAATTTATTATATTTTTCAATAAAATTATCAGAAATTACATCTCCAAATCTTATTCCTGTTCTTGCTGTTTTATCAGAATATGTAGGACCAATTCCTTTCAGTGTTGAGCCAATTTTTGATTTTCCTTTTTCTTTTTCATACGTTGCATCAAGCAAACGATGAGAGGGTAATATTAAATGAGCTTTTTTGGAAATATATAAATTATCGAAAGTATTAATATTGCTTTCGGCAAGAGTATCAATTTCTTTTTTTAAAATACAAGGATCAACAATTACTCCATTTCCTATCACATTTTGAGTGTCTTTATTAAAAATTCCGGATGGAATCGTATGTAAAACAAAATTCTTTTTATCAAATATAATTGTATGACCTGCATTTGGTCCACCCTGAAATCGGGCAATAATATCATATTTGGGAGTTAAAACATCAACGATTTTTCCTTTTCCCTCATCGCCCCATTGAAGACCTAATAGAACATCAACTTTCATTTGTTTGTTTTTTATTTACAATTATTTAATTAATTTTCTTTTCCCATAAAATGTTAATGAGTGATGAGAAATTTCAACATTAAGAATCTTTTCAATCGAATTCTGTATTTCCATAATTCTGGCATCACAAAACTCTAATACTTCTCCATCGTCAACAGAAATAAAATGATCGTGCTGTTTAAATTTATACGATCTTTCAAACTGAGCACAATTACTTCCAAACTGATGTTTAATAACAAGGTCACAGTTGAGTAATAATTCAATTGTATTATAGAGTGTTGCACGACTTACACGATACTTATTATTCTTCATTTTAGTATACAATGATTCAATATCAAAATGACCAATCGTTGAATATATTTCCTTTAAAATTGTACGTCTTTCAGGTGTTTTTCTATGACCGTGCTTCTCCAGATAGTCAGTAAAGATCTGTAATACTGTTTCAAGAGATGAATCCTTTTCTCCATTTTCCATTTTACAATAATTTTTTATAAAAGTAAAAAAAATATTGAATTAATATTATTTGGTATAAATAAAAATAATCAAAATTATCAACTATTGTATTAACAATTTTTTCATTGTCTTGACATGCTGGATGTTATAATGTAGTCTCTGAAAAACGATCAATTCTGGAGATTTTTTTAATTTCCTTAATTTTTCTTAGTTTTTTGATAATGTTATTAAGGTTTTTGGTATCATGAACATATATCATGATTATCGCATTAGTAACTCCTTCAGAAGTTTCAAGATGAAATGAGCGAATATTTGAGCTAAACTCCTGAAATATTATTTTTGAAATATTATTAATAAGACCCAAATTATCAACAGCAGAAATTTTTATTCCTGCAAGAAAAGAAATGAGTTTTTCCCTCTCCCATTTTGCTTTTACAATTCTATCGCCATAACTCGACATTAGTTTACTTGCCTGAAGGCAATTTGTCCGGTGAACAAAAATAGAATCTTTACCATCAAAATACCCAATTACATCATCTCCGGGAATAGGATTACAACAATCTGCTATAATATATTTTAAATTATTAACATCCGTTTTTAGAATAAGTGAGGACGGCTTATTTCTTATTTTTTCATTTATTGTTTCATTTAACGTTTTTAACTTTTTGGATTTGGAAAATGGTAATTTATAACCAAACAATGTTCTATCCTCAATTTGAAAACTGTTTTTAATGTCTTTTAAATTAATTTTATCAAAAGCAACAAAATAGTAAAGATCAATTGAACTTGGGTATTCAGTATCTTTTTGTAATTTTTTTATATTTGATCTGGAATATTCTATATGCAATTCATCAAAATATTCTATCAATTTTTTAACTCCTTGTGATTTATATTTTTTACGATTTTCTTTTATTGAGTCATTAATACTTGATTTTGCTCTTGCAGTTATCACAAAATCTAGCCAGTCTTCATTCGGAGTTTGTTTTTTTGATGTAATGATTTCAATCTGATCACCACTTGTTAAAACATGTTTAAGAGGAACTAACTCATGATTTATTTTTCCACCAATACATTTATCTCCTATTTGAGTATGAATATTATATGCAAAATCCAAAATGGTTGAACCTAATGGAAGGTTCTTCAATTCTCCTTTAGGGGTATAAACAAAAATTTCGTCAGAAAATAAATTTAGTTTAAAATCAGTAAGAAAATCAATTGCATCAGAATCATTACCTTGAAGTAATTCCCTCACTTTTCTTAGCCATTCGTCAAGACTACTTTCATCTTCATCAGCATTTTTATATTTCCAATGGGCTGCATAACCTTTTTCAGCAATTTCATTCATTCTAACAGTTCTTATTTGCACTTCCACCCATTTACCTGTTTCACTCATAAATGTAGAATGTAGTGATTCATATCCATTAGCTTTTGGAAATGATATCCAGTCATGCAATTTATCATGTTTTGGACGATAAAAATCAGTAATTAAAGAATATACTTTCCAGCAACTTGATCTTTCTTTTTCCGTAGAAGTATCAATAATCACTCTTACAACAAACACATCATAAATATCCTCAAAAGGAATTTCATTATTTTTCATTTTTTGCCAGATAGAAAAAATCGATTTTTCTTTTATTTCAATTCCAGCTTTAATTCCATTTTTTTCAAATGCCTTTTTTATCGGTACAACAAATTTATTAGTAAATTTAACCCTTTCTTTTCTGGTATTTATTAACTTTTTACAAATGGTTTGATAAATATCAGGCTCTGTATATTTTAAAACCAGATCTTCGAGTTCACTTTTTATTGCAAACAAACCTAGTCTATATGCAAGAGGAGCATAAAGAATACGTGTTTCTGAACATATTTTCATTTGTTTTTCATGTGGCATAGCACCAAGAGTACGCATATTATGAAGGCGATCAGCAAGTTTAATCAAAATAACTCTTACATCTTCCGAAAGAGTATTTAACATTTTCTTGAAATTCTCAGCTTGTCGTGATAGAGATGAATGATCAAAAATATCTTCGATTTTTGTAAGTCCGTCAATAATTTTTGCAACTTTCTCGCCAAACAATCCATCAATATCTTTAATTGAATAATCGGTATCTTCAACAACATCATGAAGCAAAGCGCATACAATTGATGTTGTTCCTAATCCGATATCTTCAGCAGCAATACGTGCAACATCCAGAGGATGATATATATATGGCTCCCCAGATCGACGGCGCATATCTTTATGTGCTTCAACTGCGACATCAAAAGCTTTCCTAACCAACTGCATATCTTTTTCCGTTTTTTTGGTGTACCAAACTTTCAGAATATTACGATATCGCTGGATTATCTCTCTTTTTTCTATTTCGGCATCAGGTTTATACATTAACAGATATTAACTTATTTTGTTAAAACAAAATTACTCAAAAATCGTTTATATAAAATGTTTTCAAAAAAAAGGATGAAAAAAAATTCCTTTGATATGTAAAGAATAATTAATTTTGACTGGAAATAATATTTTTTAACTTTTTACCAATTTATGAGTTTGTTAAAAAAGCAAAACAAAAGCAGATTAACTAAAGTAAATTTTGGAATAGGAACACTCATTACAAAAAAAATAATTTTTTAATCTGTGAATCAATGGAAAGTTTTATTAAACATTATATTTTTACATAGAATCATATTTTAAAATGAAAAAATATGTCTTAATAATATCATTTTTTTTTCTTTGTTTTTTGCATGTCTCGGCAACACATCAAAGAGCAGCAGAGATTATATATAGTCATAAAAGCGGTTTAACTTACGAAATTAAATTAATTACTTATGCAAACCCTACACCGGCAAACGACTCTCGTGATTTTTTACTCATTATATGGGGTGATGGGAATGAAACACTAATACCACGTGTTGTTAAAACTGCTATTGCTTCTGATGTTGTTTATAATGTATATCTCGGCACTCACACTTATCCAGGTGTTGGAACATACTCACTCACAATGGAAGATCCTAACAGAAATTTCGGAGTTGCTAATATTCCAAATTCAATTGATGTACCAATTTTTGTTGAAAGCGAATTAGTAATTAATCCATTTCTTGGTATAAATAATTCGGTTCAATTATTAAATCAGCCGATTGATTATGGATGTGTTGATAAAATATTTATGCATAACCCGGGAGCTTACGATGTTGATGGAGACAGTTTATCATACAAACTTGTTGATTGCCGTGGTAGCGATGGAGACCCAATACCAGGCTTTGTTTTACCAAATGAAGTGCTTCCCGATCCGCAAAATACTTTTACAATCAACACGCTAAATGGTGATATTATCTGGGATGTTCCAAATTTACAAGGCGAATTTAATATTGCATTTATTGTTGAAGAATGGAGAAATGGAGTACGGATTGGATTTGTTACTCGCGATATGCAGGTAAAAATTACTACTTGTGACGAAAATCCTCCGATCATTGATGAAATTCCCGACACCTGTATTGAAGCAAAAAACACTTTAATATTTGATGTTAGTGCAATTGGAATTGATGGTGATGAAATTACATTAACCGCCACAGGAGGACCTTTCGAAACTAACATTAACCCTGCAACAATTGATCCTGATCCTGCCACCGGAATTGATATTGCCACAACTACTTTCACTTGGGAAACAGCATGTCAACACATTCAAAAACAAGCTTGGCAAGTTTCTTTCAAAGCTGTAGATGATGGCACACCTGTAAGTCTTGTCGATTTTCAAACTGCAAATATTACTGTTATCGCACCGGCTCCGGAAAATCCGCTTGCCGAAGCTCTTGGAAATACAATTCGTCTTTCGTGGGAAAAAAGTATTTGCGAAAATGCCACCGGATATAAAATTTACCGGCGAAATGGATATTTCGGTTTTGTTCCGGGCTATTGCGAAACTGGCGTTCCTCCTTATACAGGCTATATTTTTATTGATGAAATTAATGATATTAATACAATAAATTATACCGATGATAACTATGGAAGCGGTCTTGTCCATGGAATTGATTATTGTTATATGATTACAGCATTTTTTGCCGATGGAGCCGAAAGCTATGCTTCTATTGAAACATGTGCATCTTTAATAAAAGATCTTCCGGTAATTACAAATATAAGTAATGATAGTTCGAATAACCTTAACGGGAATTGTTTTCTTGCATGGTCGAAACCAACTGATCTTGATACAATACAATTTCCTGGCCCCTATATTTATAAAATTTTACGATCGGAAGGACAAGTTGGAAATAATTTAGTTCAAGTTTCTACAAATTACGGTTTAAATGATACTTTATTTTTTGATGAAGGAATTAATCTTAATTCATCAAATTCTGCTTTTAGTTATCGTATTGATCTTTACAGTAATTCAATTGGAGACATAGGACCATCTCACGTTGCTTCTTCAATTTTTCTTTCAATCAATGAAACAGATGATGAATTACAACTCAGTTGGAATTTCAATACTCCATGGAATAATTATGAATATGTGATTTATCGAAAGGGACTAGGACAAACAGAATTTGATTCTATAAGTGTTACAAATAATACTTTTTATAATGATAGAGGATTGATAAACGGTGACGAATATTGCTATTACATTAAAGCTACAGGAAGTTATTCTTCGCCGGGTTTTATTGATCCAATAATTAATTTTTCACAAAAAGCATGCGGTATTCCAATTGACAACGTTGCCTCCTGCCCTCCTGTTTTATCAGTAAGCACAAATTGTGATTTAATAGAAAACAGATTATCTTGGACAAACCCTAACTATACATGTGCTGATGATGTTACAAAATATTATATTTATTATTCTCCCAAGCAATCCTCTGATTTTTCGTTAATTGATTCAACTTTATATCCCGACGACACAATTTATTATCATTCAAATCTGGAATCGGTTACAGCTTGTTATGTTGTTACAGCAATTGATTCTTCAGGAAACCAAAGTGATTACAGCAATATAGTTTGTGTTGATTATGATGCTTGTCCTGTTTACAGATTACCAAATGTTTTTACTCCAAACGGAGATGGTCATAACGATTTGTTTGTTCCTTTTCCCGAATCAGTTGCAGCAGTAGAAAATGTTGCCATGAGTATTCTTAACCGTTGGGGAGTAACTGTTTATGTAACAACAAATCCTCAAATTAACTGGGATGGGAAAAATCTAAATTCCAATAAAGATTGTCCAACCGGAGTTTATTTTTATGTTTGTGATGTCTTTGAAATCACTCTTAACGGATTACAAAAAAGAACTCTTAAAGGATCAATTACAATTTTTAGATAATGGGTTTTAATTTTGACACATCATTCAATTATTTCATTATTCCACTTTACATTTTTATTCCCAAAAAATCTTCATAATTTTCCTTATTAACAATTCTTGTTTCATTATCAGGATAATTTTCCAGAAATGTTTTTGGAAAACGGTATTTCATTTTGGGATTCCATTTGAATTCAAATGCAAAAATATCATGCTTTTTTTGTATTACACTACAAAAATATCATGCTTTTTTTGCATTACATTGTTGAAGTAATAAAAAAATCCCCACCCAACTAAACAATATCAGCAATTCGGGTGGGGAAATCTAAAATCCTAAATTTAAAACCTGAAATTCATTATTTCCATTCCATTAATCTTTCGATAAGATCAACAACACGGTTTGAGTATCCCCACTCATTATCGTACCAGTTAAGAGTTTTAACTATTCTTTTACCAAGAACAGTAGTAAATTCTGCATCGTAAATAGAAGAATAAGAATTACCGACAATATCTGAGGAAACCAGTTTTTCGTCTGAATAAAGAAGTACTCTTTTCATTTCCTTAGTTGTAGAAGCTAGACGTATTGCAGCATTAACATCTTCAACTGTAACATCTCTTTCTACTTCAACAATAAGATCAACAACAGAACCATCAGGAACCGGTACACGTGAAGCCATTCCGTCGAGTTTTCCTTTTAATTCGGGAATTACTTGTCCAACAGCTTTTGCAGCACCTGTAGTTGTCGGAATAATATTTTCTGCTGCTGCTCTGCCACGACGCCAGTCTTTGTGGGGTACATCAGCTAAACGTTGGTCATTTGTATAGGCATGAGTTGTCGTCATTAAGCCTTCTTTAATTCCAAAAGCATCGTTTAAGATTTTTGCCATCGGAGCAAGACAGTTTGTAGTACAACTTGCATTTGAAATAATTTTATGCTCGGGTTTTAAATCATCATCATTAACACCCATAACTATTGTACAATCAATTTCATCTTTTGCAGGAACAGTAAGAATTACTCTTTTTGCCCCGGCTTGAATATGAGAAATCAATTTTTCTTTTGTTCTAAAAATACCGGTTGACTCAACCACAACATCAACATCAAGTTCTTTCCATGGTAGTTTTGTCGGATCTTTTTCACTTAACATCTTAACATTTTCGTATTTGGTTTTCAGATATCCATCTTTAAGTTCAACATTCTGACCATAGCCCTTCATTACAGTATCATATTTCAATAAATATGTAAGAACTTCATTATCGAAAAGATCATTAATTGCAACAACATTTATATCATCCCTTTCAGAAAGAATTCTAAATACTGATCTGCCAATTCTTCCAAATCCATTAATAGCTACATTCATTTTACACCTCCTTTATTATCAATTTTATCATAAGCATGTATTACATCAATAACTCTGGCAGCCATTGCAAGTGCTGCATGATACCATGTTAAAGTTTTAACCATTCGAAATGGAGAATGCATTGTTGCCCTTTTATCAAAAACAACTGAGTGAAAATTTCCAATCACATCTGTCGAAACAATAGGATCATCAACTACTTCAATAATATTTTTCAACTTTGGAGCAGCATTTTCAACAGCTTTATTAATATCATTCACACTAACATCATGCATTTTTAAAACTGTGGTAAGATCAAGAAGTGAACCGTTTGGTACAGGTACATTTAAGGCTGAACCTCCAATTTTACCTTTAAATTCAGGCATGATTTTCTGTATCCATTCAGGTGATGGAGTTTTATTAGGGATAATGTTTTCGGCGGCTGATCGGCTGCGACGAAAATCATCTCCAGCTTTATCTCTCAAAGGTTGATCGGAAGTATAAGAATGAACAGTTGTCAGCATTGCATAATCAACACCGAAGTTTTCCTCCAAAATCTTTAACATTATTGCAGTAGCGTTTGTCGTAGCTGAACCTGCTGAGATCAACTTATCTGTAGCTTTTATTGAATGGTCATTCACTCCCATAATAACTACTCTGTCGATATCATTTTCAGGCAAATTTGACAATATTACACGCTTTGCTCCGGCATTTAAATGCTGTTCCATATATTCTTTTGTTTTATACTTCGCTGTACCGTCAACTACAACATCAACATCAAATATATCCCAGGGAACATCACCTGGTTTTACAGCATGTACAAATCTTGCTTTTCTGTTTTTTGAAACTAAAAAATTCCCTTCGAGTTCAACATCAAGTTTTTCTTTTGATTCAGCTTGGAGGAGATAGTGTAATATTTCGGGTTTTCCAATTTCTCCTATGGCAACAACTTCAATTCGATCATCATTCAGGCACAAACGATAAATATGCCGTGGAACTTCTCCGAACCCCATAAGACCTAATTTAATCTTCTTCGTTTTCATATTTATTCCAATTTTTCATTAATCCTTATATTATTTCTCTACAAAATTACATCCAATTAGGTTCATTATGCAAATAAAATTCAATAAAATAAATTTAAATATTACTTTTGCCCTTTATGAAAAATATAAGAAACTTTTGCATAATAGCTCATATTGACCATGGGAAGAGCACAATTGCCGACAGGTTATTGGAAGCCACCTCCACTATCAACTCCAGAGATATTCAGGAACAGGTATTAGATGATATGGACATTGAGCGCGAAAGAGGAATCACTATTAAAAGCCATGCTATTCAAATGGATTATGAACTTGATGGCGAAAAATACACACTCAATCTTATTGATACCCCGGGTCATGTGGATTTTTCTTATGAAGTTTCGAGATCTATTGCAGCCTGTGAAGGTGCGCTATTAATTGTTGATGCCACACAGGGCATTCAGGCTCAAACCATTTCCAATCTTTATCTTGCCATAGAAAATGATCTTGAAATTATTCCTGTTTTAAATAAAATGGATCTGGATAATGCAATGCCCGAGGATGTAAAAGATCAAATTGTAGATCTTCTTGGCTGCAACAGAGATGATATTATTGAAGCAAGCGGGAAAACCGGTTACGGAATCGAACTTATTTTAAAAGAAATAATTGATAAAATTCCTGCACCCAAAGGTGATGAAAAAGCACCTCTTCAAGCTTTGATTTTCGATTCGGTTTTTAATTCCTTTAGAGGAATTATTGCTCATTTTAGAATATTTAACGGAACAATATCCAAAAACGATTTCGTAAAATTCTTTAATACAGGAAAAGAATATCATGCTGATGAAGTGGGTGTTTTTAAAATGAATCTTGAAAAACGTGATATTCTTAAAGCAGGTGATGTTGGGTATATTATTTCAGGAGTCAAGACATCTAAAGAAGTTAAAGTTGGTGATACAATAACTCATGTTGAACGACCTTGTGAAAAAGGTATTTCGGGTTTTGAGGAAGTTAAGCCGATGGTTTTTGCAGGTATCTATCCAATCGATGCTGATGATTATGAAGAGCTAAGAAATTCGATTGAAAAACTTCAGCTAAATGATGCCTCCCTGACTTTTTTACCGGAATCTTCGGTAGCCCTTGGATTTGGTTTCAGATGTGGTTTTCTTGGATTACTTCACATGGAAATTGTGCAGGAACGCCTCGATAGAGAATTCGATATGAATGTAATTACAACTGTGCCTAATGTTTCGTACAAAGTAATTACAACTAAAGGTAAAATTATTGAAGTTCATAATCCATCCGGACTTCCAGAACCTACATTAATTAATTATATTGAAGAACCTTATATTACAGCACAAATAATTTCTAAAACCGAATATATTGGCTCAGTAATGAAATTGTGTATTGATAAACGAGGAATTTTAAAAAATCAGGTTTATCTTACCAGTGACCGTGTGGAAGTAACTTTTGAAATGCCTCTTGGCGAAATTGTTTTTGATTTTTACGATAAACTGAAAAGCATTTCTAAAGGATATGCATCTTTCGATTATTTCCAATCGAGTTATCAAAAAGCCAATCTTGTAAGACTGGATATTCTCCTTAACGGAGATTTAGTTGATGCTCTTTCAACATTAATACACAGAGATAATGCTTATGCTTTTGGGCGAAAAATGTGTGTTAAACTTAAAGAACTTATACCACGACAACAATATGAAGTTGCTATACAAGCAGCAATAGGCTCGAAAATTATTGCCCGCGAAACCGTTAAAGCTCATCGTAAGGATGTTACCGCAAAATGCTATGGAGGCGATATTACTCGTAAACGTAAACTTTTGGAAAAACAGAAAAAAGGCAAAAAACGAATGCGACAAGTAGGAAATGTTGAAGTTCCTCAACAGGCATTTCTTGCTATTCTTAAGCTTGACTAATTTCTGGATACTGATTGTTGGATTCTTGATACTGGATTTGCGAACATGCAAAATCTTTTCTACATTTTATATTTAAAGTTTTACATTTTAGGTTTTTGGAAAGGGAAAGTTTGTGGTTTTGAGATGAGAAGGGTAAAGTAAAAATTATAATTGTGCAGTAAACAAACCCGCCAAGCGCTTCAAAGGCGCTAGGCGGATGTTAAGATGAATATTAAAATCAATAACTACAAAAATTCAAACCCGCCAAGCGCCTTTGAGGCGCTAGGCGGATGACAAACAAAATTTTCGCATTACTATTCTTAGAAAAAACAAAAATAATTGTATCTTGCAGTAACTTTTTCAATCTTTACACGTCATAAAATTTGAAGATAAAGTTTAATTCAATTAATTGAATGACAACAGTTGAGTATAATCAGTGTGTAGATGAGTTTTCTGATAATGTATTTCGCTTTATTCTTAAAAATATTAAGGATGAAGATAAAGCGAAAGATATTGTTCAGGAGTCGTATGTAAAAATGTGGAACAAAGTTAAATCAATAGAATTTATAAAAGCAAAATCCTATTTATTTACAACTGCTTATCACACAATGATCGATCAGATAAGAAAGGATAAAAAATTTACTCAATTTGAAGAAGCACCGTACGATAGTTTTTCGCATGAGAACGGATATTCTGATTTGAGTGAAATACTTAACGAAGCTGCAGAAAAATTACCTAAAATTCAACGAACAGTTATTCTTCTTAGAGATTATGAAGGATACTCGTATAAAGAGATAGGAGAAATTACCAAACTCGGAGAATCGCAGGTGAAGGTATATATTTACAGGGCAAGATTAAGCATGAAAAAATATCTTGTCAGTATGGATAAAGTATACTAATTCTTAACAGAAACACAAAGCAATATCTGTTTAGAAGTAGGTATGCGTTACAAAAGATAATTTATAATTTTGCAAATATTTAACATTAGTATAATTTAATAAGATGAATATCAACAGAAATAATTATGAAATATTCTTCCTGGATTACCATGAAGGAAACCTCACTCCAGCAATGGTTGAGGAACTTCTGATTTTTGTTGAAAACAGTCCTGATCTGAAAGAAGAATTCGAAAGTTTTGAAGAAATTATTATTCCTGTTGATGAAAGTGTGAAATTTGATCTTAAAAAAAGTTTAAAAAAAACATCTTTTATTAATACTGAAAATATTAATGAAGAAAACTACGAGAAATTTTTTATTGCTTTTTTCGAAAATGATTTGAATGAAAACGAAAAAGAAGAACTTTTAGATTTCATTAAAAAAAATCCATACTTAAAAAGTGAATTCGACTTTTTCGGAAAAACTCATTTGAAAGCTAATGAAGAAATCATTTATAAAAATAAATCATTATTAAAAAAATATCCTTTCTTTTCCAGAAAAGTAATTTATTATTCGGTTGGAATTGCAGCTTCATTATTAATTCTTTTCGGAGTATATTTTTTAATGATTCCTAATCAAAACACTGTAAAATATTCCGGCAATATTCCATCAAAATTACAGATAAAAAGCAAAAATATTCAAATTAAAAATGCTATTCAGGCATTCCCTGAGGAACTTGCATTTGCAAATAATTTTTCTTCATTTATTGAAGAATATCAAAACGTGAAGTTTCCAAAATCAAATCTAACAAAAATACCTCAGCTAAATCAAAACGAAATTATTAATAAAGTATTTGCTTACACAGAATTTGATATTCCCCCGGTAATTCCTGCCCATTACGAATACACATTATTATATAATGATATCAAAATGGCGGAAAATATTCGTTATGCTTCAAATAATAATTTCGATTTTGCAAATAAAACATTGCCGGGAAAAATCATTGCTTACGCATATCATTCGATAAAAGATATTTTCAAGAGAAATGTTGATCCGGTAATTAAAAACTCAACTAACAACCCTGCATTTTGGGCAATAGCTCAAGCAAGTATTTCAAGTTATAATTATCTTACCGATAATGATGTTAAACTTCAAAAAAAATATGATGAAAGCGGAAAGCTTATTGCTTATTCTTTTGTGAGTGATGATATTCAATTTCAAAGAAAAGTAAGAAGAAAATAGATAATTTGAGTTTTAGTCACCCCCTTTCAAGTTGTTCGATAGCCTTGAAAACATTTGAATATGAGCAGTCGGGTATTTGTTCTATTGATTTTGCATTATCGCAAGCTGTCTCTAATTTTCCAACAAGTTGCTCAACCCAGCGTGTATTCTTGAGATAATTTTTTGTTTTACTATAATCTGTAATAAACTTTTTCAATTCTCTTTCTACAGTTTTTGAATTCGGAAAATGTTTATTGGTTTTTACAAAATGTAGCAAAAACCAGAATTCAATTGATGGTAAGCTATCACAAATTATAACATTTTTATTCCTTTGATATTTTTTCTTAAACTGGATAAATTTTTCTTTTTCAGATATATCCCGCTCAGAAACATCAGCATCAAAAACACAAGTAACAATAACCCCACCAAGAAGCAATTTCTTAACAGATTTCTCTATTTCATCAATACTGGTTTTACCAAAGAAACGAGGCTTTACTATGCAATTGTACTTTTTTAAATGTTTTAAATGTGCAAAATAGTATTGTTCTGTAAGGCCTTCACCAATTATGAAAACACTACCTCTTAAATCTAAATTTCTTTTTCGACGTCCTCCCATTATTATTCAATATTAGGGATTGCTCCAAACTTGCCGTATTTATAAGCTTTTTGTAAAGATGTAATTCTATTTACTGCTTTGAAATCTGAAAGTGAGTATAACTTGGTTGAGGCATCTTTATTTTTTTCTGTAAACCAGATATTGTCTTTTCTTATTAAATCATCTTCTTCAAGTAAGCCGTCATAATGTGTTGTAACTAATAATTGAGATTGTACAGATTCTCTTAAAAATCTTTCAATTACATACTCAATCAACCTGGGATGAAGTTTTGATTCTATTTCATCAATTGCAAGAAAAGCATTTTTTTCTAATGTAGTCAAAATTGCTCCAGATAAGCCAAATATTCTCTTAGTTCCTTCCGACTGCAATTCAATGGGAAGATTATAATAAGACTCGCTTTGATCTGCATTAATTACTTTATGCTCAAAAGTGGTCTTTGTAACATTTATAGTTCGTTCTTTTTTTATTCTCTCTTTTTCTTCAGTAGGAGCATTTGATTCAAGTATTTTGGAAATAAAGAAATCAGGAATATCTTCTTTTTCTATTTCAACATTTACGTTTGAAATATTAAAATCGGCTCTTTGTAAATAAGATAAAATATTTTTCTTGATTTCAATGTTTTCAGATATTAGTCCTTCAACATAATTAACCAATCTAGTTTTTGGTTCAACAGTATCCATAAACTGATTACTCATCCAATCTATAGCTGAGTGAACATCTTTTATTAGAGTATTTACCTGATTATACGCTGCAAAAAATGACATATTTGGTAAACATTTAATGGTAATTTCTTTTTTTGCAATCTGGCTAACTTTTATTTTGGGACCGAAAGTAATTTCTGAAACATTATTTTCTAACTTTCTTTCAAAAACATTAGCAGGTTGAGTACCTGGATAATAATCCAACTTTTCAAACAAAACAAAGTCCTTAGATATTTCAAGAATATATAAATATTTTATACCTCCAACAAAAAACACTAATTTAAATTTTGATGGTTCTTTGGGTGTTTTTGCATCAAGAAGAAAAGGAATAACTTCTGTTTCTTCATCTTTGGTATCTGTTTTTGTAAACCAAAAATCTTTTAAAAACTCAAAAGCATTTATTAAATTACTTTTACCGGATGCGTTTGCACCATATATAATCCCAAGCTTTAATAATTTTACGCCTTTAGCAACTTCAACGACATGAAAATCTTCAAGTTTTTTATCTTTTGTTGATTCAAAACTTAAAGTTACTTCATCCTTAAATGACAGGAAATTTTGTATAGAGAGCGACTGTATCATTATTTATGTTTCTTGTTTTTACAATTATTTTGCAATATTACAAAATAAAAGAAACAAAATCAAGTTTTTTTACACTTTTTGCATTTTTTATGCTATTTTTAATAATAGAGCAGCTTTTTCATCTTTTCTATTTTTAATATCTCTGGTTTTCCTGTCAGAATAAGTTTATTGTCTTTTTCATTTTAAATTTAATTTTACCCTATCTTTGCCATCCAAAAATCAATAATGAAATTAATTAAATAGTACAAAAAATGAAATTTGTAACAGCAATAAATTGCATGGACGGAAGAGTTCAACTTCCGGCTATTGAATGGATGAAAAGAAAATATAATGCCGAATACGTTGATATGATAACTGAACCAGGGCCAATTAAAATTCTTGATGAAAATGTTAATACTTGCTTGATAGAATCAATTAAAAATAGAATTGATGTTTCGGTAAATAAACATTTATCAAAAGTTATTGCAATTATAGGACATTATGATTGCACAGGAAATCCGGTTGAAAAAGATATACAGATTAAGCAAATTGAGAGTTCGATTAAATTAGTTTCTTCATGGAATTTTAATGCTGATATTATTGGTCTTTGGATTGACGAAAATTGGGAAGTTTCTATTGTTGAATAAGTAGTTTCATGGTTTCACGTTTCTAGTCCAATTACAATTAGTTACAACAAATTACTATTAATTACAGTATTTTATTTTTCTCCATTACACCATCATTCCCATATTTTAACCTTCCGCTTATTTATTCCAAGCTTCCCTGTAACAAATATCCATTTCCATACGTCACATGAAAAACATTAATAATCAAATTATAAATTATGAAAACTTATACACAAAATTTAAGCATTCTTATGATGTTATTAGTATTTCTAACATCAGGGATAAGTGTCTTTGCACAACAAGATGAAAATAAAGTAACCAAACAAGAAAGATCAGTATCCGAATTTACCGGTATTGACGTTGGCGGTGCTTTTTCTGTTTTTGTCACTCAGGGTGATAAACAAGAAGTTATAGTAGAAACCAAAGCAAAAATGCAAGAAAAAATTTCTACAAAAGTTAATGATGGTATTTTGTATATCACAAAAAAAACATCATTAGTGAGACCAAAAAAACTCAATGTTTACATTACTGTTACAGAGCTTGACAACATTCAAATTAGTGGTGCAGCTTCATTTGAAAGCACATCAGTAATAAAATCTGATAAGCTGGAAGTAATCGCCAGTGGTGCCTCTGACCTGAAACTTAAACTTGAAATTGATAAATTAGCTTCAGAAATTTCGGGTGCTGCAAATGTTGAATATTTAGGAAAAGCAAACTTCCATGAATTAGAAATTAGTGGCGCTGCAAACCTTGACGCAACTAATCTTGAAACTCTTGTAACACATGCTGAAGCAAGTGGTGCAGCGAATGCTAATGTAAATGCAATAAAAGAACTTGATGTTAGCTCAAGTGGAATTTCTAACATTGACTTCGAAAATACTCCTCCAATATTTAATTCTAATATTGAAGAGTTTCCAGAAATGCCGGAAATGCCGGAAATGCCGGAAATGCCAGAAATGCCAGAAATGCCAGTTATGCAAAATAATTCAGATTTAATTTTTTATGCCAGTCCTGATGAAGATACTTTAAAAATAAATGTAGCTGGGATAAAAATCAAAGTAATCGAAAATAAAGGCAAAACAGAAGTTAGTGTTGGCAATCACAAACTCTTAGTATCTGAAGATGGTAATGTTAATTTTAAAAATTTAATAAAAGAAAAAAAGAAAAAAAGACCAAAATTTGATGGGCATTGGGCTGGTATTGACATTGGAATTAATGGTTATCTAACTCCTGATTTTGATATGAATTACGGTAAATCATACAATTATTTAGATCTTAGAATGAGTAAATCAATAAAAGTTGGCGTAAATTTATTCGAACAAAATATAAGTCTCTCAAAAAATCAGGTTTTTGGAATAACTACAGGATTAGGTCTTGAATACAATAATTACAGATTTAATAATAATGTATGTCTGATATCAGATTCGTCAGAAATTAAAGGTTACTATAGTGACGGTGTCGCAATAAGTAAAAATAAATTAATTGCAACATACCTTACACTCCCTGTTTTATTCGAGCTTCAAACAAATAAATATAGCAAATCAAATAGTTTCCACTTTACAGCAGGTATGGTGTTTGGTTTAAGAATTGGTTCTCACACCAAAAAAGTTTTTGAAGAACTCGAGAAAGACTATATCTTGAACGATCCGGAAACAGGTCAAACATTATTTACAGTTACTTCTCCAGAAGAAAGAAAATCAAAAAAATATGATGACTTTCATTTAAATCCATTCAGAATGGATGCAACGGCGCGTATTGGATGGGGATGGGTAAATGTTTTTGCTACATACTCACTTACTACTTTATTTAAAACAGATAGGGGCCCTGAACTTTATCCTTTTTCTGTTGGATTAACAATATCAGATTGGTAAAAAACACATTGGTCAAAATGTGATCCTGCCGTAGCATAACTTTTAGTTATGCTACGGCTTTTTTTATCTTAATATTTTTGATTGCAAAAAAATATATCAATAATTCCAATAATAAATTCAAATTTATTAATTTTACCTTTTTAAAGAAACACTAATTAATTTTATAATAACAATGAACCACATAATGTGGATAAGATAAATAAAGCACTCACTTGTAAAAACAAAATACTATGTCAGGTCACAATAAATGGTCAACAATAAAACATAAAAAAGGTGCAGCTGATGCAAAAAGATCAAAGGCATTTTCAAAGATTGTAAAAGAAATTCAAATAGCTGTAAAAGAAGCTGGTCCTGATCCCGATGCAAACCCTAGATTGCGTCTTGCAATTTCGAATGCCAAAGGTGTTAGTATGCCAAAAGACAACATTATAAGAGCTATTAACAAAGGGAAAGATAAAGATGCAAGCAACTTCACAGAAGTAAATTATGAAGGCTATCTTGCTAATGGAATTGCAGTTTTTGTTGAATGCACAACTGATAATATTCAGCGTACTGTAAGTAACGTAAGATCAATTTTTAATAAATTTAGTGGCAGTCTTGGTAAAAATGGTTCTTTAAGTTTTTTATTCGACAGGAAAGGAATTTTTACTATTCCTAAAGGAGAGCTTGACAGCGATGAATTTGAACTCGAAATGATTGATGCCGGAGCTGAAGATATCGAACTTAATGATGATTTTTTCACAGTAACAACTACAATGGAGGATTTCGGCAATATGCAGAAAAAACTTGAAGAAATGAATATTGAACCGGAAAATTCATTACTTGAAAGAATACCTCACGAAACAATTACTCTAGACATTGAACGCTCAAAAAAAATAATGAATGTTATTGAAATATTTGAAGAAGATGATGATATTCAAAATGTTTTTCATAATCTTGAAATAACTGACGAGTTGATAGAAGAGATGTAAAAGCTTAAGATTTTAGAATCAAAAATCAAGGATTGGACATCAAGGATTCTTACAAATAAAGCAATTCTCCCAGTTTTCCTAATATTTCTGTAGCCTTACCTTGCAGGAAAACATCTGTAATGGTTTCTGTAAAATGTGATCTATCAATATTAATTTCAATAATTTTTGAGCCGGTTTCTTTTGCAAGCTCCGGAATTTCAGCGGCAGGTAAGACTTCTCCTTTAGCACCAATTATTATCATTAAATCAGATTTTATAGCTTCCTGTTTTGATCTTTGCATTGCAAAATGTGGGGGTTTTTCATTAAAAAAAACTATATCTGGTTTTAATATTCCTTTACAGACATAACATGTAGGCGGTAAAAAGTTCATATCTACAAAACTAAGATCATAATCTGAAGAACATTCTGTACAAACTAAAGTTCTTAATGTTCCATGAAGTTCATAAACATGTTTATTTCCGGCTTGTTGATGAAGATTGTCAATATTTTGAGTTATTACTGTTTCAATAAATCCACGTTTTTCCATTTTTGCCACAACAACATGAGCAATATTTGGTTTGTATTCATCCATAGAATCGTAGAATAATTCTTTTATTTTCATCCATGATTGGAAAGGTTTCTTTTTAAAAAAGTCAATTTCGAAATACATTGGATTATGCGTTTTCCAGATTCCGTTTTCACCACGAAATGGCAAAATACCGCTTTCAACAGATATTCCAGCACCTGTAAACACAACAGCATATTTTGCTTTTCTGATTATTTTAGCCGCTTTTTTTAAATCTTCAGTCATTCATAAAAAATTAATTATGCTACAAGTTCACATATTTTTAAGAATTTGATTATGTTTTAAATTTAATAAATCAACATAATCAAATGTCTTTTTGAACTGAACTTATTCATAAAACTAATTAAAATAAATTTTTATAAAAGGTCTTTTGTAACATGTACCGACCCACCTGCTTCAAAATGCAAACTAAAATCAAGTTTCCTAAATACAGCCAGCATAGCTTTATTATCTGATGTAGTTTCTGCAATTATTTTTTTCAAATCCCAGTTTTTTGCTATTTTCAAACAATATTCGGTTAATATTTTTCCTAAATCTTTTTTCTGCCATGCATCGGTAATAAGAATAGCATATTCAACAGATTCATGATCAAAATCAGAAATTAATCTCCCAACACCTATCAGCTTTCTATTTCCTTCAACATTTACTTCAGCAACAATTGCAATTTCTCTCAAATAATCAATAAAACAAAATTCTGTAGCAACTTCATGAGCATTAAAATGGAAATCAGATCTAAATCTTGAATAAATTGATTCTTTCGAACAACTTCCCAAAAGTTCAAGCCACATAGGCTCATCCTCAGGTTTTATTGGTCTTAGAATTACATCAGTTCCATCATTTAGCTTTCTGGAAGTAATATATTTTTCGGGATAAGGATGAAGCAAAAGATGAGAATACGGCTCAATACCTTTGTCAACAATCTCCTGGTCAATTACTACCCTGCCATCAAGTGCAATAACATCTTCATCGGTAACAAATAAAGGATTAATATCAAGTTCTACTATTTCAGGATAATCAGCAGCAAGATAAGAAATACGAATCAAAATTTCGATCAGTTTTTTAATATTTTTTGGTTTTTCTCCTCTATATCCCTTAAGCAATGGAAATATTTTCAATTTTTGTAGCATTTGTCTTGCAAGAGTTTCTGTTAAAGGAGGAAATCCTAATGAATTATCATTAAAAACTTCTGCTCCAGTTCCACCCATTCCGATTAATATAACCGTGCCAAAAACAGCATCCTTTTTAATTCCTAAGATCAATTCAATCCCATTTTTTGTATTAAACATTGGCTGAACCGTAATACCTTCGTGCTTTACATCAGGTTTTTTTTCTGAAATTGAAGTTAAAATTTTATTATATGATTTTCGAACTTGATTTTCATCTTTAATATTCAAAGATATTCCACCAATACCAAATTTATGAATTATATCCGTTGATTCTATTTTAAGCACTACCGGAAATCCAATTTCTTCTGCTATTTTCACAGCTTCATTTTCAGTTTTAGCAAGTATCGGCTTTGTAGTCGGAATACCATATATTTCAAGTAATTCTTTCGATTCTTTTTCAGATAAAATATGTTTATTTTTAAAAGTAGTATTATTAAATTCTTCACGTAATTTATCCTTGTCGTAATCAAATAAATCGGGTATTTCCTGCGGAGTCTCAAATAATGAATTTATATTTCTTGAATATTCAACAAGTGTCATAAATGCACGTATTGCTTGTTCGGGAGTTTGATAAACTGCAATTCCCGAATCATTGAAAATTGAAACCGCTTCATGTACACGTTTCCCTCCAAGCCATGCAGCCATAATTGGCTTTATTGTATTTTCAGATAATTTAACAATTTCTCTTGCAGTTTCGCTTGGTTTTGTCATTGCCTGTGGTGTAAGAATAACAAGAATTGCATCAACTTTTGGATCATCAAGAACAATTTTTGTTGCTTCGAAATATCTCTGAGGTAGTGCATCTCCAATAATATCAACCGGGTTACCATGCGACCAAAATGAAGGAAGAATCTCATTAAGCTTTTGAATTGTTTCTTTCGAAAGGTCAACACATTTTCCTCTGTTAGCAATTAAACTATCAGTAGCCATAACACCGGGCCCTCCGGCATTAGTTACTATTGCAAGATTTCTTCCTTTAGGAATATGTTTTCGAGCGATAAGGTCTGTAAAATCAAAAATATCACCAATATTATAAACCCTGGCAAGACCGGCTCTTTGGAACACAGCATCATAAATTGAATCTTCCGAAGCCATTGCACCTGTATGTGATTCTGCAGCGGCTGCAGATTCGGGAAACCTTCCTGACTTATAAACAATAATAGGTTTTTTACGTGCAAAGGCACGGGCAGCAGTCATAAAATGACGTGCATTTGTAATTGATTCAACATATAAAATAATAGTTTTAGTTCTGGGATCCTGACCAAAATAATCAATTAAATCACCAAAGTTTACATCCATGCTGTTTCCAATAGAAACAAAATTGGAAAAGCCGATATTTTCTTCTGCAGCCCAGTCAAGAATTGAAGCACCTAAAGCTCCCGATTGAGAGATAAAAGCAACATGTCCTTTTTTTGGTATTTCGGAAGCAAAACTAACATTCATACTTAATCCAGGAACAATAATTCCCATACAGTTTGGCCCAATAACGCGCATATCCGGAAATTTAGAAACTTCTTCCATTATAATATCTTCCTGTTTTTTCCCTTCTTCGCCAATTTCTCTAAATCCTGCTGACATAATTATTATTCCATTAATACCAACTTCACCACATTCTCTAATAAGTTGTGGGACAAGTTTTGCAGCAGTTGTTATAACTGCCAGATCAGGAATTTTAGGAAGACTGTAAACATTGGGATAACACTGAATTCCCAATACCGCTTCACGCTTTGGATTAACAGGATATACAACACCGTTGAATCCTCCAACAACAAGATTTTTTAAAGTTGTTCCTCCAACACTATTAAGATCGTTAGAAGCACCTATCAAGGCAATTCTTTTTGGACTAAAAATGCTATTGAGTTTTTTTATCGACATTTTATTTTTTTTTAAAATATAAATTTAGATTTAATATGATTTAGAAAAGGACTGTAAAATTATAAAAGAAATGGCAGAAAAAAACATAATATACAAAAAAACCTGTCATTATAAACAGGTTTTTTTGTATTAAATAAAATAATATAAATTAGCTTTTCTTAGGAGATTTCATAAGTATAATAATAAACGCTCCTAGTAAACAAGCAACCCCAGCAATAATAAAAGGAGTCAACCATGCAGAAGGATCTGTTGCATTTTTTGCAGAGTCTTTGAAGTAACCTGCAATTTGAGGTCCTACAATACCTGCAATTCCATAAGCAAAAAACACAAGACCATAGTTTCTTCCTACTGTTTTATTGCCAAAGAAATCGGCTGTTGCAGCCGGAAACAATGCAAAGTTCCCTCCAAAATTGAATCCTATAATTGCGGCTGCTGCAATAAGTCCAACTACTGATCCTCCTAATTTGAAGAGAAAAAGCATAATTACACCTTGAATCAAACACATAAGAAAAATGGATAGTTTCCTTCCGATTTTATCGGATACCACTCCCCAAATAATTCTTCCTAAACCATTTAATATTGCATAAGTTGCCATTGCTGTACCTGCAATTGCACTAGCCCAATCTTTTGTTGACAGAAATTCAGGGTTCAAAGGATCAAGAGTTCCTAATTTTGAGTATGTTAATGAATCAATACCAAATAATTTTATACAATAAATAACCATTAAACCTGCTAATGCAGAAAAAACAAAAGTTATAAATAGCATATAATATTGTGGTGTTTTAATCATTTCATTAGAATCAAATTCCACCATTCCTGAAGAGGACTTACTTGATTTTGAAGGTGGTGTATAACCTTTAGGTAACCATCCTACAGGAGGATCTTTCATAACTAAACTTCCTAAAATTACCATAACGGCAAAAATAGCTCCGTATAGGAAGAAAACACTTCTGATACCATCTAATCCAAAAATTACAAAATTCTTGATTAGTCCTGTGTTGATTAGTTCACCATTAACTAATTCTCCACCTCCCCATGAGCCAGCCCACTTAACCCAAATTGTTGCTCCAAAACCAAATCCTGCAACTGCTAAACCTGTAAGCATTCCTTTTTTATCAGGAAACCATTTTACACCAACAGCGATAGGTACAACATAGGCTAAACCAATACCGGAGCCACCGATAACTCCGATAAAAATTAATTGAGTAATGAAAGAATCCCCAAAAAATGCAGCTAAAATATATCCTGCCCCAAGAATTAATCCACCAAACATTGTAAGTTTTTGTGGCCCTATTGAATTAAGTTTTCTCCCTGCCCATATCATAACAAGAGCAAAAAAGAAAAGTCCTGCTGAAAAAATCCATGCAGCTTGACCTGCTGAAAATTGATAATCGCCATTTGCAGCAGTCAATTGAGGAGTAAATACCGACCATGCATAAATGGCTCCTAAAGCTAATTGTATTAGAATTGCACCAACTACAACTAACCATCTATTCATAACTTTTTTTTCCATAATTAATATATTTTGGTTAATTTATAAAACTCGAAAAAAAGACACTTTGGGTATAAAAACCCAAAATGTCTTAATATTATTGAAATTATCTATCGTTTAACTTTAACTTTTGCTCCATCAATGATTTCATCAACAACACCCGGATCGAGTAATGTAGAAGTATCTCCAAGATTAGTAGCATCGCCTTCACCGATTTTACGTAAAATCCTTCTCATGATCTTACCTGAACGGGTTTTTGGTAATCCACTTACTAATTGAATTTGATCTGGTTTAGCTATAGGTCCGATTTGTTTAGTAACTGTAGCTCTAATTTCTCTTTCGATATTAGCAACTTCAGTATCAGAAAGTTCATCACAAATTACATAAGCATAAATACCGGAACCTTTAATTTCGTGAGGATAACCAACTACTGCTGATTCGTTTACTTTTGGATGCTGATTTATTGCATCTTCAACTTCGGCAGTACCAATTCTGTGACCCGAAACATTGATTACATCATCAACTCTACCCATGATTCTGTAATATCCTTCTTCGTCACGTTTTGCACCATCACCGGTAAAATATAATCCTTTGTATGAAGAGAAATAAGTCTGACGACATCTTTCGTGATCTCCATAAGTTGATCTTATCATTCCCGGCCAAGGGAATTTAATACATAAGTTACCTTCAACAGAATTTCCTTTAAGTTCTTTTCCTTCGTTATCAACAAGCATTGGTTGAATTCCGGGAAGTGGTAAAGTTGCAAAAGAAGGTTTTGTAGGAGTAATTCCTGCAAGTGGAGTTATCATAATTCCACCTGTTTCGGTTTGCCACCAAGTATCAACAATTGGACATTTTCCTTTTCCAATAAAGTCGTGATACCAACGCCATGCTTCTTCATTAATCGGTTCGCCAACTGTACCAAGAACTTTAAGAGAACTTAGATCTTTGTTTGTAACAAATTCGTTTCCTTGCGCAATCAAAGCACGAATTGCAGTAGGTGCTGTATAGAATTGATTTACTTTGTATTTATCAACAACATCCCAGAATCTTCCTGCATCAGGCCATGTAGGTACACCTTCGAACATAACTGTTGTAGCTCCAGCCAAAAGCGGACCATAAACAATATATGAATGTCCTGTTACCCATCCAATATCGGCAGTACACCACCAAACATCACCATCAGAATATTGGAAAACATTTTTGAAAGTATACTCTGCAAAAATCATATATCCAGCAGTAGTGTGCTGTACACCTTTTGGTTTACCGGTTGAACCTGATGTATAAAGAATAAATAATGTATCTTCAGAATCCATTACTTCAGCTTTACAATCAACAGAAACATCTTTAATTGCATCATTCCACCAGATATCACGTCCTTCTTTCATTTGAATTTCTTCTCCTGTACGTTTGTAAACTATCACTTTTTCAACTGTTGGGCAAGTTTCTAAAGCTTCATCAACGATATTTTTTAGTGGAATAGTTTTAGTACCACGATATCCACCATCAGAGGTAACAACAATATTTGAAGTTCCGTCTTTAATTCTATCACCTAATGCATTAGCAGAAAAGCCTGCAAAAACAATAGAGTGGATTGCACCAATTCTTGCACAAGCAAGCATTGCAATTGCAAGTTCAGGTATCATAGGAAGATAAAGTGTAACTCTATCACCCTTTTTAATTCCTTGATTTTTCAAAACATTAGCAAATTGGCTTACTTTTTCGAATAGTTCACCGTAAGTTAATCTTACAGTCTCATCTTTAGGGTCATTAGGTTCCCAGATAATAGCAGTCTGATCTTTTCTCATGAAAAGATTTCTTTCGAAAATGTTTTCGGTAATATTTAATTTTCCGTTTTGAAACCAGTTAATATTTGGCTCATCAAAGTTCCATTCAAGAACTTTATCCCATTTTTTATGCCAATAATAATCCTCAGCAATTTTTTCCCAAAATCCTTCAGGATTTGCTACACTTTCTTGATATTTTTCAAGATATTCTGCCAAGCTAGTAATTTTGTTTGTCATAACTTTTTTTTCTTTTTATTAATTAATAATTTGAATTTTGTCTAAAAAAAAATCAATAATATTTATTTAAAATATATATATTATCTAAATTTTGTGCGCCAAAGATATGAAAAATTATTTTAACTTTTTATATGATATTTGAAATAGATTTATATGCCAAATTAAAACAAAAAACAAAACAAAAATAATTTTCTAAACAATTAACGAATTACTTAATAATTGCAGCATGACAGGTATATTTAATAATTATCAAAATCGTTAACATATAAATATATTATTTAGAAAACTGCATATTTAGACAGTTTACAAATTTTAAATAACATCAATTTAAATTAAATTTTTATCAAAAACATGTGTATATTTGCAAACTTTTTAAAGTTAAAATGATTTAGATTTTCTAAATCTTGATTATTTGTAATTTCTGATAAAAAACATAAGAACAAAAAAAACAATATAAAAAATGAAAATATTTGTATTAAACTGTGGGAGTTCATCAATAAAATACCAATTATTTAATATTGAAAATAAAGAGATCTTAACAAAAGGAATAGTTGAAAAAATAGGACTAAAAGGTTCATTTATAAAAAACAAACGTAATGACGGAGATACGGTAAATTACAAAATTGAAATACCAGATCACCAAGAAGGAATAAAACATATTCTCAGCATTCTTACTGACAAATCTCACGGAAGCCTAAAAAGTCTAAATGAAATTGATGCAATTGGCCACAGGGTTGTTCACGGCGGCGAAAAATTTAATTCAAGTGTTTTGATAACAGATGAAGTAATTGAAAAAATGGAGGAGTGTATTGAATTAGCTCCTTTGCACAATCCACCAAATCTAAAAGGGATTTATTCGATGAAAAATATTCTTCCAGATATCCCTCAAGTTGGAGTTTTTGATACAGCTTATCATCAAACGATGCCTGCAAAATCATATATGTATGCAATTCCTTACTCGCTTTACGAAAAACATTCAATCCGACGATACGGATTTCATGGAACCAGCCACAGATATGTTTCTCAACGAGCTTGCGATATTTTAAATCTTGATTATTCAAATCAAAAAATAATAAGTTGTCATCTCGGAAACGGTGCTTCAATTGCTGCAATAAAAAACGGTAAATCTCTTGATACTTCAATGGGCTTAACACCTATTGAAGGATTAATGATGGGTACACGCACCGGTGACCTTGATCTTGGAGTTTTATTTTATATAATGAATGTGGAAAACCTTAGTTCGAAAGAAGCTTATGCTCTTGTAAATAAACAAAGTGGAGTTTTGGGTGTTTCAGGTGTTTCTAATGATATGAGAGAAGTTGAAGAAGCTTCCGCTAATGGAAATAAAAGAGCCAAACTTTCTTTGGAGATGTATTTTTATCGTGTTAAGAAATATATTGGAGCTTATGCTGCTGCCATGGGTGGAGTTGACGTAGTCATTTTTACCGGTGGTATTGGAGAAAACGGACCAGAAACCAGAGAAGAAATTTGTAAAGATTTTGAATTCCTCGGACTGGAATTTGATAAAGAAAAAAATGCCGGCAAAAGAGGTGAAGAAATAGAAATCAGCAAAACATTTTCAAAAGTTAAAGTTGTGATAGTTCCAACTAACGAAGAACTTGTTATTGCACAAGATACTTATGAGATTGTGACAAAACTTTAATTGAGAACCCGTAGTACGGCTTAAAGCCGTGCTACGGGTTTTATTATTTTTTATCAATTTTACTACAAATATTGTCAAATATCTGATCAATTGATCCGATACCTTTTATGCCTACAAATTTATTTTGTTTCTTGTAAAGGTCAATCAATGGGTAGGTTTGATCTTTATAAACTTGTAAACGATTTTTAATAATATCTTCTGTATCATCTTTTCTGCCTTCGATTTGTGCTCGTTTTAATAATCGGGTAACAACTTCATTGTCATCAACATCAAGAGCAAGAACCAAAGAAACAGATTCATTATCTTTTTTAAGTAAATTATCAAGTTCACCGGATTGGTTTAATGTTCTTGGAAAACCATCAAACACAAAACCATTAATATTTTGATGTTTATGAAGTGAGGAATCAAGAATATCAATTATCAGCTCATCAGGAACTAACTCACCTTTTTCAACAATACTTTTGAATTTTACACCTAATTCTGTTTGTTGCTTAATTTCGTTACGAAAAATATCACCTGTTGAAATATGAATTAAACCATACTTTTCAGCTATTTTTATTGATTGTGTCCCCTTTCCAGAACCGGGAGGGCCAAATAAAATAAGATTAAACATAAATTTTGATTTTAGATTATTGATTATACGAACAAAAATAAATATAATCTCAACACTGATTTAGTAAATTTGAATTATTTTTGCAAAAATATTTTTGTTCTAAATAATTTAGCCCGATTAATTCATAAACTTAAATGACGGAATACTGAATTAATATGACGACAAAGAATAGAAAAGCTAATATTTTCTTTTTATATTAAAGATGACGCAGGATACAAATAATGTTTTTCAAGACACCGCCCAAATAAATGAAAATTTTGTTATTGGGACTTCTGTTGATTCTATATTATCAGAAACAGCTAATAATAAGCAAAACGATTCTATAAATCCAGGTAAATCAGATACTGTTGTAAAAGAAAAAAATCTTCAAAAATTTTTTACCGGAAAAGAAAGTATTAAAAAGGAAATTGCTCCAATCAAAATTACAAGTATAAATAATGACTGGATTCTCGGAATTATTATTTTATGTGCTGTTTTATATTCTTTTGTTCACACATTCTATCACAAAAGAATTCTACAAATATATTCGGCTTTTGGAGCCCGACACTATGCAAATCAAGTAAACAGAGAAGGAAACCTTTATAATGAACGAATATCAATTCCATTGTTAATTATTTTCTTTTTATCCTTTTCTTTATTTCTTGTTCAGGCTTTTATTTTTTTTATTGATGAAGAAAATTTATTTTTCCAAGCACATATTTATTATATAATTATTTGCTTACTATTATTAGTATTTTGGTTTGCAAAAATTTTTATAATATTAGTTATCAGCAAAATATTCCACACCGAAAAAATGACAAAAGAATACTTACTTAACATGCTAATTTATACAGCAATTACAGGTATAGTAATTCTACCAATAAATATATTAATTATTTATTCTCATAATAGTTTTTTTATCTATGTAGGAATTATAATTACCTCACTTATTATTATTTATTGGTTAATAAGAGGATTTATTATTGGATTATCTTATCAAAATTATTCCAGTTTGCATTTATTTATTTATCTTTGCAGCCTCGAAATTTTACCACTAATAGTAATTACCAAAATGGTAATAAGAAATTGTTTTATATAATTATTTAAATTATAAAGTTGTGTTAGAAAAAATGGATAAAAAAAAGATTAAGAAGATCCTAGTTTCGCAACCAGAACCGCCAAATGTTGAGAAATCACCGTATGGTAATATGGCTGAAAAACACAAGCTTAAACTTGATTTTTACAAGTTTATTAAAATAGAAGGAATTACTTCGAAGGAATTCAGAAAAGAAAAGATTGCAATTCTAAATCATAGTGCAATAATTTTTACAAGCAGACATGCTGTAGATCACTTTTTCAGAATGGCAGAAGAAATGAGAGTTGTTATTCCTGATTCTATGAAATATTTCTGTGTTTCGGAATCAACATCTTTTTATCTTCAAAAATATATTCAATACCGCAAACGTAAGATCTTTCACGGGAAACAAAATTTCAAACAATTAATTGACGTACTTAACAAACATAAAGAGGAGAAATTTTTACTTCCGGTTTCTGATATTCACAAACAAAGTATGATTGAATTGCTTGATAACAATAAGTTAAATTATACAAAAGCTGTTCTTTATAAAACTATTGCAAGTGATTTATCAAAAATTGACATTAAAAAGTATGATTTGATAATTTTCTTCAGTCCATCAGGAATTACTTCGCTTTTTAAAAACTTCCCCGATTTTCAACAAAACGGAACAGTCATCGCAGCCTTTGGGCCAACTACTTCTAAAGCTGTTACCGAGTCCGGTTTAGTGCTTAACATACAAGCACCAACAAAAACGGCACCTTCTATGACAATGGCTATTGAAGAATATATACAAAAAGAAAAAAAGAAAAAATAATTTGAAATCAAACAAATTTTATTGACTTGATTTTTTGATGGAGCTACAATAGCTCCATCATCGTTTAAAGACATTATTAATAAATTTGAAAAAATATTTAAATACAAATGCAGTGTTATTTATCATAATGAATAATTTTTTGTATTTTTAAATTATTATTTGTATTTTCAAAAGGGGGGAAATATCAACCGACACAATGCAAACTTTAAAGAGAGATGAGCGACTTAAAAAGAAGCAAATTATCCAGGATTTGTTTACTACGGGAAATACATTTCACCAATATCCAATTACAGTATTATGGAAAAGAACTAAAGACTACGAAGTTTCTCCTGTCCAGGTACTTTTCAGTGTTTCTAAAAAAAGATTTCGCAAAGCAGTTGACAGAAACAAAATAAAACGTCTGCTTCGAGAATCATACCGGAAAAATAATAACGATTTTTATCAATTTCTTAATAATTCAGAAAATAATTGCACACTTGCAATTATTTATACGGCTAAAGAAATATTACCGTATTTTGAGATTGAGAAAAAAATAATTTCTGTATTAAAGCGTTTAATAATAGAATATGAAAAAAATATTGGCTAGTTTTTTTATTTTACTGATTCGTTTCTATCAAGGAGTCATTTCGCCATATCTTGCACCTTCATGCAGATACACGCCAACTTGCTCAACTTATGGAATTCAGGCAATAAAAAAATATGGCCCTTTTAAAGGTGGCTGGCTTACCTTAAAAAGATTTTTATCATGTAATCCTTGGGGAGGAAGTGGATATGATCCGGTACCATAAATTAATTAGAATCTGTCAAAATTTCAGATTTTTAAAAATAATTTGAATATTAAACAATGATTAAATGATACATTCAATCATTTAAGCATTTAAGCATTTAATTATATACGAATTACAACTTAAGTAACAAAAGAATTGCAATAAAATATTAAAAACATGACAAAGAAAATACCCTTTAAAACTGTACTTTTTACTAAAGCATTATTATTTCTGCTTTTAATATCAATTACTGCCACAGCGCAAAATAATAATTTTGAAATTTCAAAGAATCTTGATATTTATACAACTTTATTCAAAGAGCTAAACAAAAATTATGTTGATGACATAAATCCCGGCGAATTAATGGAAACAGGTATAGAGGCTATGCTTGAATCTCTTGATCCATATACAATTTTTATTCCCGAATCAAAAATAGAAGATGTTAGATTTATTACTACCGGAGAGTACGGAGGAATTGGATCGCAAATTCAACAAAGGAAAGAATACGTTATTATTTCTGAACCTTATGAAAATTCTCCTGCACATAAAGCAGGATTAATTGCCGGAGACAAAATTCTTATGGTTAATAATAAATCAGCAAAAGATAAATCAACAAAAGATATAAGCGAAATATTAAAAGGTCAGGCCGGAACAAAACTTACAATAACAGTTGAAAGAAAAGGTGTTGAAAAACCTCTCAAAATAAAATTAATACGAGAAAATATTAAAATTGATAATATTCCATATTATGGCATGCTCGACAAAAACATCGGATATATTAAACTTATCAGCTTTACTAAAAATGCCGGAACAGAAGTGAAGAATGCCTTCCTTGATTTAAAAAATAATAATGAATTGAAAGGAATAATAATTGATATCCGCGGAAATGGTGGTGGACTCCTTAATGAAGCAGTGAGAATTTCAAATATTTTTGTTGAAAAAGGTAATTTAATTGTAAGCACAAAAGGCAAACTACAAAACAAAAACAAGAATTATCAAACAAGCTTTACTCCTATTGATAAAAATATTCCTGTAGCAATAATGGTTAACCAAAGAAGTGCTTCAGCTTCGGAAATAGTTGCCGGTTCACTACAAGATTTGGACAGGGCAATTATTATTGGTCAAAGAACTTTTGGTAAAGGACTTGTCCAAAATGTTATTCCAATAAGCTATAATTCGCAAGCAAAAATTACTATAGCAAAATATTATATCCCCAGCGGAAGATGTATTCAGAAAATTGATTATTCTCACAAAAACAATAATGGCGATTTTGACAAAATTCCCGATTCGCTGATCACAGAATTTAAAACCAAAAATGGCAGAACTGTTTTCGATGGAAAAGGTATAAATCCAGATATAATACTAGATGAAATAAAATTTAGCAATATTACCGTAAGTTTATTTGTTAATCATCATATTTTTGATTTTGCAACAAAGTTTAATCTCAATACTCCCTCGATTCCCGAAGCAAAAGATTTCTTTATAACAGATAAAATATTCGAAGATTTTAAAAACTATATTAGTGACAAAAAATATGAATATACAAGTAAAAGCGAAAAAGCTCTTGAAGACTTGAAAAAATTTGCTAAAAAAGAGAATTATTTCGATGCAATAATACAAGAATATAAAGCTCTTGAAGAAAAAATGAAGCATGACAAAAAAGCGGATATTCTTAAACACCAGGAAGAAATAAAAGATATGCTTAGAATGGAAATAGTATCAAGATACTATTATCAAAAAGGACAGGTTATTTCTTCAATGAAAAATGACCCGGAAATAAGAAGTGCTATTGAAATATTAGTTGATTCTGAAAAATACAATTCTATTTTGAAAAATATTTAGGTAATCGAAGGGAAATTGGAAATATTTAACTGATATAAAAATAAAATTAAAAAACTTGAAATATATTTACACTAGGAAATTTCATTCAAACGCATACTTCATCACTCTTATTTTGATGACTATGAGTCTGCCGTTATCGAAATATACTATGAGTGTATTTCAATTTTTACTAGTAGCACTTTGGCTTTGGTCAGGTTTATCATTTAAAATTACTTCCGACTTATATAAAAACAACTCCTTTGTAAAAGCAAGCAAAAAGCTTTTTTTATATTTTTTTACTTTACCAATAAAAAACTTTATTGCAAAATTTCAAGTATTCTTTCAAAATAAAGCTGCCATGATTCTGGTTTCTTTGTTTTTTTTGCATCTGGTCGGACTTATTTACACAACAGATTATACTTACGCTTTTAAAGATCTGAGAACAAAATTACCACTTCTTGTTTTTCCGATTATTTTATCGACCATGAAGCCCATTAATAAAAAACAATTTAATATTCTTATTTTCTTTTATATTGGTGCAGTTCTTATTGGTTCAATTATAAGCACTTATGTTCTACTGCAACACGAATTTACCGATATCAGAAAAATATCAATATTTATTTCTCCAATAAGATTTAGTTTGAATATTTGTATTGCAATTTTTTCTTTAGTGTGGTTTACATACAAAAAGGGGAATTTTAATATCTTCCTTAAATTACTTTTTGTAGTTGTAATTGTATGGTTATTAAGTTTTTTGTTTATCATTGAGTCAGGAATCGGGATATTGATTGTAATAGTTATTAGTATTTGTTTGATATTATTTTTAATATTTTCTATTAAGAATAAAATTATAAAATTTACATTGGCAATCGTTCTTTTTATAATACCCTTTTTACTTTTTGTTTTTATAAAAAACACAATTAGTGATTATTATGATGTAAAACCTGTTAATTTTTCTGAATTAGACAAAACTACAGCCTTAGGAAATCACTATGTTCACGATACAATAAACTATGGTATTGAAGAAGGGAAATATGTTGGATTATATCTTTCAAGAATTGAATTAGGAAAATCCTGGAACAAAAGAAGTATTTTTGATTTTAACGGAAAAGATGAAAACGGGCAGAATATTAAACATACAATAATCCGGTATCTTTCGTCAAAAGGATATAGAAAAGATGCAGAAGCTTTAAACAAATTATGCGATAAAGAAATTAAAGCCATAGAACAAGGAATAGCAAATGTTAACTACCTTTATAATCCCAGCCTTAAAACCAGAATTTCGAAAATTATTATTGGCTATAATAATTTCAAGTATGAAAATAATCCCAATGGAAATTCAATTCTTCAGCGTATTGAATATTTCAAAACATCAATACAACTAATACGTGATAATTTTTGGATTGGTGTAGGAACAGGAGATCTTCCTATGGCATTTCAAAAACAATACCAGAAAATGGATTCCCCTCTGGAAGATCATTTAAGATGGCGGTCTCACAATCAGTTTCTTTCAATTTTTATTGGTTTTGGAGTAATCGGTTTTATTTTGTTTCTTTTCACTTTAATCTCACCTCCAATTATTACGGGAAAATTTAAAGATTATTTTTATGTTATTTTCTTTATTACCATGATTTTATCAATGCTAACCGAAGACACTATCGAATCGCAAGCCGGCGTAACTTTGTTTGCATTTTTAACCTCCTTGTTGATTTTTTCAAAAAAGGACTAAAGCTTGCTTTAAAATAAATTGTAATTATTGAAACTATTTATTTTCATAATAATTAATTAAATTTCTATATTTTTGTATAAAATTCTACTTAACAAGATGAAACAAAACATAGAAATAAAAATAGTTTTCGAAGAATACGACAACATTTCAGAATTACAGAATACAGATCAGGAGTTGCTTAAAAAAGCTGTTGAAGCTTCCGGCAATGCATATGCACCCTATTCAGAATATTATGTTGGTGCAGCAGTTCTTCTCGGTAACGGAAAAATTATTACAGGTAACAATCAGGAAAATGCAGCTTATCCTTCAGGACTTTGTGCTGAACGAGTTGCCATTTATTACGCATCATCACAGTATCCGGAGGAAGAAATTTTAGCTATTGCAATTACTGCTAAAGCTAAAAACTTTTCTATAGATACGCCTGTTGCGCCTTGTGGCGCCTGCCGACAAGTTTTGGCAGAATACGAAACACGACAGAATAAAAGCATTCGTTTGCTTCTTATGAGTGATAACGGAAAAATTCAAATAATCAAGAGCGTTGAAGATGTTTTACCTCTGATGTTTCATGCAAATGAATTGAAAAAATAATAAATCAAATACATATAAAAATGAAAAAAGTAATACTAACACTATTAATTCCAATTTTTTTCCTCGGAACTTCATTTAAAAATGATAAAGCTGCTTATCAAATTTATAATTCAAATGGCAAAGCAATAAAATTCAAAAATCTGGTAAAAGAGGCACTCGAAGCAGACGTAGTTTTTTTCGGCGAATTACACAACAACCCAATTTGTCACTGGCTTCAACTTGAGTTAACTAAAAGTCTTTATGCAGAAAAAAAGGATAATCTTATTCTTGGTGCCGAAATGTTTGAAGCAGATAATCAACTATTATTAAATGAATACCTTACGGGAAAAATCAGTGTGAAAAACTTTGAGCAAGAAGCACGAATCTGGCCTAATTACAAAACCGATTACAAACCATTAGTTGAATTTGCTAAAGAAAATCAGTTAAATTTTATAGCCTCAAATATTCCAAGAAGATATGCTTCAATGGTTCATAAAAAAGGTCTTGAAGCTCTTAATAATTTAAGTACTGAAGCAAAATCATATATTGCTACTCTTCCAATAAAATATAACCCTGAACTAAAAGCTTATAAGAATATGATGGATATGATGAAACACATGAAACATGCTTCAGAAAATTTACCAAAAGCCCAAGCAATTAAAGATGCAACAATGGCTCATTTTATTTATAAAAACTTTGAAACCGGAAAATTGTTTATCCATTACAACGGAACTTATCATTCAGATAATTTTGAAAGCACTGTCTGGTATCTAAAACAACTAAATCCAAATCTTAAAATACTTACTATTGCCAGCAAAGAACAAGAGAATATTCAAGAATTAAGTGAAGAATCTAAAGCAATTGCCAATTATATTCTAGTAATTCCGGATAATATGACTAAGACGCATTAAGATATTGGGTATTGGTTTATGGATGCTGGATTGATCCATTTTTTAATTTTAATTTTAAAATCTGTTTCTTGATACCTCTATTTTAACTAAACGTAATAAAAGCATTTGCCAAAAAATTCCAGATAATAACTATTGCAATTGCAAATGCTTTTGCAAAATAGAAATTTATTTTAAACCTTTTCAATATCAGCCAAAGTATAAAATTATTAATTAATAATCCTATCAGGGAGATAATAATAAATGAAGTAAATTCATGTGCAATATCAGGGTTTTCGCTTTCAAAAGTCCATATACGATTTAAATAATAATTTGAAGAAGCTGCCAAAATAAATCCAATAGAATTAGAGATAAATTTATTTATTTTTAAAACTTCTTTACAAAGAAAAGTAAATCCGTAATCGACAAACAAACCCGAGAATCCAACAACTCCGAATTTTATAAATTTAATCAGAAAAACTTTTGAGAAAATTTCAGACATAGATTTTAAAATATTTCAAAATGCAAAAATAACAAATAATAAATTAAGCTGTTTTCATTTTTTATAAGCAATTTTATTGTCCAATTATAGAAGATTGAAAACAAGAAGAAAAAAAAACGTTTGAAAAATTGAATATCGAATATCGATTAACGAATAATGAATAATGATTTGTCAAGAACACTAAAAAAAATCTAAAATCATAAATACTTTTTCAATCACCAATAAATCAAAAATCTTTACCCCGAAAGCTTTCGGGGGTGTTCGGTGTTTGATATTCAAAAACTCTATAATATAATAAAAAAAGCTTCTCTGATATCAGAGAAGCTTTTTTAAAATATTTTAACTAAGTTTATTAGTTAACGATCATTTTTTTAGTTACAGTTTTATTTCCTGCATGTACAGTGTAGAAATATACACCTGCTTCAAGATTGCTTACGTCAATTTTAACGCTCATGTTTCCGTTAATGATACCGGCATCTATTGTGTAAACAGTTTGTCCGATAATACTTAAAACTTCAACGGTAACCGGAGCAACAGTTTCGCTGCTAATCTCGATGATAGTGTTACCTGTAGCAGGATTCGGCAGGTTTTGAGAAACGCTGATGTTTGATTGTCCTGAAAATTCATCTACACCAACAGCAATTGGTACAATTGCATCGAATGTTATACCATCTACATATTGAACATGAACAGGATCCGCAGAGGCACTCTGGTTACTATAAAAATCATCAATAGTAACAGCATTCACCATAGGGATAGTAAATATCTCATTATCAAAATCATAAATAGCATATTCAGCTGCTTGAATATACCAGTAATGTTCAAAAGGAAGTGTTGTACCGCAAGTGAAGCAAACAGCATCTGTATGTTCGCCGGTAGTTGAATTATAAGACCAACCCTTTACATCAGGTGCAAAATTATACACAAAACGATCTCCTTCCGGCGTATCATTCCATGTCACAAAGAATTCTTCTGAGCGTTCATCTTTAGTAACATTCAACCTGTGGAGCCAGCCATTATCGAGATACAATGAGTCATTTCCTAGCTGATCTTGGGCTTGAAGTGACATCAAGGAGTCAACCAACATAGCATCAATTAATTCATCTCCAATGGTAAATTTAAATATACAACCAGCACGATTATATATCCAACCAATACCTTCGAAATATTCCCATTCATTAATAAAGTCACGACTGTGGCTGCCCACATCAGCAAATAATTGCAAATTCCCTTCAGCATCAACTGCACCTGCAGAAGCCTTGAAATATGGGATAGCGAAATCTTTGTATTCTTCATTAATATCCTGACAGGGGAAAATTAACCACTTTAGGGGGTCTGTCTCGCCGTTACTAAAGACATCTTGTATGTCATCATTAAAGAAGTCAAGTTCAATCTCATCCCAACTATTTCCGCCATCAGTGGTTCTATAGAGAATAGGCCAATAACCAGTTCCCATATTTTCATGTGCACCAACCATCCATGTATATCCAATCATGCCATCATCTGACCAAACCATATCTGCTGCTAAATCAGAGTAGGTCCATTTACCAACCCACATGGCTTCACCAGCTTCTATATTAAAAGGCATATCTACGACAGAATGTTCCAGGTTCCAGTCAAATCCGGTACCATTGAACGTTCCATGAATGTCTTCCATTTTAAGTTGTGTAAAAGCAGACCAATCTCCTTCTGCCCAGATATTAAAACACTTCATGAAATCTTCTTTTTGGGTTAGTCCAAACTGATTGAAGTATCCGTCATGCTCGTGATTAGGTTCATCGTTTACAAAGTATTCCGTAAAGTAATTAGCGCCTCCAAGGGTACTTGATCCAAAGGCTTGGTTGTTCCATAACAACAGGCCCGGATCATCAGGTGCAACACCCTGATATATACCATAAGCGTTTTCTACAACTGTATTGCCAGTTGGGTTATAAAGAACGCTTGATAAGTAATAACTACGCAATCCATCAGCGCTGAAATCAGAGAGGAGCACAGGTCCTGACCATGTTAGGCCATGATTATCGGAATAGAAGATTCCAACAGATCCATCACTCAAAGCAATTGAAGGATAAGTTTCTGCATCAAGTATAAAAGACATACTTATCAAATCCAAATCTTTATTATAAGATATAACTTTACAGTCTTCACGACGAAAAGATCTTTGACTATGTGCTATTCCGACATCTACTTTTACGATATCCATACTTTCAACACTAGCTTTCTCATCATTAGAGTAATTAATTGCGGGCGGAACAGCTTTTCTTTGATATTCACTATCAAGAAGTAACTTTTTTTGATCCATCTTAATAGATTTTGTAGCTTTTTGTGCATTTGCACCAATGACAAAGCATACTGCCACTAATAATAGTAATAATTTTTTCATGATAAATAATTTTAGTTAATAATAATTTTAAATTAAATCTTTTGTAAGAATCAACAAATTTAATAAATAATTTGATTTTTTTCAAAATAAAATAAAAAAAGCTTCTCCGGTACAGAGAAGCTTTTCTATTATATTTTAACTAAGCTTATTAGTTAACGATCATTTTTTTAGTTACAGTTTTATTTCCTGCATGTACAGTGTAGAAATATACACCTGCTTCAAGATTGCTTACGTCAATTTTA
>Ga0222678_1000120_pt1 | contig 40801 bp, 43 predicted proteins | sample AntAcemetagen937_FD_179801 | JGI IMG/M metagenome (GOLD analysis project Ga0222678, IMG submission 179801) | Saline water microbial communities from Ace Lake, Antarctica - #937 | ecosystem: Environmental > Aquatic > Non-marine Saline and Alkaline > Saline | place: Antarctica: Ace Lake... | reverse complement strand
AAGGTACTGGTACTGCAAGAGCAGGTGATATTAAGTCTCCACTTTTCAGAGGTGGTGGAAGAGCTTTTGGTCCAAGACCACGAAGCTATTCTTTCAAACTGAATAAGAAATTTAGAGAATTAGCACGTAGATCTGCTTTATCATTTAAAGCTAAAAATGAAGGAATTATTATTATTGAGGATTTTAAATTCGAAAATTCGAAAACTAAAAATTATTCTGAAATGATTAGTAATTTAAAACTAAACGGTAAAAGAACACTTTTAGTTTTAGTTGATAAAGATGATAATATTTCTTTATCATCAAGGAATCTGCAAAAAGCAAGTGTAACAAAAGTATCAGGATTGAATACTTACGAAATTTTACATGCTCATAATTTGTTAATTCCAGTTAACTCATTAAAAGAGATAGAAAAGTTATTTGCATAATTTTTAAATAGAAAAAAAATGAGTATCATACTTAAGCCGATAATAACAGAAAAAATGACAGCCATCAGTGAAAAACTGAATCAATATGGTTTTATTGTGGATAAAAACGCGAATAAAATTCAAATTAAACAGGCTGTTAACGAAATATACGGCGTAGAGGTTGAATCTGTAAATACAATGAATTTTTCAGGTAAAACCAAATCTAGAAATACAAAAGCCGGATTTATCATTGGTAAAACCAATTCATTTAAGAAGGCTATTGTAACGTTAGCAGAAGGAGAAACAATAGATTTTTACAGCAATATTTAATATAAAATGGCTTTAAAAAAATATAAACCGACAACACCTAGTCAGCGCTTTAAATTAATAAGCGCATTTGATGACATTACCGCATCTAAACCAGAAAAGAGTCTTTTAACTCCAATCAAAAGATCCGGTGGTAGAAACAACGAAGGGAAAATGACCATGAGATACATTGGTGGTGGTCATAAAAAACAGTATAGAATAATTGACTTCAAAAGGGATAAAGAAGGAATTCCGGCTACAGTTAAATCTGTTGAGTATGATCCAAACAGATCAGCTCGTATAGCCTTGCTTTTTTATGCTGATGGTGAAAAACGATATATTATCGCTCCAAATGGTATTCAGGTAGGTCAAAATGTAGCTTCCGGAAAAGGAGTTACTCCAGAAATAGGAAATTCACTTTACCTTGGAGAAATACCTTTTGGTACAGTTATTCATAATATCGAGTTACGACCTGGTCAAGGTGGTAAAATGGCAAGAAGTGCCGGATCTTTTGCACAGTTAATGTCGAGAGAAGGTAAATTTGCCATCTTAAAATTACCTTCAGGCGAAACAAGAATGGTATTACAAACATGTAAAGCTACAATTGGTACAGTTTCTAATATAGATCATGGACAAGAAGTTTCTGGAAAAGCTGGTAGAAGCAGATGGCTTGGAAGAAGACCTAGAACCAGAGGAGTTGCAATGAATCCTGTAGATCATCCAATGGGTGGTGGTGAAGGTCGTGCATCTGGTGGTCATCCAAGATCTAGAAAAGGATTACCTGCTAAAGGTTATAAAACCCGAGCTAAGAAAAAATCTACCAATAAGTATATAATTGAAAGAAAGAAAAAGTAGATCACTTAAATAAAAATAAATAAAATGAGTCGTTCGCTAAAAAAAGGTCCATATATTCATTACAAACTGGAAAAAAAAGTTTTGGAACTTATTAATTTAAAAAAGAAAACAGTTATCAAAACATGGTCAAGAAGTTCTATGATATCTCCAGATTTTGTTGGGCAAACAATTGCGGTTCATAACGGAAATAAATTTGTTCCTGTATATATTACTGAAAATATGGTAGGACACAAATTAGGTGAATTTGCACCTACTAGAATTTTCAGAGGACATGCAGGTAAAAAAGGTAAAAAATAATTCATACAATGGGAGCAAGAAAACATAATAGCGCAGAAAAAAATAAGGAAGCAAAAAAGAATAAGTGTTTTGCAAGACTTAATAATTGTCCTACTTCTCCACGTAAAATGAGATTAGTTGCAGGATTAATTAGAGGCGTTGATGCTGAAAAAGCAATACATATTCTAAAACATTCTCCTCAGGAAGCTGCTGGCAGGCTACATATACTTTTATTATCTGCCATAGCAAACTGGCAAGCTAAAAATGAAGGCTTGAGAATTGAAGAAAATAACTTATATATTAAAGAAGTTATGGTTGATAGTGCAAGACAGTTAAAAAGAATTCGTCCTGCACCTCAAGGTAGAGCTCATAGAATTAGAAAACGTTCAAACCATGTTACAATGGTAATTGACAGCAGAACTGAAATAGAAAATTAATTAAATTACATTAATATAAAATTTAATGGGACAAAAAACAAATCCAATAGGTCTTAGATTAGGAATCATCAAAGGATGGGATTCCCATTGGTACGGTGGATCCAATTTTGCAGATAAGCTTGTTGAAGATGATAAAATCCGTAAATATTTGCATGCCAGATTAGTAAAAGCAGGTATTTCTAAGATACTTATCGAAAGAACTCTTAAGCTTGTAACTGTTACTATTTTTACTGCAAGACCGGGAATTATTATTGGAAAAGGTGGATCTGAAGTTGATAAATTGAAAGAGGAATTAAAAAAACTTACTCAAAAAGGAATTCAGATTAATATTTCCGAAATTAAAAGACCTGAACTTGACGCAGTAATTGTAGCAAACACAATTGCAAGACAGATAGAAGGAAGAATTTCATTTCGTAGAGCAATCAAAACAGCTATTTCCTCAACAATGAGAGTTGGAGCAGAAGGAATTAAAGTTTTGATTTCCGGTAGAGTAGGTGGTGCTGAAATGGCTCGTACAGAGCAGTATAAAGAAGGAAGAACACCATTACACACATTACGTGCTGATATTGATTATGCATTAGTTGAAGCTCATACTACTTACGGTAGAATTGGAATTAAAGTTTGGATTTGTAAAGGAGAAATATTTGGTAAACCAGATTTGGCACCAGTTGTTTCAAGTGAGAAATCAAAACACGGTGGTGGTCAGAGAAAAGGTGGTCAACAACGTAGAAGAAGATAATAAATATTTTGCATTAACATCATATATATAGAGTAATGTTACAGCCAAGAAAGACGAAATTTAGAAAAATGCAAAAGGGCAAGATGAAAGGAAATTCCCAACGCGGGCATCAACTTGCATTTGGTTCTTTTGGCATAAAAACATTAGAGGAACACTGGCTTACAGGTAGGCAAATAGAAGCTGCACGTCAGGCGGTTACACGTTATATGAAACGTGAAGGACAGATTTGGATTCGAATTTTTCCTGACAAACCTGTTTCAAAGAAACCTGCCGAAGTTCGTATGGGTAAAGGTAAAGGTTCTCCTGAATATTTTGTAGCCAGAGTATCTCCCGGAAGAATTCTTTTTGAAGCTGACGGAGTCCCTTTGGATATTGCAAAAGAAGCTATGAGACTTGCTGCTCAAAAACTTCCAGTAAAAACAAAATTTATTGTACGTAGAGATTATACTGAATAATCAAAATATTAATGATGGAACAAGTAGTTATAAAAGAGCTCTCAACAATTGAGTTGAAAGAAAGATTAGAAGAGGAAGTAAAACAACTGGTAAAGCTTAAACTTAATCATGCTGTTTCTCCTTTAGAAAATCCGAATGTTATAAAAGAATACAGAAAAACTGTTGCCAGAGTTAAAACTGAGCTTAGAAAAAGAGAGTTGGAAAATAATCTTTCTGAAAAGGAAAACAAAAAGTAAAAAAATGGAAAGAAATTTAAGAAAAGAAAGAACAGGCCTGGTTATCAGTAACAAAATGGAAAAATCCATTGTTGTTGAAATAGAAAGGAAAGTGAAACATCCTATCTATGGAAAATTTGTAAAAAAAACATCTAGATTTTCTGCCCACGACGAGAAAAATGAATGTAATATTGGGGACATGGTTCGTATCATGGAAACCAGACCTCTAAGTAAAAATAAATGCTGGAGATTAATTGAAATAATTGAAAGAGCTAAATAATTATGGTACAACAAGAATCAAGATTAGCCGTAGCTGATAACAGTGGAGCAAAAGAAGTACTTTGTATTAGAGTATTAGGTGGTACAAAAAAAAGATATGCTTCAATAGGAGATCAGATTATTGTTACTGTTAAAAAAGCTTTGCCTTCTGGAAACATAAAAAAAGGTTCAGTTTCGAAAGCAGTAGTTGTTAGAACAAGAAAAGAAATTAGAAGAAACGATGGTTCATACATTCGTTTCGATGATAATGCAGTTGTAATTTTAAACGAAGGTGGTGATATGGTTGGAACTCGTATCTTTGGACCAGTTGCCAGAGAATTACGTGACCATGATTTTATGAAAATTGTTTCGTTAGCACCTGAAGTTTTATAATAGCATATAATAAACAGAATATCATGCAAAAGAAGTTAAATATAAAAAAAAGCGACACTGTTTTAGTGATTACCGGCGAATCGAAAGGTCAGCAAGGTAGAGTGCTTTTTGTAGATGTCGATAAAAAAAGAGCTATTGTTGAAGGTGTTAATATAATATCTAAACATACAAAGCCAAATGCAGATAACCCAAAAGGTGGAATTCTTAAAAAAGAAGCTTCAATTCATATTTCAAATCTTATGATTCTTGATTCTACAGGTAAATCTACCAGGGTTGGAAGAAAAACTGATGAAAAAAATAATAACTCAGTACGATATTCAAAAAAATCTGGGGAGGTAATTAAGTAATGGATTATACACCAAGTTTACAGAAAAAATACTACGAAGAAGTAGTTCCGGCTTTATCAAAGCAATTTGAATATAAAAATTCAATGGAAGTGCCTAAATTGTTAAAAATTGCAATTAACCAAGGAATGGGTGATGCTATTATTGACAAAAAACTTCTTGACAAAAGTGTTGAGGAAATGGCATTAATTACAGGACAAAAACCTGTTGTTACAAAATCAAAGAAAGATATCTCAAACTTTAAATTACGTAAAGGAATGCCAATTGGCGTGAGAGTTACACTTAGAGGTGAAAAGATGTTCGAATTTCTTGAAAGATTAATTTCTGTCTCGATTCCACGTATTCGTGACTTCCAGGGAATTAGTGATAAAGGTTTTGATGGTCGCGGTAATTATACTTTTGGAATTACTGAACAAATTATTTTTCCAGAACTGGTTCTGGATAAAATACTAAAAATTAATGGTATGAATATCACGTTTGTTACAACAGCAAAAACAGACAAAGAATGTTTAGAGTTGTTAAAAGAGTTTGGATTACCATTTAAAAATCAGAAAAAATAGACAATATGGCTAAAGAATCAATGAAAGCGAGAGAAGTTAAAAGAGCAAAACTCGTTGCAAAATATGCTGATAAAAGAGCTAGATTATTAGCTGAAGGCGATTATGAAGCATTACAAAAATTACCAAAAAATGCTTCACCGGTGAGATTACACAACAGGTGTAGATTAACCGGAAGACCAAAAGGATATATGCGCCAATTTGGTGTATCACGTATTAACTTTAGAGAAATGGCTTTAAATGGATTAATTCCCGGTATAAGAAAAGCTAGTTGGTAGTAGAAATAATTTAAACAGATAAAAAAATGCTTACTGATCCGATTTCAGATTATTTAACAAGAATAAGAAATGGAATAATGGCTAACCACAGAGTGGTTGAGGTACCAGCTTCCAATCTAAAAAAAGAAATTACTAAGATACTTTTTCAAAAAGGTTATATCTTAAATTATAAATTTGAAGATGATTCTAAACAAGGAATTATTAAAATTGCTTTAAAATATCATCCTGTAACCAAATTATCTGCAATTACTAAAATTGACAGAGCTAGTAAACCTGGATTAAGATTATACGTTGGAGGTGACGAACTTCCACGTGTATTAAATGGCCTTGGAATAGCAGTTATGTCAACATCAAATGGTGTTATGACTGATAAGGAAGCCAGAAAACTTAATATTGGCGGAGAAGTAATTTGTTACGTTCATTAATAGAAAAGAATTGTAATATGTCAAGAATAGGAAAATCACCGATAATTATTCCAGAAGGAGTTGAGATTAACATCTCTGACAAGAATATAATTTCGGTAAAAGGAAAATTGGGAGAACTTCAGCAAGTAATTGTTCCTTCAATTACTGCAAAAGTAGAAGACAATAAAATTATTGTTGAAAGAAAAACTGAACAAAAAGATAATCGTGCACTTCACGGACTTATGAGAGCTTTGATCCAGAATATGGTAATTGGAGTATCAGAAGGTTATAAAATTGTTCAAGAACTTGTTGGAGTTGGCTATAAAGCAACTGCAAAAGGTCAAGTGCTTGAGTTATTACTTGGATATTCTCACTCTATCTTTTTGGTTTTACCAGACGAAGTTAAGATTGAAACTGTTACAGAAAGAGGAAAAAATCCAACGATTACTCTTACTTCTAACAATAAACAATTAATTGGTCAAGTTGCTGCAAAAATTCGTTCTTTTAGAAAACCAGAACCTTATAAAGGAAAAGGAATTAAATACCAGGGTGAAGTTCTAAGGAAGAAAGCTGGAAAAGCTGCTGCTGAATAAAATTAATAATTAGCCTGAGAAGGCTTAAAATTCCTAAAAAAATGGCAATAAAAAATAAAAAAACATATAGAAGATTTAGGATTAAACAGAGAATCAGAAAAAATATTTTTGGTACATCTGAAAAACCAAGACTATCTGTTTTTAGAAGCAATAAACAAATTTATGTTCAAGTTATTGACGATGTTAATGGCAAAACATTAGCTTCAGCATCCTCAAATGATAAAGGAATTACAGAACAAAAAGTTAATAAAATAGAACAAGCCAAATTAGTTGGTACGCTTATAGCTGAAAAAGCAAAAGAGCAAGGTGTTGAGACAGTTGTTTTTGACAGAAGTGGTTATTTATATCATGGTAGAATAAAATCTCTTGGTGAAGCCGCCAGAAAAGGAGGACTTAAATTTTAAAAAATTATGTCAAACGTAAACGTTAGAAAAGTTAAATCCAGCGACATCGAATTTAAAGATAGATTAGTTGGAATCCAAAGGGTTACAAAAGTTACTAAAGGTGGTAGAACATTTAGTTTTTCAGCAATTGTTGTTGTAGGTAATGAAAATGGTGTTGTTGGTCATGGACTTGGAAAAGCAAAAGAGGTTACTGCTGCAATTGCCAAAGGTATTGACGATGCGAAAAAGCACCTCATTAAAGTACCCGTACTTAAAGGAACTTTGCCACATGAACAAATTGGAACATACAGTGGTGCAAGAGTCTTTATTAAACCTGCTGCTCCAGGAACTGGTGTAATTGCCGGTGGTGCTATGCGTGCTGTCCTTGAAAGTGTTGGTGTAAGAGATGTTTTGGCTAAGTCAAAAGGATCTTCAAATCCTCATAGTGTTGTTAAAGCAACAATAGATGCATTAACCAAAATGAGAGACCCTCATTCAATTGCAGAATTAAGAGGAATTAGTCTTAATGAAGTATTTAATGGTTAATTCTTTTAAAAGTGGAAAATCCCCAAAATGGATTTCATAATTAAAGGGGATGAATTAAAATTAAGAAAAAGTATTATAGAATGAAAAAGCTTAGAATAACACAGATTAATAGTGGTATCAATAAACCGGAGCGTCAGAAAAGAACACTTCAGGCCTTAGGTTTAAGAAAAATTCATCATACTTTGGAAGTTGAAGCAACTCCACAAGTTGAAGGAATGATTAAAAAAGTAATACATTTACTTAAAGTAGAAGAAGTTTAATTTTTAGAAAATATATATAAGATGGATTTAAGTAATCTTAAACCGGCAAAAGGTTCGATCAGCAAACGCAAGCGTATTGCAAGAGGTGAAGGTTCAGGACACGGTGATACTGCAACCAGAGGACACAAAGGTGCACAATCAAGATCTGGATACAGCCGCAAAATTGGTTTTGAAGGCGGACAAATGCCATTGTTTAGAAGAGTTCCAAAAGGTGGTTTTAGAAACCCTTTTAGAAAAGAATTCAGAGGAATAAACATTGACGTTCTTCAAAAACTGGCTGATGAAAAAAAATTAACCACCATTGATATTGATGCATTAATCGCAAATGGTCTTGCATCAAAAAAAGACTTAATTAAAATTTTAGGTCGAGGTGAATTAACAGCTAAATTGGAAGTAAAAGCACATGCTTTTTCAGCAACAGCACTTAGTGCTATTGAAGCTAAAGGCGGAACGGCAACAAAAATTTAATATTGTATGAGAAAACTTATTCAAACAATACGAAATATAAATAAGATTGAAGATCTGAGAAAAAGAATTCTTTACACTCTGGGTATTCTTCTTATTTATAGATTAGGATCAAAAGTGGTTTTACCGGGTGTTGATCCTCATATGCTTACAGCTCTTCAGAGCCAGGCTACTGATGGTTTACTTGGATTACTAAATATGTTTTCAGGAGGAGCTTTCTCTAATGCATCAATTTTTGCATTGGGAATTATGCCATATATTTCGGCTTCAATTGTTATTCAGTTATTAGGAATGGCAATTCCATATTTTCAAAGATTACAACGTGAAGGCGAAAGTGGAAGAAGAAAAATCAACCAGATTACAAGATATCTTACAGTGGTAATTACCGGATTTCAAGCTCCGGCTTATATCACAAATATGATATCTCAGTTACCTCCGGAAGCTATTTCCCCATTTGATCCGGGAATTACTACACCAACAACATTTTTCTGGGTTTCATCAATAATTATATTGGTATCCGGAACTTTATTTGTTATGTGGCTCGGTGAAAAAATTACAGATAAAGGTATTGGAAACGGTATATCATTGATAATTATGATTGGAATTATTGCCAGATTGCCTTTCGCATTATTTGGTGAGTTTGCATCAAAAATGGAAGATAAAGGAGGTGGATTAGTTTATTTTGTAATTGAAATAGCAATACTAATATTTGTAGTATTATTAACAATCTTGCTTGTTCAGGGCACACGACGAATACCTGTTCAGTACGCAAAAAGAATTGTTGGAAATAAACAATATGGTGGTGTTAGACAATATATTCCTTTAAAAGTAAATGCTGCAGGTGTTATGCCTATCATTTTTGCACAGGCAATTATGTTTCTTCCATTAACTTTAGCTGGTTTTGCAGAGTCAGATATGTTAACAGGATTTGCATCAGCATTTACAAATATTCAAGGATTTTGGTATAATTTCACTTTCTTTATTATGATTGTGTTATTTACTTATTTCTATACTGCAATTACGGTTAATCCAAATCAGATGGCTGAGGATATGAAGAAAAATGGTGGATTTATTCCTGGAGTTAAACCGGGAAGAAAAACATCTGAATTTATTGATAATGTAATGTCAAGAATTACTTTACCAGGTTCTCTGTTTTTAGGATTAGTGGCAATTATGCCTGCTTTAGTTGGTCAGATTGGTGTAACAACGCAATTTGCTCAGTTTTATGGAGGAACTTCATTATTGATTCTTGTGGGTGTTGTTCTTGATACCTTACAACAAATAGAAAGTCATTTGCTAATGCGTCATTACGATGGTTTAACAAAATCTGGCAGAATAAAAGGTCGTTCATCAATGAATATGGGATAGATAATGATACCTATTAAGTCAGAAAACGAAATATTATTATTAAAAGAAAGTTCTTTACTTGTTGGAAAAGCTTTAGCTGAGGTTGCTAAAATTATGAAGTCCGGTGTAAAAACAATAACACTTGATAAACTTGCGGAGGAATACATTAGAGATAATGGTGCAGTTCCTGGTTTCAAAGATTATAATGGATTTCCAAATACATTATGTATCTCAATAAACGAACAGGTTGTTCATGGAATACCTGGCTCAAGAGAGTTGAAAGATGGTGATGTTGTTTCTATTGATTGTGGAACATTAATGAATGATTTTTATGGCGATTATGCATATACATTTGCTGTAGGAGAAGTTGAGGAAAATGTACTTCAATTAATAAAACGGACAAAAGAATCACTTTATAAAGCAATTGAAGTAGCAATTACCGGAAAAAGAATTGGAGATATTGGTTTTGCAGTACAAAATTATGTAGAAGGATATGGTTACTCTGTAGTTCGTGATCTTGTTGGACACGGATTAGGAAAAAATTTACATGAAAAACCTGAAGTACCAAATTATGGAAGAAGAGGAAACGGTATAAAACTTAAAGAAAGAATGACATTGGCAATAGAGCCGATGATTAACCTCGGTGTAAAGGATGTAGTCCAGGGAAGAGACGGCTGGACAATTCGAACAGCTGATAATCTGCCATCTGCTCATTTCGAGCATAATGTTGCGATTCGCCATAACAAAGCGGAGATGTTATCAACTTACGAATTTGTTGAGGAAGCTATAAAGAATAATATTAATATTAATCATTAAAAATGGCAAAACAAACATCAATTGAGCAAGATGGTACTGTAACAGAATCGTTAGGAAATGCAATGTTTCGTGTTGAACTTGAAAATGGTCACGTTATCACAGCACACATTTCTGGTAAAATGAGAATGCATTACATTAAAATTTTACCGGGAGATAGAGTAAAACTTGAAATGTCACCATACGATTTAACAAAAGGAAGAATAACATTTAGATATAAATAATCTTATAAAACAATTGAAATGAAAGTCAGAGCATCCATTAAAAAAAGATCTCCCGAGTGTAAGATAGTTAGAAGGAAAGGGGTTTTGTATGTTATTAACAAAAAGAATCCTAGATTTAAACAACGTCAAGGATAGAGTTTATTAACAATTGAAAAACAATAATTAAAAAGATATGGCCAGAATAGCAGGTGTAGACATACCAAATAATAAACGCGGAGAAATAGGTTTAACCTATATATACGGAATTGGACGAAGCAATGCTCAGACAATTTTAACCGAAGCCGGTTTAGATTGGAGCAAAAAAGTTCAGGAATGGACTGACGATGAGCAGAACAAAATTCGTACTATTATTGAGGAAAAATTTAAAGTTGAAGGCTCTTTACGTTCTGAAACACAAATGAACATTAAACGATTAATGGATATAGGATCATACCGTGGAATTCGTCATCGTTTAGGTTTACCTTTAAGAGGACAAAAAACAAAAAATAATGCAAGAACTCGTAAAGGAAAGAAGAAAACAATTGCAAATAAGAAAAAAGCAGTAAAATAAGATATTTAAATTAGTGGATTCTCCTTACTAATTTAATGATGATTTTTAATTAAATAATAATCATGGCAAAGAAAAGTACAAGAACTAGAAGTTCAAAGAAAAGAATTGTTAAAATAGAGCCCTTAGGAAGAGCCTATATCAGAGCATCTTTTAATAATATCATTGTTACTTTAACCAACCATAACGGACAGGTTATTTCATGGTCGTCTTCCGGAAAAATGGGATTCAGAGGATCAAAGAAAAATACACCTTATGCTGCTCAGATGGCTGCTCAGGATTGTGCAAAAGTTGCATACGATCTTGGTTTACGTAAGGTTAAGGTTTATGTTAAAGGTCCTGGTTCTGGTAGAGAATCAGCAATCAGAACTATCCATTCCTCAGGAATAGAAGTAACAGAAATTAAAGATGTTACACCATTACCACATAATGGTTGTAGGCCTCCAAAAAGAAGGAGAGTTTAATCTTGAATATTTTTAAAAAAAATAATTTAATTCAAAGCAGAAAAAATTTAATAGCATGGCAAGATATAAAGGTCCAAAATCAAAGATAGCAAGAAAATTCAGAGAACCAATCTTTGGCCCTGATAAAGCATTTGAAAGAAAAAATTATCCTCCTGGACAACATGGAAATTCCAGAAGAAGAGGAAAACAATCTGAATACGGTATTCAGCTTCAGGAAAAACAAAAAGCTAAATACACTTATGGTATTTTGGAACGTCAGTTTAGAAATACTTTTAAGAAAGCTAATCAGAAAAAAGGTATTACTGGTGAAATTTTACTTCAACTTATAGAATCCAGATTAGATAATGTTGTGTATAGATTAGGAATTGCACCAACAAGAAGTGCAGCCAGACAACTAGTTTCTCACAGACATATTACAGTTAATGGTGGTATTTTAAATATTCCTTCATACTTATTAAAAGAAGGTGATGTTGTTTCTGTAAGAGAAAAATCAAAATCTTTAGAAGTTGTTACTGAATCTCTTGCTAATAGAAGCGATCAGTTTTCATGGTTCGAATGGGACGAAGAAAAAGCTTCCGGGAAATTTTTAAATTACCCGCAAAGATCTGAAATTCCGGAAAATATCAACGAACAACTTATTGTAGAGTTGTATTCTAAATAGTAATAATAATAATTGGTAATTATTTTTGATCAATAACTAAACAGATACATATATGGCAATTTTAGCATTTCAAAAACCTGATAAAGTTTATATGAACGAATCAGACGAATTCAATGGAACATTTGAATTTCGTCCTCTTGAACCCGGATTCGGAATAACTATTGGTAATGCCTTAAGACGTATTCTTTTATCATCTCTCGAAGGGTATGCAATTACTTCAATTAGAATTGAAGGTGTTGTTCACGAGTTTTCTACAATAGAAGGAATTGTAGAAGATGTTGCCGAAATTATTCTTAATCTTAAACAAATTAGATTTAAGCAACAGATTGAAACTGAAGAAAGTGAAAAAATTAATATTGTTATTAGTGATCAGGAAACATTTACTGCAGGTGATATCAATAAATTTTTATCAGTTTTTCAAGTATTAAATCCAGATTTAGTTATTTGTAATATGGAAACTTTTGTGAAGTTTTCTATGGAAATAACTATTGACAAGGGTAGAGGTTATGTTCCTGCTGAGGAAAATAAATCTCTGAACTCTACTGTTGATACAATTGCTATCGACTCAATTCATACTCCTATCAAAAATGTAAAATATTCTGTTGAAAATTTCAGAGTAGAACAAAAAACGGATTACGAAAAATTAATTTTTAATATTGAAACTGATGGCTCTATTCACCCAAAGGAAGCTCTTAAAGAAGCAGCTACAATATTAATTCATCATTTTATGTTATTTTCTGATGAAAAAATTACTTTGGAAACTGAAGAGAAAACTATTGCTGATGAATTTGATGAAAGTTCATTACATACTCGCCAGTTGTTAAAAACCAAATTAGTTGATCTTGATCTGTCAGTTAGAGCATTGAATTGTTTGAAAGCAGCTGATGTTGAAACCCTTGGTGAATTGGTTACTTATAATAAAAATGATTTATTAAAGTTCAGAAACTTTGGTAAAAAATCACTTACCGAATTAGAGGATCTTGTTAAGACAAAAAACCTTGAATTTGGAATGAATGTAGCAAAATATAAATTAGATAAGGAATAATTGAAATGAGACACGGAAAAAAATTCAACCATTTAAGCAGAACTCATTCTCACAGAAAAGCAATGTTGGCCAATATGGCTTCATCATTAATTCTAAATAAGAGAATTAAGACTACTGTTGCTAAAGCAAAAGCATTAAGGGGTTTTGTTGAACCATTAATAACTAAATCAAAAGATGATTCAACTCACTCACGAAGAATAGTTTTTAGTTATCTTCAGAATAAAGAGGCAATTACTGAGTTGTTTAGAGAAATTTCAGCCAAAGTAATTGACAGACCAGGTGGATATACCAGAATTCTAAAAACAGGTAATCGCCTTGGTGATAATGCTGAAATGTGTGTGATGGAATTGGTTGATTATAATGAAACTATGTTAGCTGAAAAAGCTGATAAAAAACCAAAGAAAAAACGTACTAGAAGGACAGGTGGAATAAAACCAAAGACAGTTGAAAAAACTGTTGCTGAATCTCCCGCTGCTGAAGAAACAACAGAAGCTCCTAAAGAAGAAGTGAAAGAAGCTACAGTAGAAGAAGTGAAAGAAGTTCCTAAAGAAGAAATGAAAGAAGAAAAGAAAGAAGATCCAAAAGAATAAGAAAAATAAATAAAATATTTTTGAGTTCTGAATTATCCTACTCATTAAAAAAGGATAAGGTAAATATATACTTTATCCTTTTTTTATTTTAATTTTGCAAATTATTAATTTACTAAAATTATTTTACTATGAGCCAAATAGTTAATATACACGCAAGACAAATCCTTGATTCAAGAGGAAATCCTACAGTTGAAGTTGATGTTTATACAGATGAGGGAGTAATCGGAAGAGCTTCAGTTCCATCCGGAGCCTCAACAGGAATACATGAAGCAGTTGAACTGCGAGACAATGATAAAAGTACTTATCTTGGAAAAGGTGTGCTTAAAGCTGTTCATAATGTTAATAGTATACTTAATGAAGAACTTCAAGGGTATTATGTTAGCGAACAGAATGAGATTGATAAACGAATGATTGAAATTGATGGTACACCTAATAAAGCTAAGCTTGGTGCAAATGCCATTCTTGGTGTTTCGCTTGCTGTAGCTAGTGCGGCAGCTCAGGAAACCGGACAACATTTATATAGATATATTGGTGGTGTGAATGCAAATATGCTCCCAATTCCAATGATGAATATTTTAAATGGTGGTTCACATGCTGATAATAGTATAGACTTTCAGGAATTTATGATTATGCCTGTTGGTGCTACTTCTTTCTCTGAAGCTATTAGAATGGGTGCTGAGGTATTTCATAATCTAAAATCTGTTTTAAAAGAAAAAGGATATTCTACTAATGTTGGTGATGAAGGTGGATTTGCTCCAAACCTTAAATCTAATGAAGAAGCAGTTAAGTTAATAATTCAGGCAATAAAAAAAGCTGGATATAAACCAGGTGAAGATGTGTATATTGCGCTTGACCCCGCTGCATCAGAGTATTTTATTCCTGAAGAAAATGTTTATCATCTTAAATGGTCAACAGGTGAAAAACTTTCAATTGAAAAAATGGTTGCATTTTGGGAAAATTGGGTAAATAAATATCCAATAATTTCAATTGAAGATGGTATGGCTGAGGATGATTGGGATGGTTGGAAATTAATGACTGAAAAATTAGGTGATAAAATTCAACTCGTTGGTGATGATAATTTCGTAACAAATACAGAGCGTTTACAAAAAGGTATTGATCTCGGAATTGCAAATTCAATCTTAATTAAAGTTAATCAGATTGGAACCTTAACCGAAACTATTGATGCAGTAAATTTAGCTCATAGAAATGGATATACTGCTGTTATCAGTCATCGTTCAGGTGAAACCGAAGATATTACAATTGCAGATCTTGCAGTTGCATTAAATACAGGTTTAATCAAAACTGGCTCGGCAAGCAGATCCGACAGAATTGCAAAATATAATCAATTGCTGAGAATAGAAGAAATCCTTGGTGATTCAGCTAAATATCTTGGAAAAGATTTTAAGTTTTTGAAATAATTGGTATAACACTTATTTCTTGATAAAAAAACCCGGGTTAATCATATTGAATAATCCGGGTTTTTACTTGAGGAATTTTTACCTGACTGTATTCAGCGGAACTCGTACTCCATTTTTATATGCAATGATAAAGGCTCCGGAAATTCTTTTGTTTTTTAAAACATTTTTGTAATCAACAGCATTGTTATAATTATAAAACAAACCCGCTGTATATTTGTAATATCCATTAATATATTCCTCAGCAATTGTTTCATTAATATTATATGAATTTGCTAATTGTTGAATATTGATTCTTTTCTGGTATTTAGCCATTATTTGAACTCTGAAAACTACTCCTGTTTCAGGAATCTGAGCTTGCTGAATAAATTCAGTTTGAGGTGTAATAGTAGCTTGATTTGAATTATACGTAATATTAGAAGTGGAAGGTTTATTTCCTGTAATAATAAATTTTCCTTCATCAATGATTGTTTCTTTTTGTACAGGAGGGGCATCCATATCAATTCTTGCAATTCCAATATTGTCCCTTGAATTTTTTGTTTTTGAACTTGAATAAGAGGCTATACTGACTATGTCATATTCAACTGCTTTTGGAGTTTGTCCTTGATATGAGGATTTTCTTTCTGATTTGATTTTTTTGTATTGTTCACGTTGTTCGCGTTTATTATCTTCCAAATCACGTCTATCAGCTTTGCGTTTATCAAGCTTAGCTTTATCCTGATATGCACTCATGTCCCTTCTAGCTTCTTTCTCAATTCTTTCCTGATACTTAGCTTGTCTTTTGTCGGGATTGCCAAGTGAAATATTTAAAGAGTTGAAATTATATGAAAGACCTAATGATGTATAATTGTAATAATCGTATTTTCTACCGTTAACTGTTGCGTCAAGTCTGTCGGAATTAACTCCATGAGTAGTGTGTTGAAAATTAATGCCTATGCTGTTACTAAGATTAAATTTAAAACCTATGCCTACAGGAATAACTATTTCAGTGGTTCTTTTATTTGGTCCGCTACCAACAAATCCGCTTTTTCGTAATACTTCGCCAGTAACATAATCTTTTACTTCTGTTTCCCAGTTCGAAAATCCTATTCCGGCTAAACCGTAAACATAAAATTTTCGGTACTCATTAAATCCACCAAACAAATTACTAAAATTTATTGTTGAGTTAAAATTATATTCAAAAATCTTTGAATCAAAATTTACACCGGTATATGTGGCTTCATTAATTCTTGTTCCATGTAATTTACCGTTTATTAATTGTCCTCCAAAGCTAATTACCGGTGATATTTGCTTGTGTAATGATATTCCGTAAGCATATCGAAAATCATCTTCGTATGGTAAAAATTTGTATTGTTGAATGTCTCCATAAAACAAGTTCAAACCTCCATTAATATTAATTCTCCAATTATCGAAGAATCTTTTTTCGTTTTGTTCATATTCCTGAGAAAAAGATGAGAGGCTTGAAAATATCAAGAATCCGAAAAAAGAAAATATTATTATAAAAATAGTTTTATTTTTCATTATAGTTAATTCAAGTATTAATAAGAGCAATACTTATTTAAATATTCTAATGCAATTCCAAAGCCGAGTTCATATGATTTGTTCCAATCCTGACAAGCTCCCTCAAGATCATTTATATAAAACCTTGCTACGCCACGATTATAATAGTTCTTAATCCAATTGGAGTATTCTGAAACTTCTCGTGGTTTTATTTCAACCGCTTTGTCAAAATCTTCAATAGCTTCATTAAATTTATTTAGCTTTAATTTCGAAATACCCCTATATGAATACAACATAGAAACCTCAGCATTAGGTTCAAATTCCACTGCTTTATTAAACTCTTCAATTGCTACATCAAATAGACCTGATTGGTAGTTCAGCATTCCCCAGTTATAATGGTTCTGGAATTCAGAAAAATCTTCACTCATAGGAATAATGTTCTGTTGAGCACCTCTGATAAAATTCTTAAATTGATGATAATTTGTTTCGTAAAAAGTATGTTTAAAAAGAGCTTCCAAATGCCTCGGGTCTGTATAAAAGGTATATAAATGCTTGGTAGTATACGATTTAACCAGTTTAAAACGACAAGTTTTCTTTCCGTTATCTGAAATAGGATAAACTGCCCAAACAAGGTTTGCATGATTATAATTTATTAAACTTTGTGTTTTTGTAATTTTATTAACAATATTATCACCTATTATGGCAGGATCATAATTTTTAACTGTTCCATAGCAATAAACATCAAGATTGACAGCAAATGGTTTATTAAATTCTACTTCTTCAGGTAAAACTTTAAGTAAATTCTTGGCATTAAATACATAAAATGTTGCTGAATAAAAACTGCTCCATCCTTCTGCAAGTAAAGGAAATTCATACTCACCATCTTTATATTCAATTATCAGAACATTGTATTGAATATCATCAATTAATACTTTTCGTAATTGTATCTCAGTAAAATTTTCTTGCCCAAGTTTAAACTTTTGAGAAGGTCTTTTTTTTGTTTTGAAGTTTGAAAAAGGTATAACATTTTTTACGCTTGTCCAACGACCATTATCTTGTAAGCACCATCCATATACATCTGATAATTTCGATTGTATGCCGCTGATAGTTGAAAAAGATATTTCATTCTCATTATCTTCTTGCTGCGAATATGCTATTGTTCCAGAAATTATAATTATAATTGAAAATATGAGGCTTTTTATTCGCATAAGCTTTTTATTTCTGTTTTATTATCAAGATTACAAAGCAAATCATTGCATAATAACGGTAAATTTATAAAAAAAATATTATTTCTTTGAATCAAAGAAAAGAACTTATTAACAGTTAAATTGTTAGTTATTATCATTAATAACAGTTATTATATTAATTAAGTATATAATTATTTATTGATTTTTAATTTTGCTAATTTTATTGCATTTTCAATTCCTTGAGGACTTTTGCCTCCGGCACTGGCAAAATGAGCCTGACCACCACCGCCACCTTTTATCTCTTTTGATATTTCCTTGATAATATTTCCTGCATGTAATTTCTTATTATTTATGATGTTTTCAGAAATCATAATTGTTAAATTAGCTTTATTATCTTGGAATGAACCTAAAATTAGAAACATGTTTGCAATCTTTTTATTCAGACTAAAAGCAATATCTTTTGCAGTATTTATGTCAATTTCAAGTTTTGCAGAAATAAAATTTATACCATTAATATTTTCTATCTTTTTTGTGAGTTTTTTAATAATCTCGTTTGTTTGACCTTTCTTAAGTTTATTAATTTCTTTTTGAAGAAGTGTATTTTGTTCGATAAGGTTTTTAATGCCGGGAATTACATTATTAGGATTTTTAAGTAGTTCTTTGATATTATGAATAGTATCGTATTGTTTAATCAAATTTTCTTCTGCTTTTTCTCCTGTAATTGCTTCTATTCTTCTAATGCCGGCTGCAATTGCACTTTCAGAAATAATTTTAAAAGTACCAATCATACCTGTGGCATTTACATGTGTACCCCCACAAAGCTCTACAGAAAAATCTTTGTCGAAAGTAATTACTCTTACTGTATCTCCATATTTTTCTCCAAATAATGCTGTTGCTCCCATTTTTTTTGAATCAGCGAAAGGGATATTACGTTTTTCATCAAGTTGAATATTTTGGCGAATTTTTTTATTTACAATTTTCTCAACTTTAAGAATTTCTTCATTTGTAAGTTTGGAAAAATGAGAAAAATCAAATCGTAATCTGTTGGCTTCAACCAAAGAACCTTTTTGTTCAACATGCTCACCTAAAACATCTTTAAGTGCAGAGTGCATTAAATGTGTGGCTGTGTGATTATTTGATGTTTGTTGTCTTTTTTCTGCATTTACAACTGCTGTAATATTTTTATTGATATTTTGAGGTAGTTTTTTTGTGATATGAATAATCAGATTATTTTCTGTTTTAGTATCATCAATAAATATTTTATCATTGTTCATCAAAAAATAACCCTTGTCACCAACTTGTCCACCTGATTCAGCATAAAAAGGGGTTTTATCCAACACAATTTCAAAGTATTCTTTGTTTTTTGCTTTAACTTTTCTGTATTTGATAATCCTTGCTTTGGCGGAAAGGTTTTGATAGCCAACAAACTCAGTTTCGTTCTCTTCTTTGTTCAAAATAACCCAATCATCGGTATTCACCACTGCTGCTTTTCTTGAGCGAATTTTTTGCTCAGACAATTGCTTTTTGAAATTTTGCATGTCAACTTTCCAACCTTTCTCATCAGCCATAAGTTGTGTCAGATCAATGGGGAATCCAAATGTGTCAAAAAGTTGAAACGCAAATTTCCCATCAATAGTTTTCTTTGACATTTTGCCAAATTTCGTTATGTCTTCAGAATGAGTTACGTTTTGTGTTGAGTTCTTTAATAAATAATCTTCAAATAAATCAAGTCCTTTAGCAAGTGTTCTTAAAAAAGAAATTTCTTCTTCTGCAATTACTTTACGGATTAGATCTTCTTGCTTGCCAATTTCAGGAAAGATATCTTCCATCTGGGAAACAAGAAGAGGAACAAGTTTGTTAATAAATGCTTCTGTGAACCCTAAAAATGTATACCCGTATCTTATTGCACGTCTGAGTATTCGTCGAATAACGTAGCCTGCACCTGTATTCGAAGGTAATTGTCCATCACCAATTGCAAAAGCTACGGCACGTAAATGATCTGAAATAACTCGCATTGCAATATCTGCATCATTATTATCGCCGTATTTTTTATTCGATAGTTTTGCAATTTCCAGTATTAATGGTTGAAAAACATCGGTATCATAATTTGATCTAACACCTTGCATTACCATACACAAGCGTTCAAAACCCATGCCTGTATCAACATGTTTTGCCGGCAAAATTTCAAGTTTTCCACTTGTATTTCTGTTAAACTCAATAAAAACCAAATTCCAAATTTCAATTACTTCAGGATGATCTTTGTTAATTAATTCCTTTCCGGGAATTTTCGCCTTTTCTTCTTCGTTGCGGATATCAATATGAATTTCGGAACATGGTCCACATGGTCCGGTATTACCCATTTCCCAGAAATTATCCTTTTTAGATCCGTTAAGAATATTCTCTTCAGCTACAATATTTTTCCAATATAAATAAGTTTCTTCATCTTTTCCAAGACCATCATCTTTGTCACCTTCAAAAACAGTTACGTAAAGATTACTTTTATTTATTTTATAAACTTCTGTGAGTAATTCCCATGCCCATTCAATCGCTTCTTTTTTAAAATAATCCCCAAACGACCAATTGCCAAGCATTTCAAACATTGTATGATGATATGTGTCGCGACCAACTTCTTCCAAATCATTATGTTTTCCGGATACCCTTAAACATTTTTGTGTGTCAGCTATTCTTTTTTGAGTAATAGGAGAATTTCCTAAAAAAACATCCTTGAATTGGTTCATGCCTGCATTTATAAACATAAGAGTAGGATCATTTTTTGTAACCATTGGAGCGGAAGGAACTATATTGTGGCCTTTAGAAACAAAAAAATCTAAAAATGTTTTTCTTACCTGGGAAGATTTCATACAATGCTATTTTAACATATTATTGTTAATTGTTTTTATTTGCAAATTTAGTTTATTTAATTAAATTTGCATTTGTTCAGATAAAAATAGTGAGTACATTTTTATTGATCAGAGATAATATGCCTAAATCGCAATATAAATATAATCCCAAAACTTTATCTTATGATAAAGTAAAAGTATCTGCTAAAACTTGGTTGATTAAAATATTTTCTTTTATTGCAACTACTTTAGTTTTTGCCGGTGTAGTTATTTTTGTTGCATACAGTTTTTTTGAATCTCCAAAAGAAAGGATGCAAAAAAGAGAAGTCGAACAATTGAAGTTTAAATATAGTATTTTGAATGATCAGATTGATAATATGTCAGTTGTTTTACAAGATATTCAAAATAGAGATGATAATATTTATCGTGTAATTTTTGAAGCAGAACCAATTCCAAGTTCAATTAGAAAGGCCGGATATGGTGGGGCAAACAGGTATGCAAAACTTGACGGATATAGAAATTCTGAATTAATTATTGAAACGTCAAGAAAACTTGATAAGATTGCAAGTCAACTGTATGTTCAATCAACTTCTTTCGACGAGGTTTTTAATATGGCAATTAATAAGGCTGAGATGCTTGCATGTCTTCCCGCAATTCAACCAGTTAGAAATGTTGATTTGAAAAGAATTTCTTCGTATTATGGTTATCGTACCGATCCTTTTTATAAAGTTAAGAAATTTCATTCGGGAGTTGATTTTTCCGCTCCAACAGGAACCGAAGTATATGCTACCGGAAATGGAGTTGTTAAGTTTATTAGAAAGTCAAGAAGAGGTTATGGTAATGTAGTGATTATCGATCATGGATATGGATATCATACTCTTTATGCTCATCTTTACGAATTTAAAGTGAAAAGAGGGGAAAAAGTAAAAAGAGGCCAACTGATAGCCCTTGTAGGTAATACAGGAAAATCTACTGCTCCTCACCTACATTATGAAGTTCAGAAAAATCGTAAAGCTATTGATCCTATTCATTATTTCTTTAATGATATTACACCTGAAGAATACGAAAAAATGCTGGAGCTTTCAGCAATACCTTCTCAATCAATGGATTAATAAGGTGCTGATAGAAATCTTTTGGGACATTGATACTTTGGTGCGAAAGCGATTAAATTTTAAAATAGAAATAATTTACAAAGAAAAAACTTAATATTGTAATTTTAAGCTATTTATTATCAAAGATTTAATTGATATGAAATATTTAAGCATTTTATCATTATAAATAAATTTATTAATAGAATCAGTGGCTGAAAAACTTTATTATACGATAGGCGAAGTTTCCAAAATGTTTGATGTAAACACATCATTAATTAGGTTTTGGGAAAAAGAATTTGATATAATAAAACCAAAAAAGAATAAAAAAGGTAACAGATTATTTACTCAACCGGATGTTGATAATTTCTATATAATTTATCATCTCGTTAAAGAAAGAGGTTATACACTTGCTGGAGCAAAAACAAAACTTGCCGAAAATAAAGAAGATACTGTAAAAAATATAGAAGTTGTAAAATCATTAAAATCAATAAAGGATTTTTTACTTGACTTAAAAGAACATATATAATACTTATGTATAATTATGATAGAAAAATTACTTAACCAAAAAAATTAAAATGAAAAACAAATTGTTCAAATTATCCAGTTTAATATTAATTGTCTTTCTTGTATTCGGCTGTGGAGACGGTAAGCAAACTAAAACAACTTTTGTTCCTCAGGAAGTTGTTATCCCCGAATCCTTAAAAGATAATCCTGAAGCCGTGGAATATTTAACTGCTATGTCGTATGCTGTAGATGAATTTGCTTTTTCTGTTGAAGAAATGCTAATTGAACTCAACGAAATGGGAGTTAAAGAAGGTGATGAACTTTCAACAATGCAAAAGTTTAAAGCTTTAAAAATAATGGCTTCATATTCGGTTTCAGTAGGTGAATTTATTATTACTTTTGGTGAACTGGAAGAAAAATCGCATCTTATTTCTGATGGACTTTCTGATGAGGAAGAAGAAGCTTTTAGCCAACTTTATTTACGATTCGAAAAACGAATGAAAGAAGTTGAGGAAAAATATAATAAAATTTCTAATGTGCAATAAGCTTAGATAATTATCATTATAAAAAAAACTCACTAAAATGTTATTGCATTTAGTGAGTTTTATTTTTTATTACTGTTTTTTCTAATAAAATTTTGCCCCGCTTAAGTAATTCTGAACATAATCGGTAATTCCTTCCTCAAGGCTGTGGAATTCTTTTTTATATCCGATAGATTTTAGCTTTTGCATATTTGCTTCTGTGAAATACTGATACTTATCTCTGATATCAATAGGTGTGTCAATAAATTCAATATTTTCTTTTTTGTTGAGAGCTGTAAATGTTGCTTTTGCGAGGTCAAAAAATGAACGGGCTTTTCCTGTTCCGAGATTATAAATTCCTGAGTTTTCATTATTTTCCATGAGGAAAAATAAAACATTTGTCAGATCTTTAACATAGACAAAATCACGTAATTGTTTTCCATCTTCAAAATCAGGCCTGTGTGATTTAAAAAGTTTAACTTTTCCGCTTTCATTTATTTGTTTAAAAGCATGAATTATCACAGAAGCCATTCTTCCTTTGTGATATTCGTTCGGACCGTAGACATTAAAAAATTTAATACCTGCCCAATATGGTGGAAGTTTTTTTTGCTTTAAAACCCATTTATCAAATTCATTTTTTGATTCTCCGTAAGGATTTAATGGTTTAAGTTTTTCAATAATTTCATGATTATCATCATAACCTAATTCACCCATACCATAAGTGGCAGCAGATGATGCGTAGATCAAGGGAATATTATATTCAGTGCATGAATTCCACATGTTTTTACTGTAGTTGAGATTTAGTTTATCAAAAACCGAAACATCAAATTCGGCTGTATCGGTTCTTGCTCCTATATGAAATACGAAATCAATTTTTTTGTGATTTTTTTCAAACCAGTCAAAGAAAATATTTCTACCGATCATTTTAATAAACTTTTTTCCTTCAAAGTTTTTATTTTTTTCAGGATTAGAAAAATCATCAACTAAAATAAGATCATTATAATTTTCGGAGTTGAGTTTGCTGACCATACAACTTCCAATAAATCCTGCTGCTCCTGTTATTATTATCATGATTATTAGTTAAAAGTTAAAAACTAAAAGTTAACAGTTAAAAGATATTTTTACCGATTACTTGGTTGCTGACACTCCTTTGTTATTTCAAGTCATCCGCTTAGCGGCTATGAGGCGCTTAGCGGTTTTCATCAAGTAACCGGTGTCAAATATCAAGTATTATTTCTAAAATCCGAATGCATTTTTCATCTTTTTATAAACATCAGTAATATCATAAACACCACAAAAGTTTTCAGATCCCGGACCATAAGCAAATAATGGAACCATTACCGGAGTATGATGTCCTGTAGAGAAATGTCCTTTTATTGTGCCCTTTTCCAAATCACCATCAACAATAGTAAATCCACCACATTCGTGGTCGGCTGTGATAATTACCAGAGTTTCCCCGTCCTTTTCAGCGAAATCAAGAACTTTTCCAACTACATCATCAAATTCAAGAGTTTCGTCAAGTAGATATTGCAAATCATTATCATGACCCGCCCAGTCAATTTGTGAACCTTCAATCATCATGAAAAATCCATCTTCATCCTGATCTAAAATTTCAATAGCTTTCAAACTTGCTTTTTCAAGAAAATCACCTCTTCCTTCTGAATATTTTGGTGGGTGAAAATCATAAAATAAACCTGCTGTTTTCCCATTTTTTATTGATGAAATTTCATTAACATCATACACAATATTATAATCTCTTGCAATTAAGCTGTCGATCAAATTTAGACTGTCGGCTCGTTTCATGAAATGGTCTTTTCCACCACCAAAAAAAACATCAATGTCAGTTTTTAGAAAGTCTTTTGCTATACCTTCATAATTGCCTCTGCTAATGTTATGTGCGATAAACGCTGCTGGAGTGGCATGTGTAATTGCGCATGTAACCACTAATCCGGTGGCTTTCTTGTGTTCTTCGGCAATTTCGAGAATTGTAGGAAATTTATTCCCATCTTTATCAACACCAAGTAGCCCGTTGTTGGTTTTATTACCTGTTGCAAGTGCAGTACCTGCTGCTGCCGAATCAGTGATTAGATTATCTTTCGAACTTGTAGTTACAAGTCCTATATGTTTGCATCTTGCCATATTAGTTTTGTCTTTTTTGACTGTATAGGCAGCATACACCTGCGTTAATCCCATACCATCACCAATCATAAGAATGATGTTTTTAGGTTTTGGTTTTTTTTGTTCTTTTATTTCTGCGCAAGCTGAAAAAAGAAATAAAACGATAAGTAGATAGATTAGCTTTTTCATTTTTATATGTTTTATTGTTATTGATTTTTCAGTAATTAATTATATTTATAATATTATTTTTTCACTTTTGCATTAGAAGGCAACTCAAGTCCATAAGTTGAAGTTTTATCTTCACGTTTAAGTAAAAATGCAAATATTAAACCTAATAATCCAAATCCTGCAAAAATCAGGATTGTGGGTGTATAATGAAGTCTCGCACCCTCTTGTATCATCTCACTGGTAATTCCGGGATTTGAAGAATCGAGGATTATACCTGCAAGAATAGGTACTGCAAAAAGGCCAAGATTTTGTATTGAGAACATTGCTCCGTAAGCGGTCCCAATTCTGTGTTCAGGAACAATTTTAGCGACTGATGGCCACATTGCTGCAGGAACAAGTGCTATGGCTATGCCAAGTAAAACTAGTAAAATAATCGGATTAAAATTTGTTAATGCGAATAGCAAATGAACGACAGTTATAATTACTGCACCAAAAATCATAAGAGTTGCACTTTTCCCGTATTTATCAACAATAAAACCAAAAAGTGGTGTGGCAAACATTGTTACCCAGTAAAGAATAGATGCAATCTTACCACTCTGAATCATGGTCATTCCAAATTTATTTAACAGAAAATCGGGTGAAAATGCCTGGAATGGAAAAACAGCTGAATAAAAAGTTAAACAAAGCAGAGTAACATAAATAAATGATTTATTAGTAGCCAGCTTTTTTAAATCAGCGAAACTAAATCCTTCATCTTTTTTAATAAAACTTCCTTCGTTAAGTTGTTTATCAATTTTTACATCAAAAATTGTGTAAACAATAAATGCAAGAAAAGCAATTAATAATAACATTGCAGCAAACCAAATTGCTATTGTCCAATGAGAGGCAGATTCTGCAATGTCGGCTGAGAAGAAAATTGCTAAAGCTGATCCTGCTCTTGCCAGTCCGATTTTCATTCCAAATGCCAAAGCAAGTTCCTTGCCTTTAAACCATTTTACAATAACTTTGCTGACAACAACAATGCTGGTTTCGGCACCAAGTCCAAAGAAAAACCTTCCCAGAATCATCATTTTTAATTCCGGAGAATAATTTGTTAGAAAGGAGTTGAAAAATCCATACGCAAAACCACCATTTGAAAAATATTCGCTTGCTCCGTAAGCAGTAATTAATCCACCAATAGCCATCATTCCAACAAAAAGAAAACCTGTTCTCCTAATACCGAGTTTGTCGAGAATAACACCACCCAAAACGGCCATTAATAAAAAAGTATTCGGAATGGAGTAAGCTGCAATAAGAAGCCCGTAGCTTGAAGATGTAATATTAAAACTTTCTTCCATCAACCTTTTTAAAGGCGATAAAGCATCGTAAAAATAATAATTAGCAGCCTGAACTGAGGCTATTAATAATAGAATGCTCCATCTAACTCTTGGACTGTCTTTTAGTGACTGTTTTAATTGTTCCATGAAAAATTTATTAGTGCCTAATCCCGAAAGCTTTCGGGATAGAGTGCCTAAAGTTCCTTGAGTTGAACCCTTGAAGATTTCTTAACTTTAGTCACTTCAAATTCTAGGCACTTTAAGTACTTCTTTTTTATATTATTTCATTTCCTCACTTGTTTCAACAGTTGCATTTGATGGTAATTCAAGGCCGTAACCCGAAGTTTTGTCATTTCGTTTTAGCATAAATGCAAAGAAAACACCTAAAACACCAAATCCTGCGAACATTAACATTGTTGGAGTATAATCTAATCTGGAACCTTTTTTTATCATTTCATTTGTAATTCCCGGATTAGTTGAATCCAAAATTGTTCCGGCAAGGATTGGGACTGCAAATAGACCTAGATTCTGTAGTGAGAACATGGCTCCGTATGCTGTTCCAATTCGGTGTTCCGGAATAATTTTTGCAACTGATGGCCACATTGCAGCAGGTACCAGCGAAAATGCAATTCCAAGTAATATCATTAATATATAAACATTGAAAGTTGTAAAACTGAAAAGTAAATGAACAACTAATAATAGTAATGATCCATAAATCATTAATGTAGCACCTTTTCCTTTTTTATCGACTAACAAACCGAAAATTGGTGTAAATAACATCGTTCCATAGGGGAGAAGTGATGCAATGTCCCCACTGGCTGCTTGAGATACTCCATATTTATGGAAGAAAAAGTCAGGAGCAAATTTTAAAAATGGAAAAACTGCAGCATAAAAAGTTACACATAAAGCCGTGATGTATAAAAATGAACTGTTGGTAAATAATTTCTTTAAGTCAGAAATATGAAATTCTTCATCTTTTTCTATTAAACTAACATTTGATTTTATCTGACGATCGATTTTTACATCATACATAATGTAAATTAAGAAACCTAGAAAGGCAACTAAAAGAAGCATTACAGCAAACCAAATTGGAAAAGTCCAGTTGTCGCCGAAAATTAATCGTGGTGATAAGTTGAATGCAAGTGCAGTCCCGGCTCGTGCAATTCCTAGATTTAATGCGAATGCCAATGCAATTTCATATCCTTTAAACCATTTAACTATAATTTTACTTGCTACCACAATGCTGGTTTCGGCACCAAGTCCGAAAATCAACATTCCAAACGACATCATTTTTAACTCAGGAGAGTAAGATGTCCAAAATGAACCCATTAAACTGTAACCAAGTCCACCATTTCTGTATATATCTGATGCTCCGTAAGCAGTAATAAGAGCTCCTATCAACATGAAAACGGCAAAAAGCAAACCGGTTGGTCTTATACCCATTTTATCAAGAATGATACCTCCTAATATTGCCATTAACAAAAACGTATTTGGAAAGGCATAAAAGCCGGCGACAATTCCAAAATCCTGTGAAGAGAAATTAAGATGATCTTGCAAAATTGTTTTTAAAGGTGATAAAACATCATAAAAATAATAGTTTGCCGCCATTAAAAAACTTACAAGCACCATCATTGTCCAACGTGCTTTTGCCGAATCCCTGAGAGTTCTTTTTATTTTTTCCATAATTTAATTTTCTTGTATTTGAATTAAAGAAAACAAAAGTACAATTATTATTGGGAGTTTGGATTTATGATTTAAATTTAGATTTATATATGGCATGCGGATTTTAGGTGCAAACGATCGCGAGCTATGTAAGTCCGTATGGATTAACTAATTTTCAAACGACCAAAGGAAGTCCGTATGGATTATCAAACCCAAATCCTCCAGATTTTGGAAATCTTGAGGATTACCCAGCAAGACATGTTAGAATTTAACCATCCGACAATGCAATATCATTCACAGATATAAACCGAATATAATATATCCCGACCTTTTTTTTCAACACTTAAATTATAAATATTTTTCAGTTCTGAAATATTATCAAGCTGTTCTTTTTTTACTCCATGCTCGACTATACAAAACCAATTTTCCCAAATAACAATGTCACCTGATTTAATGTAATACATAAAATCTTGGTTTAGCTCCAAGCGTTTTTTATTATCAAAATGATCAATTTTAAGCACTTCGCTTAGGTATGGATGAGCAAAAACAAAGCGATGATCAGTCCCAATATTTTGAGTGATATAATCAGCTATTTGAATTGCTGTTTGTTGATCTTTTGAAAGTTTAAAATCTTTTTCCCAGTTTATTGCTGCCGGATTTTTTGTAAAAGGAAATATTAAAATATATGAAATTAATAGAAACTGAATAATCAGCTTTGGAATCTTGCGTTTTTTAAAAATATCTTCACTAATAAAATTAAAACCTACAAGCGAAATTATTGAAATTAGTGGCATGACTCCAATCAACACTCTTTTTAAACCCATTGAATTAAATATACCTAAATACCAAAAAAGTGAATGAGCAACAAAAAAAGCCAGAAAGCTCAAAAACACCAAAACCTGCAGTTCGAGATTAGTTTTTCTTTTTATTGATTTCCAGATAATGCCAATAATACCAAGCCAAAATAAAAGATAAATTGGTACGCCAACAATATAAATCAATTGATCAACAAAATGAAAAAACCTTCCATCGCCATAAGTACTGCTTAATTTTGCGTAAGGAATTTTTGTAAATACCCAAAGAAAATCATGATAAACAAAAAATCCGGCAATCGAATACACAACATTTCCGAAAAGGAGCAACGGAAGAAATTTCCACTTCTTTTTCAGTAAAAAATAAAATGCAAAAACTCCGATAATAATTAAACCTTCGGAACGAATAAAAGGCAGAAATGAAATAATTAAACACGCAGCTATATTTTTATGTTTTAATATTGCGTAAATCCCAATGCTGATAAACAAAGCAAATAGTGGCTCAGTCAATCCTGAAAAAGTAAGTGCAAAATATAGTGGAGAAAATATTAGTATTACTGCTCCGATAATTGCATTTTTAAGATTTAATTCCTGAGCAATTTTAAAAGTAAAAAAGACACTAATTATTGTAACAATTGCATTGAAAATCTTTACTCCTGTAAATCCAAATTGTGCGAAGGGGCAGACTAATAAAACATAAACAGGTTTTGCCCAATGATTAAAGAAAAGTTGAGGATGAATAGGCGCATATTTCGCATATAAAAAATGAAGAATGCTATCTCCCGCACCACCGGTGCCATCAAAAAATATTATTGTAAAAGTAGCTATGATTGCATAAATAAATAGTACAATGTATATTGCTTTGTTTTTCATAAATACTGTTAATGGAAGCAAAAGTACACTTAATATTGAGAATTGAGAATTCGTAGGTACAACTCAACAAAACGGAATTTTTCTTCTTAAAATTATACTAGGCGATAAACAAAAACTACTTGGAAGATTGTGAAACAGTAATTCTGTAAATCCTGTCAAAAAAGACCAAGCCTAAATAATACGCTGGCGCTCGTTTGAAACGAGTGCCTTTATTTTTTTTTTCTGTGAACCTGTGGCTGTTTTAATTACTCACAATTACACATTAAAATAATTTTTCCTTATTTTTGCTTATTGAATTTCACTAACTCTATTAAAAAATGAATATTCGAATATTCAAAAAATATATAATTGCTGTATTAATTATTTTTACTTTTTTTCCTGCATTTTCACAGATCAGTCAATATGGCTTACCTATAAGTTCTTCACAAAACTTATCAAAACATTTCCAGGAAATAAATATTCCAAAACCGGATCTTGATCAGATATTAAAAGCTAATGAGTATTATGACAAAGGCGTTTCGCCTTTTAATATTGGTGTAACCATTGATGTTGATATCAATATTGAAAATTCAGGAACATGGACCGATCTTGGGAAAAAAGGTAGAGTATGGAGGTTAAAAATTGTTTCAGAAGGAGCGAAAGCAATCGGGATTTATTATAGCATTTTCAGTTTACCTGAAGGAGGAAAACTATTTTTATATAATGAAGACAAAACACAAATTATTGGTGCTTTCACGAGTTTGAATAATTCCGGTAACAAGAAATTTGCAACCGAGTTGATCAAAGGAGAAGTAACAATTTTAGAATATTATCAACCAAAAGGAATTATTGTTTTTCCGAAAATATCAATTGATGAAGTTGCTTATGTATATCGTGGAGTAAATTCATTTTTTAATAAAACCGGTTTTGGAGATTCCGGTCCTTGCGAAGTGAACGTAAATTGCCCTGAAGGAACCAACTGGCAGGATCAGAAAAAAGGAGTCGCTAAAATTTTATTAAAAAACGGATCTAGTTTAAGTTTATGTTCCGGTTCTCTGATAAATAATGTTCGTCAGAATAATCAACCGTATTTTCTTACTGCAAATCATTGTGGGATGACTGCTAATGCATCGGATTACAATCAATGGATATTTTATTTTAATTATGAATCGGCTGAATGCCCTAATCCAGCAGAAGAACCTGAATCAAATTCTATTGTTGGAGCTACATTAAAAGCTAATGCACCTCAGGGTTCGAGTTTGGGCTCTGATTTCAAGCTTTTATTATTAAATAATAATATACCTGATGAATATGATCCATTTTATAATGGATGGGATGCATATAATAATGCTTCACTTTCTGGAGTAGGAATTCATTATCCTGCAGGAGATATTAAAAAAATATCAACTTATTTGTCGAGTGTAATTTCAACATCCTACAGCAGCGTTGTTGAAGATCCGGATGCAATGTACTGGAAAGTTGTTTGGGACGAAACACAAACTAATCATGGTGTTACAGAGGGTGGTTCTTCAGGGTCTCCTATTTTTAGTCAGGAGGGGAGGATAATTGGCGCACTTACAGGAGGTGCAGCTTCTTGTCAGAATCTGACAGGACCGGATTATTATGGAAAATTTTCATATTCATGGGAGTCGAATATTAAACATGATTCCTTGCAACTTAAGGCATGGCTTGATCCTGATAATTCCGGAATCCTTTCACTTGATGGAATTGGGGTTGATCCAAATGCACTTTTCTCTTTGTTTTCTGTCGATACAAATACAATAAAAGTAGGTGGTAAAGCTTATTTTACTGATATCTCAAATGGTGAACCGGATGAATGGGAGTGGATATTTGATGGTGGTGAACCTTCAGGTTCTACAATGCAGAACCCTACCGGCATTTCTTATAATTCAGCGGGGGATTATACTGTTACTTTGATAGTGAAAAATGATGTCAAATCAGATACTCTTGTGAGAAAGGATTTTATCCATGTCCAACCGGTAATAACTCCAAATCCTACAAATGGACCGATTGAAATATTTTTTGGAAAAACAAAATATGAAAATGTTACAATTACTTTGTTTGATGAACTTGGTCGTAAATTAAGAGAATATAATTTTAGCAATCCACCCGTGAGACAAAATATAAATATAAGCGGATTTGTAAAAGGATTTGTCTTTCTCAGAATTACTGCTAATACCGAAGTTGTGGATTATTATAAGTTGATTGTTTATTAAAAAAATATTCTATTTAATCAATTCTTTAACTTCTCCAACCGAAGAAGGTTGCCCTATGATTTTATTGTTTTTATCGAGAAGATACATGATGGGCGTGGCATAAACGCTGTAATCTTTGGCGGGTTTAGTATCCCAACCTATAAAATCACAAACATTTATCCAATTATATTTATTCTTATTAATATTATCCATGTATTCGGTTTGGGAAGTATCTAATGAAATAGCAATAATTTCCAAATTGCTTTTATTATTATTGTAAATATTTTTTAAACGAGGTAAAAACTTTGTACAATGCGGACAACTGCTTGACCAAAAAATTATCAAAGTATTTTCTTTTTTAATCTCTGAAAGGATAACTTTATTTCCATTAATATCTGATGCAATAATTTCTGGGGCTTGATTTCCAATTGCCATTTTTTTCAATCCTTCTATTCGTTTTTCCAATTCGGATTTTCGTTTTTTATTTACACACTTTTCACCTAATCCCGAATACTCTGCAATGTGTGAAATAACCTTATTGAAGCCAAAACTGTCGAATCCTTTTATTAAATATTCAACTACAAACTCATAAACTTTTTCATTATCAAAAGCTTTTAGCATTAAAGTGTCAACTGCTTGAATAAATGAATTTTCTAACTGTTCTTTTGTAAATGATTTATTTTGATAAAATGATAAATACGAAACTATTTTTGATGAAATAACATTTGAGTGCAAGAGTAAAGTATCATTAAAATTAATATTATCAAAAAAATGAGATTTTGTATACAATTGCCTTTTAACAGCTGAAATATCAGGGTTAAGAAAGGGTTTTCTTTCAAAAGCAGCAATCCTTGTAACAAAACTTTCAGGCTTATTTTTTATCAGATCATCAACAAAATCACTAAATTTTTTCTGAATAGAAATATACTCGTTTTTTGCTGTTAAATAAAAATCATTATGTTCGGGATAATAATTTACTAAATCACTTAAAATATCAGTTTTGAATTGACACAAATTTCGCTGATATATATAAGCATAATAAAGTCGATTTTCATCAGAACTGATAATTTTAATATCCTCGTTTGGAGAAAGACCCGAAGTAATAAATTGAATATTTTCTTTATTGAAAATAACATCAATGAAATTTTGTGTAGTTAGTAATATGCGGTATTGCCCGATTGGCATTTTATCAAAAAACGTAAATTCAAATTTTCCCGTTTTGTCAGACATTATAGAATCAACAATATTTTTTTGATCTCCGTAAAAATCTGCGAGATAAAGTTTACTATTTGTATAATTCTCAATTACCCCTATAAGAGAATAATTCTGAGAAAACGAAAGACTTGAAATAATAAATAAAACGAAGAAAAGAATTCTTTTTAACATGAATGTATCTTTTTAGTATTGGAAAACAAAAGTAAGTATATTTTCCAAAAAAGGTAAAAGTGGAATTAACTTATAATTGTAAAGTTTGTATTTTTTTATATCTTTGCGATTCTAAAAACAAAAAGGGAAATTATCTTAAAAACTTTCGTGAGTAAACGCCGTTTTGCAATCAAAGGAGCAATTAAAAATAAGTAAATAATGCGACATTTTGATTGATAATAAGTATTACTTATTAAAAAAGTAAGCAACAGCAATATGAATTTACATGTAATACTTAACAGATTTTTTATTTTTCTACCACTTTTATTATTAACAATTAATAATACTGCAGTTTCCCAAACTCCAACCGACCAAGACTGTCTTGGAGCAATAGTTGTATGTGATCCATTATATTCTCAGTCAAATTCATATTCAGGAACCGGTAATTATCAAAATGAAATAAACTCTTCAATATCTTGTTTAAATTCAGGAGAGAAAAATGATGTTTGGTATATTTTAACTGTTCAGAGTGATGGAGATCTTGGGTTCTTACTTACCCCCAATGATGACTCAGATGATTATGACTGGGCTGTGTATAATTTAACGGTAGCAGGATGTGAAGATATTTTTAGTGACGCAAGTTTAGAAGTTTCCTGCAATTATTCAGGAACTACAGGAAACACAGGTCCAAACGGAGGTTCAGGAGCACCTTTTAATGCTATGATACCTGTGCAGGAAGGACAAACTTATGTTGTAAATATTAGTAATTATAGTTCTACTCAATTTGGTTATACTCTTGATTTTGGTATTTCTACAGCTCAAATTTATGACAATGTTCGCCCAACAATAAGTCAGGTTTATGGGGATGATATTACATGTGGTGACAATACCATTGATTTTTTGTTTTCTGAAAATGTTATGTGTGCTTCTGTTTCAACTTCTTCATTCACTCTTACCGGACCCGGGGGTCCATTTACTATTACTAATGTTTATGGCGAAGCTTGCGATGTTGGTGGAGAAATGGAAAAGGAGTATACTCTTACTGTTGATCCTGCATTTTCTGTTAATGGCTCTTATTCTTTAAATATTGTTCAGTCGGGAATTTACGATGCTTGTGGAAATATTGCTTTACCAGACCAATTTCCTTTTGTTGTTGATCTTGGTGCACCGGAAATTGATGAAAGTAATTTAACAATAAGTAATTCAACTTGTGGGCAAAATAATGGTGAAATTACGGGTTTAGCTGTTTCAGGAACCCCCCCATTTACTTATGAATGGACAGACGCCGGAAGTAGCATTGTTGGAACTGACCTCGATCTAATTAATGTTTCTGCCGGAATATATACTCTTACCATTGGCGATCCTAACACTTGTGTATCTATTGGCGGGCCTTATCAAATTAACGATGAAGGTGCACCGGAAATTGATGAAAGTAATTTAACAATAGGTAATTCAACTTGTGGGCAAAATAATGGTGAAATTACGGGTTTAGCTGTTTCAGGAAACCCTCCATTTACTTATGAATGGACTGATGCCGGAAGTAGCATTGTTGGTACTGACCTCGATCTAACTAATGTTTCTGCCGGAATATATACTCTTACCATTGGCGATCCTAACACTTGTGTATCTATTGGCGGGCCTTATCAAATTAACGATGAAGGTGCACCGGAAATTGATGAAAGTAATTTAACAATAGGGAATTCTACTTGCGGATTAAGCAATGGATCAATCACAAACTTAACAGTTACGGGAACGCCACCATATACTTACGAATGGAAAGATGTAAATAGTAATATTGTAGGAACTGACCTTGATTTACTCAATGTTTCAGCGGGCTTATATACTCTTACTGTTAAAGATGAAAATACTTGTGTATCTATTGGCGGGCCTTATCAAATTAACGATGAAGGTGCACCGGAAATTGATGAAAGTAATTTAACAATAGGTAATTCAATTTGTGGGCAAAATAATGGTGAAATTACGGGTTTAGCTGTTTCAGGAACCCCCCCATTTACTTATGAATGGACAGACGCCGGAAGTAGCATTGTTGGAACTGACCTCGATCTAATTAATGTTTCTGCCGGAATATATACTCTTACCATTGGCGATCCTAACACTTGTGAATCTATTGGCGGGCCTTATCAAATTAACGATGAAGGTGCACCATTAATTGATGAAAGTAATTTAACAATAGGTAATTCTACCTGCGGATTAAGCAATGGATCAATCATAAACTTAACAGTTACAGGAACGCCACCATATACTTACGAATGGAAAGATGTAAATAGTAATATTGTAGGAACTGACCTTGATTTACTCAATGTTTCAGCGGGCTTATATACTCTTACTGTTAAAGATGAAAATACTTGCGAATCTATTGGCGGGCCCTATCAAATTAACGATGAAGGTGCACCATTAATTGATGAAAGTAATTTAACAATAGGTAATTCTACCTGCGGATTAAGCAATGGATCAATCATAAACTTAACAGTTACAGGAACGCCACCATATACTTACGAATGGAAAGATGTAAATAGTAATATTGTAGGAACTGATCTTGATTTACTCAATGTTTCAGCGGGCTTATATACTCTTACTGTTAAAGATGAAAATACTTGCGAATCTATTGGCGGGCCCTATCAAATTATCGATGAAGGTGCACCCTTAATTGATGAAAGTAATTTAACAATAGGGAATTCTACCTGCGGATTAAGCAATGGATCAATCACAAACTTAACAGTTACAGGAACGCCACCATATACTTACGAATGGACTGACGCCGGAAGTAATATTGTTGGTATTGATCTTAATCTTTTAAATGTTCCTTCCGGAATATATACTCTTACTGTTAAAGATGAAAATACTTGTGAATCTTTTGGTGGACCATATCAAATAAACGATGAAGGTGCACCACTAATTGATATTTCAAATATTTTACTTACTGATAATTATTGTGGAGCAACTGATGGTTCAATTACGGGAATTCAGGTTACAGGTTCAACATCACTTTCTTATGAGTGGATCGATGGTAACAGCAACGTGGTTGGAACCGATCTTGATCTTACAAATATAATCGGAGGATCATACATCTTAAAAGTTACTGATGAAAATTTCTGTGAAGCTTTTTCAGATCCTTATATAATAGAAGATAAATCCGGTCCTGTTATTGACGAAACAATTATGGTAATTTCCAATGCATCTTGTAACGAAAACACAGGTTCCATAAAAGATATTCTTGTCAGTGGAAATCAACTAACTTTTGAATGGACTGATGAATATAGTAACGTTATGGGAAATTCCGTTGATCTTTTAGATGTAGGTCCCGGAAATTATTCTCTCAAAACAAATAATGTAAATAACTGCGAAGTTGTTCTTGGCCCTTACGAAGTAATTAATATCGGTGGAGTTGCATTAGATAATGTAATTACACAAAACCCGACTTGTGAACTAAACAACGGATCAATAGAAATTACTGCTACCGGAGGATATGGCAACAGATGGTATTCTATTGATGTTGATACTTTATGGACAGATAATGGTTTATTCGAAAATCTTTCTCCGGGAACTTATAATGTTTTGGTAAAAGATGATTACGATTGTATTTTATCTTCAACAAATAACCCAATAATTTTGGCAAACATGGGAGCAGCAATTATTGCAAATGCTACAGCTGACTCTCCATTTTGTACAGAAAATGATTTGGAATTGATTTGTGATTTTTCTGGAGCAGATATTTATTCGTGGCAAGGACCAAATGGATACACAAGTGATGAGCAAAATCCTGTTATCAGCAATGCTGCTTTGACAGATGCAGGAACATACACTCTTATTGCAACTACAACACCATACAACTGTTCAGACACAAGCGAAGTTGAAGTTGAAGTTTTACAAAGACATAATTTGGATGTTAGTATTTCTGTTTCAAAAAATCCGGTTTCACCGGGCGAAACAATAAAATTTACTGCATCAGCACCCGAAGCCAGTAATGACGCTTTATATACCTGGACTGTTGAAAATGATGTTTGGCAAGAAGATTACGACAGCACTTTTATATCTAACGAAATTTACAATACAAGTTATGTTAACTGTTTTGTTACTTCCACAGCACCTTGTATTTTTCCTAATCCCGGTCAATCGGCTGATTTGCTTTTAAAAGTATTGCAGGCAAGAGTATTTTTACCAAATTCATTTAATCCAAATAGTATTTATGGAAATGAAATTTTTAAAGTAAAAACCCTTACTGCAAATTTGATTGATTTCCAAATGTACATTTATACAAAATGGGGACAAAAAATATTTACTACTACTGATAATAACTTAGGCTGGGATGGAACTATAAATGGAGAACTTGCTCCTGTCGGTGTTTATATCTGGGTAGTAAAATATTCTGATTTTGATGAATCTGACGAAGCCGGTACTGCAGTAATCAAAAAAGGAACAGTTACTTTGGTGAGATAATTATTTTTTCAAATCATTGGTATTAAATACCCATACTGCATTCTTATGAATAATTTCATCAATATTCCTGCTTTCTGTAAGAGCTTTTTCAACCAAATCATTATACCATTTTTTATCTTGTCTGATAGTCCAGTCAAAATAATCAATCATATCCTGTTCATAAAATTTCTCAGCTTTTCTGAACCTAATGAATGAATCATCCTTTTTTGTATGAATAGATTTATAAATAAAAACTACATTTCTGTATATAAAGCTATCAGGATCAATCTGTTTTTCTTTAGCTGAATTAATTAAACTATTTACCCACTTCTCATCATTTCTGATCTGCCAATCAATAAATTTTAAATAATCATTTGCGTTTGTATTTGATGAATTTATGAAATGTGATGCAAACTCATGATTTGCAGTTTCAGTAATCATCTCTTCCAAACATTTGTTTTCTTTTTTTGCCTGAATAGTAATTTTTTTAAACCACGACTCGTAATTTCTTATGGCATTTTCATAACTGTAAATCGGATCTTCTCTGTAGTCAAGACTATATAATTTGTAAACATTTTCAACGAATCCCCACAAAAAACTGTGCATAAATCTTTCGGTTATCATAAGTAAAATAACATCGCGTTTTTCAATTTCAGATTTCAGATTTAATGATTTAACAAGAAGATCCTTTTTGTAGGTTTCGGGATAAACAAATTTATTATAAAGCCAGAAAGATTCTGAATTAAATACATCTCCAGGGATATCAGAAGTGTGAATATTGAAATAATAACTATCACCAACTACTAAAACATCCGGTTTTGTTTTAGTTGGATTATCAATAAAATTTAACTTTGGGTAAGCTAATTCTGGTTGTGGAATAGGGAAAAGCAGATTTACAGTTTTCTCCAGATCATCATCCGAAAACATTGGTTTTTCACTTAACTCCATTGATTTTACTTCAATATCAGGAATATCGATTTTCCGATTATATTCAATAAATTTCAATAAAGTGTCGGCAGCGAGATATGCACCATAAGTACTCCAATGTGTTCCGCATTTTGGGTATAGCAAATACCGGCTGGTATTTTTTATCGAAAGAAAATACTTGTTCAGATCAAGATAGTTTATCTCAAATTGTTTTGCTTTCTCAAGATAATAATCATAATTAGATGTTTTTTTTGCAGAGACATTATATTTTTCAGGAATGAGCTCTGGATAAAACGAAGCTTTTCCGGGTTCAAAAACTGTGATTAGGTCAATTCCCTTTTCCTTTAATTTATCCTGAATAAATTTCAGATGATTAAGTTTTTTTTCAATTGCATCTTTCCCAATAAAAAAATCACCTGAATATTCTTTTATGTAATCTTCTTCAAAAAGAACATCATTTTTCCCACAAATAATTCCTTCCGCATTTAGTATATCAAAAAAACTATAATCCAATTGATTATTTATTCTTACAAAAGAACTTCTGAAACCAATGTTATCTTCAAGAAAATCAACATACTTTTTTTGAAACTCACCTGAATACCAATCTTGTTTCGAATATTTTGGTTTTTCGGATTTTATAAAAGCTCCTTCGAGAGGGGTAACATTTATGATATTAAATCTATTCTGAAGTGCAGGCAAAAACAAAACTATCAAAATTAGACTAAATAAATATTTTGATTTCCCGATCATTAAAGTAGTTTAAAAGTTTAATAATATTTTTTACAAATTTATTAAATAATATGGTCCTAATGTAATTGTAATGGAAAATAAATACTCTGTGGTTCTTTCAAATAGCTTAGTTATAATGCTTAAATGCTTAAATGCTCAAATGCTTAAATGCTTAAATGTTAAAATGCTTAAATGTTAAAATATTTATCAGTAATTTGGATGTTCAGTTGGTATAAGTAAAGTTTAGTAAAAATAATTATTTGAGTTTCATTAAAAAAAAATATTGTTCAATTTATGGTTTATGTTTTCAAACTTTATATTTTTACAATCTAAATAAAAAATTATCACTTAAAACTTTAAATAAATGGATCTCGTTTTTGCCACAAATAATCAGCATAAAATTAAAGAAATTAAAAACCTTATTGGTGAAGAATTTAACATTAAAAGTTTGGGAGATATTGGTTTTTTTGACGAAATTCCTGAAACCAAAATGACCATTGAAGGAAATGCTTCACAAAAATCATTTTTTATTTACGATAAGTACAAAATAAATTGTTTTGCTGATGATACGGGGCTTGAAATAAAATCTCTCAATGGCAGACCGGGAGTTTTCTCAGCTAGATACGCAAGTGATGAATGTGATTTTAATAAAAATATGAATCGTGTTTTGGACGAGCTAAAAGGTAAAGATGACAGAAGTGCACGCTTCAGGACAATAATTTCATTAATAATAAACGGAGAAGAAAAAACTTTTGAAGGTATTGTAAACGGGAAAATTATTAAGAGGAAAAAAGGAAAAGATGGTTTTGGTTACGATCCAATATTTTTACCGGATGCTTATGATCTTACTTTTGCAGAAATGTCACTTGCAGAAAAAAATATTATCAGTCACCGTGCTCGCGCTACTAAACGGCTGGTTGAATATTTGAATAGTTTCAGAACTCAGTAATTATTCAATGCTTCTTCAATAGTTCCTCCAAATAAATCTTTAAGAGAGATTCCCATTTCTTTGACTTGTTTTGGAACAATGCTTGCCTCAGAAAATCCGGGAACAGTATTCACTTCGATGAAAAAAAGTTTATTACTACTTAAAATAAAATCAATCCTAACAATGCCTTTGCAATTAAACTGGTTATATAAAAAAGATGAAATTATTTTACATTCATTTTCAATTTTCTCGCTAATGCGTGCTGGAGTAATCTCATCAGCCATCCCTTTTGTATATTTTGCTTCGTAATCAAAAAATTCATTTTTACTAACAATTTCTGTCAATGGCAAAACC
>Ga0222678_1000119_pt1 | contig 40839 bp, 35 predicted proteins | sample AntAcemetagen937_FD_179801 | JGI IMG/M metagenome (GOLD analysis project Ga0222678, IMG submission 179801) | Saline water microbial communities from Ace Lake, Antarctica - #937 | ecosystem: Environmental > Aquatic > Non-marine Saline and Alkaline > Saline | place: Antarctica: Ace Lake... | reverse complement strand
GCTGGGTTTTTCAATGATAATTTAAACAATCCACATGGAATGATTACTGGGACGCAGGATTTGTGGCCCTATCCTGCGCAATTTGATTTAATAAAAATCCTATTACCCAATATAAAAAATATTGGCGTAGTTTATAGTTCAAATGAAATTAATTCTCAAATATCAATTGAGTATATTAAAAAAGAGGCTTTAAAAAGAAATATTAACATTTTAGAAAGAACAGTCTCTGCTGATAATGAAATTGAATTAGCAGTAAATGCATTATTAAGCAAGAAAATTGATTTATTTTATATACCTGCAGATAATACGGCTCAAACTAATTCATCGATTATAATATCAAATTACAACAGAAAGAAAGTTCCTGTATTTACAGGAATTTCAGGCATAGTTGAAAATGGAGCCATAGCTACTGTCGGAACAAATTATTATGAATTAGGGAAAGTCAACGCAAAACAAGCTATTGAAATTATCTTTAATCATAAACCAACTAAAGATGTGCCAGTTGCAATAGCTGATCAAGGAGATATTTATCTTAATCTTAAGGTTGCAAAAGAGTTAGGGATTATTATCCCAGATGAAATAATAAAGAAAGCTTTTAAAATTTATAAATAAATAATATGGATTTACTTTTATCAGCAATCATTGTTGGATTATTATACAGTACATTTACTATTGGTTTAGGAATTAGTTTTCGTGTTTTAAACTATCCAGATTTAACATTAGAGGGTAGTGGCATATTTGGAGCTGCCATCTCTTTTCTTTTTATGTCAATGGGGTTAAACCCGATTATTTCCACTCTTGCGGGATTCTTTGCGGGATTCTTTGCTGGTGTTGTCACTGCATTTTTACATCTTTATTTCAAAGTAAGTAAATTATTATCGGGAATTATTTGTGCAGCAATTCTCTACTCCATAAACATAAGATTACTAGGAGGTAAAGCAAATATTCGTTTCCCTGCTGAAAGTGGCAATATTTTTAACATGATAAATAATCAAGATAACTTAATTACACTTTTAATAGTACTGGCTTTTATTATTATATTCTTATATATATTATTCAAAACGAAATATGGATACATTATAAGGGGAATTGGAGATAATGAAAATTTTATAATTAGCCTTAATAAAAATCCAAAATTATATCTATTTATTGGGTTAGGGATTAGTAATGGTTTAATTGGATTAGGTGGTGCAATTTTAGTGCAATACAAACATGCAATAGACATTAATTACGGATTAGGTCTCTTGGTAAGTAGTTTAGCAGCTATGATGCTAGGAGAAGTTATAGTTCATTCAAAATCTATGTTTCATTATTTTTTAAGTAATATTTTAGGCACTATTTTATATAGTGCTATAATTGGCTTTATATTATTCAATTGGTCTGAAAACTGGTCGAAATACGTTATTCCAAGCGACGTAAGAATGGTAACAGGAATAGTATTAATAATTCCTTCAATTATTCTAAAATATTTTAAAAAGAATGAAGTAACTCTATTTAAAAGTCATTGGTAATGTTAGAATTGAATAATATTAAAAAAGGATTTACAAATGGTAAGTCACAAAAGTTAATTTTCAATGAATTTAATATGAAAATTAATAATGATGATTTCATCATTATTTTAGGGAATAATGGTTCAGGTAAATCAACTCTCCTTAACTTAATAGCAGGGTTTATATTCCCAGAAGATGGAAGTATACATCTAAATGGGATGAATATTATGAATCAACCTGCCTACGTTCGTTCTAAGTACATGTCTTACATACATCAAATTAGAGAAAATAACTTACTTAGCAAAGCTACTTTAATTGAAATTTATATGCTTGCTAAAGACAATAATATTGCCTATTTCTCCAATAGATATCGTTCAAAATGCAAAAAGGAATTAATTGAATTACTTGGGAAATATAACATCGGAATGGAGAATAGAATTGATGAACAACTATGTAACCTATCTGGAGGTGAGCATCAAATATTCACCTTAATTCTTATAACTCAACTTGCAAAAAAGAGGATTGAATCTAAAATTCTACTATTAGATGAACATACTGCACATCTTGATCCAAGTTCATCAGAACGAGTAATGTCTTTCACAGATAAATTGATAAAGGAGTTTAACTACACTGCAATTATGGTTTCTCATAGTTTACAATTGGCAGAAGAATATGGAAATAGAATTATAGCATTAGATCATGGTGAAATTATTTATGATAAAATGTTTGATAAACCGAATAAATTACTTGACAGAAGTTTATTATGGGGTTAAAAACTTCTCATAAAGACAAGCATATTTGCAATTCGCACAAGCCAACGCTGGAAAAAGAAACAAAGAAACGCTAATCGAGTATCCCGCCATTAGTAAACACTGACAGGGAGAAGCTCTCACACCACTGTATCCTTCGACAAGCTCAGGATAAACCAAGCGGGTCTCGTATATAGCGGTTCGTTAAAATAGGAGAAACTTTGCAATAATGGTCAAACATGGAAATTTTATTATTGGGTATTTTTAACAAATGGATTAATAGGAAAACAAGTTGGAGCTGAAGAAATTGCTAATGGAATTTGGAAAATATATTATAGAGATGTATTTTTGGGATACTTTAATGAAAGTGAGTTAAGAAACAAAGAAAAATCAATAAGGTTAGAAACTAATTTAGTTTAAAGTCTAATCTTTAACTTTTGTAAAGCAAGTGCCTTAACGAACAGCTTAAAAAAGACAATCTATGAATTCCAGTTTCGAAATAAAAGGTGAATGGTTTCTTCCATCTAATAAAACAAACAGGGTATTTGGGACACTCCATTATAATTCGACTGTTGGTGCAAGTTTGGAATTGCTTGGAAGTCTAGATGGAGAATCCTTTTTTCCTGAATTAAGTGAACATAATTTTATTCTCGGTCTAAGTAATGATAGCAAGTTGATAACTTTGCACAATTGTTTTATGACAAAATCAGGTGGAGCCAAACTTGTAAAAGGACAAGAATCAGGGCTGCCAACAACCATATATACAGTTAATTATATTCTTATTGGGTCACATATAGAAAATAATGAAAGTTTAAAATTTAATAAAATCTCTGCTGAAATTTTTAATCTTGATGAATGGGTTGGTATTAGCGGTTTTAAGCATAAACCATTTGACTTTGATAAGCTTAGAAAGAATGAGTTCACAGTTGATTATAAATTACCTGAACAAATAGAATTTCAGATCAATAAGGAATATATCGGACGTTTTAATTTTTTTTCAAATTCACCTGGCTGGTCAAGGTTTCAAAAGAACATTAATATCTCACAGAGAGTAGAATTTCAAGTTGAATCACAAAAAGAAAAAAGCTTAAGTGAATTTCTTGGATCAGTCTTTCGATTTCAGAATTTTTTAATCCTTGCCTTTTACAAAAGCACCTTCCCGAAATCAATATATTTGACTGGGGAACGACATAAAAAGGATATTGGAAACGGGAAAAAAGTAAACAAAAAAGTAGAATTATATTTCTCAATTTCGAATCGAAACAAGTCTACAAAACCTATGTTTGATATGGAAATGCTTTTTGATTATCATCGAATTAAAAATGAATTTCCTAAGATAGTCAAAAACTGGTATGCAAAACATGACTCTTTAGAACCTGCATTTAATTTACTTTTTGAGCAGTTTTATAATGGAAATCTATTTACAGAAAATACGTTTTTAAACCTAGCACAAGCTGCAGAAACCTTTCATGCAAGAATTCATAATCATACTAGAATACCGAAAGAAGATTATAAAAAAATGAAAGAAGAGATATTAAAGGTCACTTCTAAAGAATATCATGGTTGGCTAAATGATCAATTTAAATTTGGTAATAATTTATATTTGCATTCAAGACTTAGCGAACTTGTTTCAAAGTATTCAAATAGAATAATTGATAAAATAATAACTGACAAGGAATTATTTATAAAACAAGTTAAACATTCGAGAAATTATTACACTCACTTTTCGGAGAAAGGTAAAAAGAATGCCCTTAAAGGGCAAGAATTGTTCTTTTTAAGTGAAAAACTTAAAGTTTTATTAGTATGCGCAATACTTATGGAAGTTGGTTTTACAAAAGAAAAATTAACTAAACTACTTGATAATATTAAATGGAAAAACTTTAACCATATAGCAGATTGGAAATAAGGACTAAAAAAAGCCAGCCCATAATCGAATAGCCCGCCCCATCAGTAAACACTGACAGGGAGAAGCTCTCACAGTTCTGCTGAACTTGTCAAAGCACCACTGTACCCCTTCGGTAAGCTCAGGATAAACCAAGCGGTTCTCGTATATAGCGGTTCGTTAAAATAGGAGAAACTTTGCAATAATGGTCAAACATGGAAGTCTTATTATTGGGTATTTATAACAAATGGATTAATCGAAAAACATGTTGCAGCAGAAGAAATTGCTAATGGAATTTGGAAAATATTCTATAGAGATGTATTTTTGGGATACTTTAATGAAAGTGAGTTAAGAAACAAAGAAAAATCAATAAGGTTAGAAACTAATTTAGTGTAAAGCATGTGCCTTAACGAACATTGAAATAACTCACTACAATATTAAACAAATCATTAAAAATAGAATGTTTATGTATCTTTGGAATTGAAAATTTGAAAGTATGACAAAAGAAACCGCAATAAGATTATTTCAAGACCAAAGAGTTCGTGTTGAATGGGGTGACGACCAAGAGAAATGGTATTTCTCAATAATTGACATAATTGTAATTCTAACAGAAAGTGTTAACCCAAGAAAATATTGGAGTGTTCTAAAAACCAGATTAAAAAAGGAAGGAAGCGAGTTGGCTACAAATTGTAGTCAACTGAAAATGCAATCATCTGACGGAAAAAATTACAAAACTGATGTCGCTAATACGGAGCAGTTATTACGTTTAATACAATCTATTCCATCGCCCAAAGCAGAACCTTTTTAATTGTGGTTAGCAAAAGTTGGGTATGAAAGGATAGAAGAAACAGAAGACCCTGAAAAGGCTTTTGACCGTGCTATGGAAACTTATTTAAAGAAAGGTTATTCCAAGAATTGGATTAATCAAAGATTGAAAAGTATTGAGGTAAGAAAAGAACTAACAGATGAATGGGATGTAAGAGGAGTGAAAAAAGGACTTGAATATGCAATTCTAACAGACGAAATTACAAAAGCTTGGACAGATTTAACTACAAAGCAATATAAAAAATTCAAAGACTTAAAAAAAGAAAATTTAAGAGACAATATGACCAACTTGGAATTGGTATTGAATATGCTTGCAGAAACATCAACGCCATAATTATCAAAAAAAGAAAAACCAAAAACTTTATTGGAAAATAAAAAATTGCTCAAAAAGGAGGTTCTGTTGCAGGAAATGCACGAAAGGATTTAGAAAATAAACTTGGGGAAAAGGTAATAAGTCCTTTAAATACAAAGAAACTTGGAAAACGAATAGAAGAAAACGATAAAGAAATTGAAGAAAATACAACGAAACACTAATCGAGTATCCCACCACATAAGTAAACACTAACAGGGAGAAACTCTCACACCACTACCCTTCGGCAAGCTCAGGATAAACCAAGTGGGTCTCGTATGGTACAAAGGGACATAGTTTACACTTTTTTATGTTGCAATTAGAATGAGTTCAGCAAATTTTTAACAAGCTTTTGTTAGTAGGTTGAAAATTTTGATTTTGATTCATATTTATGTATCTTTACATTGTTGACTAACAAAAATGATTATTATTTTATATGTATCCTTCTTTATAAAACAAAATAATGATTAAAAAATTAATTAAAAGTACTATATATGATATAAATTGAATATTCCGTTTATATTAATGTTATATGCAACCAATGAAAACGAAATAACATAACTTTTTTATTAATTAACTTAAAAGTGCGGCGTCAGCACGATAATCACTGACAAAACTAAAATGAAAAAGTTTACCATCATATTGACAGTTTTAATTGCAATGACAATTAATTCAAATGCTCAAATTCCAAATAATGGATTTGAAAACTGGATAACAGTTGGAAGTTATATGGAACCACAGGGTTGGGCAACAACAAACCCAAATTCTGCAGGTGGTTTTTATGCTGTTACACAATCTACCGACCATTATCCGGTTAATGTAGGCAGCTACTCTGTAAGAATTGAAAATGACACTTCTCTTTTATTTAATGGGTCAGGAATGGGAATTATCATGTCTGGTGATAGCATTTGTGAACCTCAACCGGTGTTTCCTATAACAGGACACCCGAATAGCTTCTGCGGTTATTACAAATTTATCCCGCAAAACAATGATACTTTGTGTATTGGTCTTCAACTTTTCCTGGGAGGGCAATCTGTTTCCGGAGCGGCTCTTATTACTAACGTAGCAGCACCAAACTGGACACCTTTTAATGTTCCCTTTATGAGCTATGTTTCTGCTGATGGCGGACATATAACACTTTCACCATGGAATGCAGGGCCAATATCTACGCCATACGGCAACTCTGTTTTATATGTTGATAACCTGAGCTTTGATTCTCTGATTACTTCAGTGCCTGAACAGTTGGTTAATAATATTCTGTTCAATTTATATCCCAATCCCGCTTTAGATATTGTTACTTTAAATATTGATAATACAAACAATGAAGATTTGGCATTAAATATTTACAATATCATGGGGGTATTAGTCAAGTCTGAAATGCTGAAACAAAGTCAGCGGCAAATTAATATCAGAGATTTAAGCAACGGTATATACATGATTACCATCAAATCAAAAAACCTGACAGAAAAACAAAAGCTAATAATTCAAAGATAAGATTGGCAGCATATAATCGAGTAGCCCGCCCCATCAGTAAACACTGACAGGTAGAAGCTCTCACAGTTCTGCTGACACCACTGTACCCTTCGGCAAGCTCAGGATAAACCAAGCGTGTCTCGTATATAGCGGTTCGTTAAAATAGGAGAAACTTTGCAATAATGGTCAAACATGGAAATCTTATTATTGGGTATTTTTAACAAATGGATTAATTGAAAAACATGTCGCAGCAGAAGAAATTGCTAATGGAATTTGGAAAGTATTTTATAGAGATGTATTTTTGGGATACTTTAATGAAAAAGATATTAGAGATAAAGAAAAATCAACCAGGCTAAGCACTAATTTAGTGTAAAGCATATGCCTTAACGAACATTAAAAACAATAATACTTCAAAACAATGAAAGACTCAAAATTTAATATCGCAGTATTGATTGATGGTGATAATGCTCAATCAATACTAATTAAGGAACTTATAGAAGAAGTCTCGAAATATGGGAAGGCTACTATTAGAAGAATTTATGGAGATTGGACAACACCTCAAATGAATAGCTGGAAAGAAATAATTAATCAATACTCAATAAATCCAATACAAAAATTCTCTTATACTACAGGGAAAAATTCAACTGACAGTTCACTTATTATTGACGCTATGGATATATTACATAGTCATAGTGTCGATGGCTTCTGCATTGTTTCCAGTGATAGTGACTATACAGGACTAGCTAAAAGAATTCGAGAAGAGGGACTTTTTGTTATGGGTATTGGACGAAAAATTACACCAATCGCATTCGTAAATTCTTGTGAAGTTTTTACGTTCACTGAAAACTTAATATCCGAATCGGAAGTATCTGGAGAAAAAGACACTGAAAAAGTAGAAATAAAGAAAAATAGACAACCTAAGACAGTTAATCAAAAGCTCACTAAAAAACCGGTAACAAAGAGTAAATTTCCAAAACTTGACATCCGTATTATTGATAAGGCTTTTGAAATATCAATTAATGAGGAGGATGAAGCATATATCGCTAAAGTTGGATTGTCTCTTAGAAAAATTGACCCAAGCTTTGACCCAAGAACTTATGGATTTAAAACTCTTACTCAACTTTTTAAGGGTATAAATAAATATGTAATTGTCAAAAATGAAGTGCATGGATTAAATCATCCACTTGTGAAATTGAAATAACTACAGCTAATCGAGTAGCCCATCCCATCAGTAAACACTAACATGGAGAAGCTCTCACACCACTAAATCCCGAAAGCTTTCGGGAGGTCTCGGGTACATAAAGGGACATAGTTTACACTTTTTTATGTTGCAATTAGAATGAGTTCTGCAAATTTCTAACAAGCTTTTGCTAGTAGGTTGAAAACTATGATTTAAAATCACTATCTTTACATTTTAGATGAAAAAATAATTGTTATTATTTTGTATGAATTCTTATTTATAAAACAAAATAATGATTAAAAAATTAATTAAAAGTACTATATATGATATGAACAGAATATTCTGTTTATACTAATATCGTGCTTAATTAAAATTACAAACGAAAAATTTTTATTAGAAATCATCATTTATTAATTCTATAAATTTAATATTATTGGAAGTGATTTTGGAAAATCATTTAAAGGGTTCTATGTTTTTCCCTAAATCAACTTAAAAAACTAATTTTTAGAACCCACCTTAATAACAAATAAATTAAAAGATGAAAATGAAAATCCTATTATTGGTGTCATTGTTCCTGACCCTTTCGGTCAGTGTGTTCTCTCAAGTGAAAACCGGAACACTCAAAGTCTTTTCTGACACACAAGGTATCACCGTCTTTGTGGACGATGTGAAACAGGTAAACTATACTGATATAGACAAGATATCTGTGGGTACACACTATTTAAAGGTATTAAACGGTTCGGGTGAAAAAATTTATAGTCAGATCGTGACCATCAACCAGGACGCGGTTACTACGGTCTTGGTGGAAGATTCACAACCACAAGTTAAACCCGTTGTCCAGTCACAAAAAAAACCAGTCGACAAACCCGATGCAGTAAGTTACAACAGTACATCCATAGCAGAAGCGCCAGTGGTCAAAGAAGAAACTACCATTGTAGAACCCATTATAAACATAGGTCAAGTGGACGGAAAACTTCCTTCTGGTAAGAACGGTGCGTTCGGGTTGACTTTCGGAATGAGTGAATCACAAGTTTCTATAATCATGGGACGTGATATGCATTCGGTTGACAAGGGAAAGTCTTACGTGTCATATACCATGATCGACAAAAGATTTAATCCAATCGTACCATTTCTTGTGGAATGTAGATTCATGGATGGTAAGTTGTTTCAAATATTAGTAGGATACCCTTCAATGGAAATGAATCAAATCAAAAATAAGATATCTATTAGTAAGAATTTCTTACCACTTAACGAATACAACAAGATTTATGCTGAATTGATCGCACAATACGGTCAACCGACATCCGCTGAAAGGATATTCCAAGGTGGGTACAAAGACGGTGACGGTCGTGAACTAGAAGCAATAAAGAACAAAAAAGCACTAATTCTGTCGAGTTGGGTTAACCCAGACACACAGAACGAGACCTACTTGGTTATTGCTTATTCGACAGCACCATTGGTTTTTGTAGTATATCAGGATGGTACGATGTCAAGACAAGCACAACAGAACAAACTTGTGGTTCACAAATACCAATACAAGAATTCGTTCAAGGAAAATTATTTTAAGTAAAATAAATAACTCTTTTATAAAAACAATTAAAAACTTCAAAAAATGAAAACAAAAATTTTTTGCTTACTGGTGCTCTTTCTGCCTTTTACAGGCAGTGTTTTCTCACAGACAAAAACTGGTACATTGAAAGTCTTTTCTGACATTCAGACGATAACCGTGTTTGTCGATAATGTTAAAGTAGAAAACTATGCTGAAGTGAATCTTCTAATCGGAACACACTATGTCAAAGTTGTCGATGGTGATGTAAAACTTTACGGACAGATTGTGACTATCAATCTCGATCAGATTACAAGTGTCCTTGTTGAACCACCTAAAGATAATGTCGCTGCTGTAGCGAAACCTGATGATGTCAAACCGACAGAGCAGACGGGCACAGGAACGGTTAATGTCTTTTCTGAATTCACGGGTATATCTATATACCTTAACGAACATAAACAAGGTGACGACATTAAGACTATCAATAATGTTACAGCTGGAAACCATTATCTCAAAGTGATGAAAGATGGTGTCAGTATATTCGCAGAACTCATAACTGTGAATCCTGGCCAGACCACTACCGTTCTTGTGAAGAACAGTGAACAGGTTGCAGAAAAGATTATGGAAGCAAAAACACCCGAACGTCAAAATTATCAGAACAACAAAATTGATGTCTTGTTAACTTCAAATGCAGTTTCGACTACTGTTAAAAAATCAAATTACTATCCTGGTTTCTATGGTTATTATGGTTATAATAAATCAAATACGAATACCGTAAATGTTAGTGATTTTAAAATTATCAAAGGTGGTGTTGCTGAAATTAGTGATATTGACTTAGCTACATTAGCTCGTAATCAGAATATTTTGTCTCGTAATATAAGAGACATCACAAGACAAAAGAGGCAAGTCAATATTGGTTCAATTGGATTCTTGGGTTCTATGGCAATTGGTATACCTATTATTGTTGATATTTTTCATAAATCGACACCTGATCGTCCTGGTGGTTTTTTACATCCAAACACTTCCGTTACACCAAATTGGGAATTTGCAGTACTAGGAACATGTATTGTAACCGGAATAATCAGTTATGCTCTTGTTATAAATTCGGGCAAACACAAACCAAGACACTACTACACACCTAGTGGTGCTAACACTGATGCTCAGACAGTCAACCACAAACTCAAACTGAAATTGGGACTTTCGGAATCCTATGATGTAAGATAAATTACTCAAATCCCCTTCGTCAAAAAAACGAAGGGGATTTTGACTAAAAAACAAACTTTTAATGTTTTTCAACATAGAAAATAAGAAAAATCAAGAAAAATGAAAATAATCAGAACTTTGTTTGTAATAATGACCTTATTCTTAATGAGTTTTGTGTCATTTGGACAGACTGTAGACCAGTATTTCCAAGCTGGAATGGATAACTTTACTAACAAGGATACTGGTAAATAATGGTTGTTCGTTAAGATACATAGTTTACAAAAGTTAAAGATTAGACTTTACACTAAATTAGTTGGTACGATAAAAGGACATAGTTTACACTTTTTTAGCTTGCAATTAGAATGAGTTTTGCAAATTTCTAACAAGTTTTTGTTAATAGATTAAATTTTTGATTTATATTTATGTATCTTTACATTATTGATTAACAAAAATTATTATTATTTTATATGTATCCTTATTTATAAAACAAAATAATGATTAAAAAATTAATAACATTTAATAGATAATATCATGGGAAAAGGTAAAGACGCAAAGAAAAACGTTAAAAAAGAAGCTGCTAAAACTCCAAAAGAAAAAAAAGCAGAAAAGAGACTAAAGAAATCTAAGAAAGAATAATTAATTTCTAAAAAAACTAAGCACAATCGAGTAGCCCGCCCCATCAGTAAACACTGACAGGGAGAAGTTCTCACACCACTAAATCCCAAAAGCTTTCGGGAGGTTTCGTATATAGCGGTTCGTTAAAATAGGAGAAACTTTGCAATAATGGTCAAACATGGAAGTCTTATTATTGAGTTTTATAATGAAATGATTAATAAGAAAACAAGTTGGAGCAGAAGAAATTGCTAATGGTATTTGGAAAATTTTCTTGATGAAAAGAAAAAATATGAAAAAGAAAAAATCAGAGAGTTTGCATTAAAGAATTTCAGTAAAGATGAAGTTGGAAAAATGATCTTTAACATTTATCAGGATGTTTTAGGTAAATAAAAATAGTTTCTAAATAATTCTCCTGGCAAAATTAACCTTCACATAATCACAGATCGAGATTTTTACAATTTTTTAGATTCAGTAAAGTAATTAAGGATTTATTTATAATTTCTGATTTATTGAATTCCAAAGAATAATAAAGAATACCAAAGTTGTTTCAAAGCACTACTTTATATCTCCAAAGCAGACATTCCATATATTGAGTGTATCAATCCCAAAAATCTTTTCTTCTTTTATTAAATAAAAATCAGCTGTTTTAATTACAGAATTTTTTAATTGAGTGTTTTGTGAAGGATGTGTAGATTTTTGTAAAAACCTGAGTTTTCCTTCATAATTATTATTTACTGATTTGTGCAAAGGTTTAAGAACTACAATTGAGTCGAATAAAAATATTGGAAGTTTTAGTTTATTTTCCAATCCATTATTAATAAATAAATTAACAGGAATTTTTTCGTTATTACCATCAATTTGCGCAAGTTGTATGCTCGTTTTTTCCGAAAGAAATACAGTATTTATCATTTCGCCGGCTTTTGCTCTGAAAGAAACATCTAGTGTAGTATCTGTTAAAACTTTCAGATAATCAGACAAGTCAGATAGTTTTTGTTTCGCTGTAGATTCAAAAACTAATAATGATTCTTCATCAAGATCATCGATTTCAAACTTCGAAAAAATATCCTTTTTCAAATTAATTAGTCTAGCGTCTTCTCGTTTAATTCTTTCTGTCTCATTCACACATGATGGAGCGTAAAGTGTAGACATAACAAGAATAACTACTAATATTTTAAGATATTTAATCATTTGCTTAACTTATTTATTCTAAATCTAACAAGTATAATTTTATCATTTTTAAATTTAATGTCCAAAATTTCGATAAACTTTAAACTACCTGTTGGCATTGTCAACTTATCAATAAACTCAGTTTTGTTATATAAAGCCATCCCCTGTTTATTCTTATCATTAAGTACCTGATAAAAGATTGCTCCATTATCGATAATTTCAACTAGATAATCTCGCCTTTTCTGCCAATCATCTACATTCATTTCTGAGAAATAATGAAGAATAAGTGCATAATCATTTATTTGCAGACTAATCTTTTGAGCTCTATCAAATTTCTTTAAAATACGAATAATTGTATCTGATTTATAATAAGGTGCACTGATAAGCATAGAAACTACACTTTTATTGGTTTTAAGAACAACACGCCCCGTACTATCACTTAAATAATGAATTGGTGACTCATTATCAGAAAGTAATTTAATTTCGCATCTGTTGTTTTTAATAATTTCTTTGGTATAGGAATCATAAAAATCAAAGCTATACTCACGCTCACGGTTGTTAAAAAACTGAAATAAAAGAACTAAGACTGACATAATAAAAATGACTACCAAGGGTAGAATGATAAATATTTGATTCGCTTTTGAAATGGATTTAATATTTATTTTTCCATCCGTATTTTTATAAACAAAATCATCCCAATTAGCATAACCAACATATTTACTAAGCAGATTCAAAACATCAATCCTGGGTAGTGACTTATTCTCCGCTTTAATGTGATTGTAAAACCATTTTTCGCTGATATGGGCATTTACTTTTTCCAATAAGTCTTCTTGAAAATCGGTTATATCCTGCCCTCTCCAATCTGAAATTGAAGCTTTAATACCCGGAAATGATTTTTGCATCGTATACACGATATTTTGCTTTAATAAAGTGAAATATTTTTTACTACTATCGTGCAAAATTAGTTTGTTTTTTAAGACATTGATAGTAAAACACTTGTAAATTACTTTACAATCGTTTTACAAGAGATATTTAATTTCTACAGTAAATACAACATTACTTTTATATCGAAAAATCTGACAAATAACAAATTTATGAAATTATTAAAATAGCTTATTGATATTTTTTTAAAGCTTAATCAAAAACAAATATATAAAATAATCGAATTAAAGAAAAATCATAAAGCAGAATATTGCAAAATTTTATTTCAAACTATCATACATAAACTATAATTATTAACATTAAAAACTATCATCATGAAAAAAAGAAACATTATCAGAAGCCTAAACCTGGCAAAAGTAAACATCCTTATTATCCTGATATTCACAGGAATCATATCATGCACAGGTCTAAAAACTAATCAAGAAGTATATGAAGCATACAAACTGCGAATCAATGGACAAGCAGATTCTGCAAAAGTCCTACTAACAGAATTTACGGATAAAAACCCTGAAAATGCACTTGCATGGTTTGAGTTATGCCGAACTACCGAGCACATTGGAATGTCTAATCCCAGAAAAATTACCGAAACATTAAAAGAAACTCTGCTTCATATTAACAAGGCCATTGATCTGAATCCTGAGAACGCAAAGTATCTGTCGTACAAAGGAAAGATACAAACTTTGCAATTTTATATGGCTCTTCAATCAGGAAACGAAAACACCTCCGAATACCTCTCCAAAATTGAGGAAACTTATACATCTGTTTTAGAATTAGATCTCAGCTATTATGAGAATAAACTAACACTAGTAGAGTTTTTTGGAGGATTACCTGCAAAAATGGGAGGTGATATTGAGAAAGCTGAAAAATATGCTTTAGAACTTGAGCAGGAAGACATGATTAGCGGTGCCAAAGCAAGGGAGATATTAATGCCTGAAGATGCCGATTATGAAGTATTCTGGAAAGAAATTATAAAAAAAGCCCCGGAAAATGCAGATGCACATCAGGCATTAGGCCGTGTATATTTATTCATGAATGAGTTCGATAAAGCAAATATTCAATATCAAAAAGCTATTGATATTGATCCAAATAATAATATTCTTTACTTAGATTTGGGAAGATACTTTGTAATGATGGCAATGCAAAATCAAGCACCTATGGATTCAATGGCACCCCTCGCTGAAGAGCAATTTAATAAATTACTTAACTTTAGCCCGGAGCCGTTAAATCCAATTAAAGCCTGGACATATGGCATGCTTTCCAGATTATATCGCAGATCAGAAAATAAAGATTTGTCTGACAAATACTTAAAAGAAGCAAAAAGCCTAGACCCTTATTTTTCTCCTGCTTTTGGAAAGCCAAACATAGGTTTGTACTCTCCACCTGAGGATATTGTACATTATCAAACTTATTATTTTTCACCCTTTTAATAGTTAGCTGTTGGAATTTGACAGAACACATTAAAATGATTATATTTGAATAAAATTAAGATGAATTGTATTTTTATTAATAAAAAATAAGGAGGACAAAAAATGATTGAGCATGTTCATAAACACATTACATCGGAATTACAACAAAACACACGCACCGACATTATCTTTATTCTTTCAGCAATAATACTCAATATGATAACCCTGGCAGTAAATTCAGGAATGTCAGAAAGTTCGAGAACCGACAATTCGAGCCTTATTGTGATGTTTATTTTCGTTTGCCTTATTGTTGTGGTAAACCTGGTTGTAGTCATTGGATTGAAAAAAGGGAAACAAACAAGAGAGAAGCTTTTGAAAGGTCTGATTAAAATGTACGAAGACCAGAAGGTTGATAGTTATTATGATTTTTCATTACTCGGAAATTATAATGTACGATACAATCTTTTTATAATGGTAGTAATTTTCACGGCTATTATTGCCACTATTATTCCATTTATTTTAAGATAAAAACGATTTATCTGATAATACCAATTGAATTTCTAAATTGCTGATAAATATTTTGAAATATTTTTTTCTTTGTCAAGGCAAATATTCTTTACATCCGTACGGACGGAAATAATATTTAACGCAGAGAAAGGAAAAAAGAAACGAAATATATCGGTAATTTGGATGTTCTTTGGTATAACACCATCAGCATTTCATAAAGCAGCAAAGCGATAGTGTGATTGAAAAACAACGTTATTAGTTATAAACCGCTAATCACATTGCTTGGTAGCATTGTAAACACATAGCCAAACCTTTACTTCTAATGAGGTATATTATAAAAGGACATTTTAACAAATGTTAATTGCACATAACATAAAAACTGTAATATTATCAATGAAAATTCTGAGAGAAATAAAAAAAAATTACTTTTACATTTTTGAAACAATAATGAAATAATTTTCTAAAAACCTTTAATTTAAATTTTTAGAAAACAAACCAAAACTAGTATAAAAAACTCTTATGCCGGATTATAATAAACTACAAAAAACTGCAACTCAAGTTAGAAGAGATATTTTAAGAATGGTTAATACATCTAAATCAGGACACCCGGGTGGTTCATTGGGTTGCACCGATTATTTGGTTGCACTTTATTTTGAAGTGATGGAACATAAGCCAAAGAATTTTACTATTGATGGAAAAAATGAAAATATCTTTATTTTGTCAAACGGACATATTGCTCCGGCTTTGTATAGTGTTTTGGCACGCTCCGGTTATTTCGAAATTGAAGAATTAGGTACTTTGCGTAAGCTGGGTTCACGTTTGCAGGGGCATCCATCGATATCTGATAATTTACCGGGAATAAGAATAGCAAGCGGTTCATTGGGACAGGGCTTGTCAGCAGCTCTTGGAGTAGCGCAAACAAAAAAGCTTAATAATGACGATAAGCTGGTTTATTGTCTAATGGGTGATGGTGAAATTGAAGAAGGACAAGTTTGGGAAGCAGCAATGTATGCAGCGGCAAAAGGTGTCGATAATATTATCGCAACAATTGATTATAACGGAAAACAAATTGATGGACCTATTGAGGAAGTAATGTCTTTGGGTGATATTGAAGCTAAATGGGAATCGTTTGGATGGAAGGTTTTAACTATGGATGGAAATAACATGAGAAGTATTTCTGAAACCATGAATAAAGCCAAAAAACAAAGTGGTAGAGAAAAACCTGTTATGATAATTATGAAAACCGAAATGGGTTTTGGTGTTGATTTTATGATGGGAACTCACAAATGGCATGGTGTTACTCCTAATGATGAACAACTTGCTCAGGCTCTGCAACAATTAGATGAAACATTGGGGGATTATTAGTTGATAGGGTTTTTTCTTGATAATGTAAAATTGAAATTATTTTGACATTTATCTTATTTTTGAATTTTGCAAATCTTTAAAAATATGTTTTTATGAAATTAAAAATAAAATATTTTTTTCTAGCTTTTCTGTTCTTGTTATCAGCAAGTTCTTTTGCTCAAACACATCAGCAAAGGAAGAATAAACAAGAAACTCCTGTTACCAGGATATTATTTGTTTTTGATGCCTCACAAAGTATGTATGCTAGATGGCAGAGTAATACAAAGATTACTATTGCCAGAAAATTATTATCAAATCTTCTCGATAGTTTAAGAAATGTAGAAAATCTTGAGCTTGCTCTGCGTGTGTACGGGCATCAGCATTTATATCCACCACAGGTTTGTAACGACACAAAACTTGAGGTCCCTTTTGCATCCAACAATATCGACAGAATAAAACACCGTTTAAAATCTATAAAACCACGAGGAACAACACCGATTGCTTTTGCATTGGAAAAATCGGGTGGCGATTTTACTCCACGCCCAAATTGTCGTAATATTATTGTTTTGATTACTGATGGAATTGAAGAATGTGATGGAGATCCTTGTGCTGTTTCAAATGATCTGCAAAAAAGGGGAATTGTATTAAAACCATTTATTATTGGAATCGGTAAAAATTTTAAAGATGTATTCGATTGTGTAGGAACATATTTTGATGCTTCCAGCGAGGAACAATTTAGTAATGCTTTAGATGTGGTTATTTCACAAGCATTAAATTCTACATCATGTCAAATAAATCTGCTCGATGAATCCAAAATGCCTACCGAAACAAATGTTAATATGACATTTTATGATGATTTTTCGGGTTTAGAAAAACATAATTTTATGCACACTATGAATAGTAAAGGTCTTCCTGATACCCTTGTTATCGATCCTTTGCTTACATACAATATTGTTGTTCACACTATACCTCCGGTTTTTGCAAATAATGTCAAACTTAACCCCGGAAAACATACAATTATTCCAATTAGCGCACCTCAGGGATTTCTTCAACTTAAAATTGACGGTAGATTAAATTCATTAAAAGACCTACAATGCATTATTAGAAAACACAATGATCCAAAAACTCTTAATGTGCAGGGTTTTGTTAATAAAGAAAAATATATTTGTGGTATGTATGATCTTGAAATACTTTGTTTGCCACGAATTTATATTAATGATGTGGAGATTTCTCAAAGTAAAACTACAAATGTAGAAATTCCAATGCCCGGAATTGCAGTGATTAAAAAAACCACCAAAGGTTATGGAAGTCTTTATCACATAAGTGATAACAAACTGAATTGGTTGTATAATTTTAAAACCTCAAATCCATATCAGGAAAATCTTATTTTGCAACCTGGAACGTATAAAGTTGTGTTTAGATCGAAATATAGCGACAGATCTTTTTATACAATCAAAAAAACATTTACTGTTATTTCGGGAAAAACAACAAATTTGAAATTATTTAGTAATTGATAAAACCTAATCAAAAGTGAAAAAATACTCTTATACAGAAATGAAAGACACCCGTTCGGGTTTTGGTGACGCTCTTTATGAGCTTGGAAAAACTAATAAGGATGTGGTAGCATTATGTGCTGATTTAACAGGATCGTTAAAGATGAATAGGTTTGCTGATGAATTTCATGAAAGGTTTTTTCAATGCGGAATAGCTGAAGCCAATATGACGAGCATGGCTGCCGGCATGACAATTGGAGGTAAAATACCTTTTGCAGGAACTTTTGCAAATTTTGCTACAGGCAGGGTTTACGATCAAATCCGTCAATCTGTTGCTTATTCCAAAAAGAATGTAAAAATTTGTGCTTCTCACGCAGGTATTAGTCTTGGTGAAGATGGTGCTACTCATCAAATCCTTGAAGATATTGGTTTGATGAAAATGTTACCGAATATGGTAGTTATCAATCCTTGCGATTATGCACAAACAGTTGCTGCCACTCTTGCAATTGCAGATTATGTTGGACCGGTTTATCTTAGATTCGGTCGCCCTAAAGTTCCTGTTTTTACTACAGATTTGCCTTTTGAAATTGGGAAAGCTATAATTCTTAACAAAGGTGTTGATGTTTCAATTTTTGCCACCGGACATCTTGTCTGGACTGCAATTCAGGCGGGAGTCGAACTCAAATCAAAAGGAATTAATGCAGAGATAATTAACATTCACACAATAAAACCATTAGACGATAAAGCAATATTAGATTCTGTTTCCAAAACAAAATGTGTTGTCACTGCCGAAGAACATCAACGAAATGGCGGACTAGGTGACAGCATTGCTCAATTACTATCCAGAGAATTACCATCACCAATCGAAATGGTTGCTGTTAATGATAAATTTGGCGAAAGCGGAAAACCTGACGAACTAATGAAAGAATATAATCTTGATGTTGTTGATATTGTAAAAGCAGCAGAAAAGGTTATTGGGAGGAAGTAGTTTTAAATTAAAATCCAGTATTTCAGGTTCTATAATATCATTATAATTACTTTGAATTTTATCTATTATCATAATTATTATAATGATAGCACTAATAAAAACCATGAAACAATAAAACAATGAAACACTAAGTACCCCATGAAAATCTACATAATCGGATATATGTGCAGTGGTAAAAGTACAGTCGGGAAACGACTGGCACAGAAACTGAATTATAGTTTTATTGATCTTGATTTTTACTTTGAAGAGAAATTTCATATTAGTGTTGATGATTTTTTCACAAAATATGGTGAAAATGCTTTTCGGAAAATCGAAACTCAATTGCTAAATGACATTCTGGTAAAAGATAATATTGTAATTTCAACAGGTGGCGGAACTCCTTGTTTCAACGAGAACATGAATGTGATGAGAAAAAATGGTGTTTCAATTTATTTAAAAATGCACATTAACTCACTTAAAGATCGGATCCTTAACTCAAAGAAAAAAAGACCGTTATTGAAAAATATTTCCGAAGAAAATGTTACTGATTTTTTGTCAAATCATTTAAACGAAAGAGAAGCATTTTATCAACAAGCAGACTATACTGTAAAAGGTGAAAATGCAGATATTGAGGAGATGGTGAAGTTGATTAGATGTCGGGAGAATGATTGATTGATAAAATGATTGAATGATAAAATAAATTATATTAACCGTATTTATGCATTTAATCATATACGCATTTAATCATTTACACATTTAATCATTTACGCATTTAATCATTTACACATTTAATCATTTACGCATTTAATCATTTACACATTTAATCATTTTCACTAAAATAAGAGTATAACCTATAAACTTAAGATTGACTTATTTCCTTTTCAGTAGTACTACTGTTGTTATTTATTTGAAACACTCAATATACAATAAAAAATAATCAATATTCAATATTCAATAATCAATAAACAAGTAGAAAAACAGTAAATAAAAATTCATCAATACAGATTTGCTTCTCTTCATCCGTACTCTTTCCTTGGACGTCCAGACGGATTCCTTTCAGTCATTGAATTTTGTTTGTTTAATGTTGAATGTTTATTTTCTTATGTTATTTAGAAGAACACTCAATATGCAATAATCAATAATCAATAAACAAGTAGAAAAACAGTAAATAAAAATTCATCAATACAGATTTGCTTTTCTTCATCCGCACTCTCTCCTTGGACATTGAATATTGTGTGTTTAGTGTTGAATATTTATTTTCTTTTCAGTAGTACAACATTCTCTACATGATGAGTGTGAGGAAACATATCAACCGGCTGAACTTTTTCAATATTGTATTTTTCAATCATTAAACTTAAATCTCTAGCTTGTGTTGCCGGATTACAGCTAATATAAACGATTTTCTCAGGAGCAATATTAAGTATTTGTTTAATTACTTTATCGTGCATTCCTGCTCTCGGAGGATCAGTGATTATTACTTCCGGTTGACCATTTTCTGCAACAAAATCTTCGTTCAAAATTTTAAGCATATCACCTGCAAAAAAATCTGTATTTTTAATTTTATTTAGTTTAGAATTTTCAAATGCATCTTCAATTGCCGTAGGAATATATTCAATTCCAATTACTTTTTTCGCTGAGTCGGCAATAAAATTAGCAATTGTTCCTGTTCCTGTGTAAAGGTCATAAACTGTTTCTTCACCTGAAAGATCAGCCATTTCCTTAGCAATTTTGTAAAGATTATATGCTTGTTCCGAATTAGTCTGGTAGAATGAATTAGGTCCTATCTTAAATTTTAATTTCGTTCCGCTCTCTTCATCACGAATCATTTCTTCAATTATAAAATCATTCCCCTTAAACAATTTTGCTTCAAGATCAGAAACCGAATCATTACTTTTTTCATTTATGATATACATCAGAGAAGTAATTTCCGAAAATTTCTCAGAAACAAAATTCAGCAAATCATTAATAATTTCTTTTTCATCTGTGCGAAAAACAACAATTACCATTAAATCACCAGTTGTTGAAGTACGAATAATAAGATTTCGTAAAAGTCCTGTGAATTTTCTGGCATCATAAAATTCAAGTTCGTTTTCAATCGCGTATTCCCTGATAGCAAGACGAATTTCATTTGAAGGGGATCTTTGAAGATAGCAGTTGTCAATATCAATTATTCTGTCGAACATTTTTGGAAGATGAAATCCAAGACCATTCATGTTTCTATCATTAAAATCAATTTCTTTTGAATAATCAGTAAGCCATTTTTTATCTGAAAAAGTAAATTCAAGTTTGTTGCGATAAAAATAAATATCTTTTGCTCCTTTAATCGGAAGAATATCAGGGAAATCAAATTTACCAATTCTTTGCAAATTATCTTCAACTTGTTTTTGTTTATAGAAAAGCTGGTCTTCATACAACATATTCTGCCATTTGCAGCCGCCGCACAAACCAAAATATTCACATTTGGGTTCAGTGCGTTTATCAGAATATTTGTGGAATTTTATAGCTTTTCCTTCAAAAAATGATTTTTTCTTTCTTGTAGTTTTAATATCCACAATATCACCAGGAACCACAAAAGGCACAAATATTACCTTGTTGTCAACTTTTGCTACAGCCATGCCTTCAGAGCCGGCATCAATTATTTCTACTTCTTTAAAAATGTATTGCTTTCTTCTTTCTGCCATTGGATTGTTTTTTTGAGGTTGCAAAGATAGAATAAAGTTTGTTAGATAATCGCATTGTTATTTGTTTGTAATTTATGGTAACTAGTTGTAATTTGTAGTAATTGGTGGTGATTAATTGGTTGACAGAAAATCCTCCAGATTTTTAAAATCTGGAGGATTTATCTAGTTTATGTATTGCCATGTAATTAATCAATGAAACAATGCAACCATACAACCATGAAACCATGAAACAATTTTTTTTAAATTTGTAGAAATAAATTTCAAATATATTTGTCATGAAAATTCTTCCAATAGAAAAAGTTCGCGAGGCTGATGCTTACACAATTAAAAACGAACCTATAAAATCGACTGATCTTATGGAAAGAGCAGGAACGCAGATTTTTAAATGGGTGATCAATAATGTGAAAAAATCACAAACTGTAAATATTTTCTGCGGATTAGGAAATAATGCCGGAGATAGTTTGGTTGTGGCTCGTCTCCTTGCCGGGAAAAATATTCCGGTTCATATCAACATAATAAGATATTCAGAAAAAACATCCGCAAATTTTGAAGTAAATTACAAACGACTTGAAAATATTAAAGGAGTTGAAATAAATAATATTCACGAAGGTGATAAATTTCCTGAAATAAGCAAAAATGATTTAGTTGTAGATGCAATATTTGGTTCCGGTTTATCTAAACCTGTCCAGGGATTTGTTGGTGATGTGATTAATAAAATAAACAAAAGTGAAGCTGTAGTTATTGCTCTTGATGCGCCTTCCGGCTTATTTTGTGATGAAAGCTCAAAAAATCATAAAGGTAAAATTATTGAAGCTGATTACACTCTTACTTTTCAATTTCCAAAATATACTTTTTTATTTCCGGAAAATGATAAATATGTTGGAAAATGGGAAGTGTTGTCGATAGGTTTACATAAGGATTTTATTTTCTCTGTGGAAGTAAAAAATTATTTTATCGAAAAAGAGGATTGTCGTGAAATGTTAAAAAAAAGGAATAAATTTTCGCATAAAGGAAATTACGGTCATGCATTATTAATTTCCGGAGGTTACGGGAAAATGGGTGCTGCTGTTCTTGCTTCAAAAGCATGTTTGCGTTCGGGAGTAGGCTTGCTAACAACTCACATTCCCGCAAAGGGAAATAATATTATTCAAACTGCCGTACCGGAAGCAATGACAGATATTGACGAAAATGAAAATTATTTTTCAAAAGTTCCTGATCTTTCAAATTATAATGCAATTGCCGTCGGTCCGGGAATTGGAATGGAAAAGCAAACTCAGAATGCTTTAAAATTATTAATCCAAAATGCCGGTGTCCCAATTGTTTTTGATGCCGATGCAATAAATATATTGGGAGAGAACAAAACTTGGCTTTCCTTTATTCCCGAATTTTGTATTTTTACTCCTCATCCTAAAGAATTTGAGCGCCTTGTCGGGAAGTCGAAAAACAACTTCGAGCGCATTAAAATGCAGAAAATGTTTTCTTGCAAATACAAATCTTATGTTGTTTTAAAAGGAGCTCATACTGCAATTACAACTCCAAACGGGGACTGCTTTTTTAATTCTACAGGAAATCCGGGAATGGCTACCGGAGGAAGTGGTGATATTTTAACCGGAATAATTCTGGGATTGCTTGCACAGAATTATAACTCACTCGAAGCATCAATACTTGGCGTATATCTCCACGGACTGGCTGGAGATAATGCAGCTGAAAAAAAGTCACAGGAAGCAATGATTGCTTCGGATATTATTGAAAATCTTGGTGAAGCAATTAAGAGTGTTAGGGAATCAGAATTTCGAGAAAGAAATGCAATGCATATAATGTAAGTGGCAAAATCGGAATGCAGTTAATACTTAAAAATGGTAAGAAAATATTGATAGGAACACGCAAGCCTGACGCTTTTCAAAAAGCAGTGAACAAGATGATGAAAGGGAAAGATTTTTGATTTATGATTTTGAAAAATATTTAGGGCTAACAAAAATTTCATATAGCAACAGAAATCGCTAAGATTGAATTTTGAAAAAGCCAGGAATATGCCAGATATTTTAGTAATTTGTTTTTACTCTAGAAATGTTTACACTTTAACTATCAATTATTTACAATTATCTTGAAAAATATTTATAAAAAAGACTTGACAATTTAATTTTCTATATTACTTTTGACCAACCATTCAGTCATAAAAATATTTATCTAAAAATATGTCACCTAGAACTGCTAAACAATTTAAAGAAATCAGAGAAAACAAAAGTTTTCTGATTTTGAATGCTGCACTCGAAATGTTTGCAAACAATGGTTATCACAATACTTCCATAAGTAAAATTGCAAAACATGCAAATATTTCAAAAGGACTTTTATACAATTATTTTGAAAACAAAGAAGATCTGTTAATTAAAATAATAGATCGTGGAATAGAGAAGCTTTTTCAAAGTTTTGACACAAACAGCGATGGTATTTTAACAAATGAAGAATTTGAATTTTTTATTCACGAAAATTTCAGAATAATCAAGGAAAACATTCCATACTGGAAGCTCTATTTTTCAATGTTTTTTCAACCGGAAGTATTGTCAATTATGAAAGATAAGTTATTTATGAAGATTAATAATTTATTAAATACTATTGAAAAATATTACAAAAATAAAGGAGTAAAAAATCCTGCTATGGAAGCTCGCATGTATGGAGCTTTCCTAGATGGAATAAGTATGAACTATATTATGGATCCCGAAAATTTCCCTCTTGAAGATGTAAAAAAATATATTATTGATAAATTTTGTATAATTGATAACAAAAAATCTTAAAAACACAAAAATGAAAATATTAAAATTATTAGCTGTTTTTATTGCACTATTTATCTGGGCAGGAACACAAACAATCCGGGCTCAGGAAATTTCGGCAGTAGAAATAATAAAAAATGCAGACCTGAAAATGCGTGGTGAAACCAGTCAGGGAACAATGATAATGACAATTACAAGACCAAGCTGGGAACGAACAGTTGAAATGAAAACCTGGTCGAAAGGTGATGATTATTCGATGATATATATCACTGCTCCTTCAAAAGAAAAAGGACAAGTTTTTCTGAAACGTGGAAAAGAAATGTGGAGCTGGGTACCAAAAATTCAAAGGATGATAAAAGTTCCTCCTTCAATGATGATGCAAAGTTGGATGGGTTCGGATTTTACAAATGATGATTTAGTAAAACAATCGTCAATAGTAAAAGATTATACACACACTATATTAGGAAAAGAAATTATTAGAGAGCAGGAATGTTACAAAGTTAAACTAATAGCTGAGGAAGATGCTCCGGTATCTTGGGGCAAAATTATTTCATGGGTTACTGTTGATGGTTTTAATACCTGGAAAAATGAATATTATGATGAAGAAGATTATCTTATCAATACTGAAAATGCTTATGATATAAAGAAAATGGGCGATAGAACTCTTCCCGCCAAATACGAAATAATTCCTGAAGAAGACCCGGGAAACAAAACTACTTTGATTTTTAAGGACATGATTTTTAATAAACCTATTAAGGCTTCTTTTTTCTCAATTCAAAACATGAAACGAATAAAATAATAAAAATGAAAACTGTAATAAAAATGGCCTGGCGAAATATCTGGCGAAATAAACGAAGAACACTAATAACTACTGCTTCAATATTTTTCGCTTTATTGTTCGCACTAATAATGCGCTCATTTCAACTGGGCTCTTATGGCGACATGTATAAAAAAATGATCGAATCTTATTCAGGATATATACAGGTTCAGCATAAAAATTTCTGGGACGATCGCACACTTGATAACGGATTTTTCCTCACACCGGAAGTAGAAAAACTAATTTTTAAAGATGATAATGTAAAAGGTATTATTCCTCATCTCGAAACAGGAGCTTTAGCATCTAACAAAACAAAAACAAAAGGAGTTTTACTTATTGGAATAGATCCGGTTAAAGAAGATAAACTTAGCAGTATCAGTAAAAAAATTGTTTTTTTGCGTTTTACTAAATCAGCAATTAGCAAAATCGAAAAAGAAAATATTGACCCAGGAGTTTTAGAAATAATCAAAACTTTGGAGAATAAATCATATTCAAACTATGCAAGCTTACAAATTGCTCTTGAAATTAAAGATGAAAAAATATTCAATAAAATATTACCAATAATTGAAAAAAATGCTTCATATCAGGGAGAACACCTGAAACCTAACGGCAATGGTATTCTTCTTGGAGATATGTTGGCAAACTATCTAAAGATTAATGTTGCTGACACTTTGGTTTTGATTGGACAAGGTTATCATGGAGTTAGTGCAGCAGATATGTTTCCTGTAAAAGGGATTGTCCATTTCCCAAATCCGCAATTAAACAGTATGGCTGTTTTCATGAGTATCAAACAATGTCAGAATTTTTTAAGTGCTGAAAATTTGACAACCTCAGCTATTCTGAAATTAGATGATATTGATGACAGCGAGGTAACTAAAACAAAAGATCAACTAAATAATTTCTTTGTCAATACTGATTATACTGCAAAAGATTGGAAAGAAATGAACAAAGCAATGATTCAAGCTTTGGAATCAGATAATCAAGGGGGAAAAATAATGCTTGGGATTCTATATTTGATAATTGCTTTCGGTGTATTTGGAACAGTTTTGATGATGACAAACGAAAGAAAAAAAGAATTTGGAGTATTGATTTCAATTGGGATGCAAAGAACAAGACTGGCAATTGTTCTTGGAGTAGAAATGTTTTATATCGGATTGCTTGGCATAATAAGCAGTATTATAGTAAGCATTCCCATAATTTTATACGGCGTCAGCAATCCCGTTCATCTTAAAGGAGATGAAGCAAAAATGCTGGAAGGTTATGGATTTGATCCTGTACTAAAATTCGCAAATATTGGCGATTATTTTTTCTGGCAATCTTTAATAGTTGTAATTATTGTAATAATTGCTACATATTATCCTGCTCGTAAGATTCTTCGTTTAAATGAAGTTCAAGCTATTAGAACATAAAAGTTTCATGTTTAATTTAATCATAAATCTAAAATAAATAAAAATGATCTGGAAAACATCATGGAAAAATATCTGGCGTAACAAAACCCGAAGTCTTGTTGTAATAATATCAGTTACTTTAGGTGTTGTTGGTGGACTATTTTACGCTGCTTTTATTGATGGAATGATAAAACAACGTATAGATAATGTGCTAAACAATGAAATTGGTCATATACAAATCCATAATAAAGATTTTCGTAGTAATAACGAAATAATACGCACAATTCCTGAAGGAGACAAAGTTATCAATGAACTTAAGAATGACCCTGAAATTCAAGCAGTAAGTGGTCGTTTGCTTATAAACGGAATGCTTGGTGTAGATGCAAAAAATTCAGGTATTCAGATGTTGGCAGTGGATCCTGAAAATGAGAAAACTATATCAGGGATATATCAGAAAATTATTCCCGGAACAGGCAGTTGGGATAAAATCAATCTTAAAAACAAAATTTATATTGGTGAAGAATTAGCAAAAAATCTGAATATTATCAATTACAATATTCGTGACAATGTTTTTGATTCCTTACGGGAAATTGAAGTAAGCGAAGAAGTTCTGCAAAAACTTGAACCGCTCAGAAATAAGCGTTTCAAAAATGAAAAGATTTTTATTCGCGAACTAAAAGAAACTCTTAAAAGTAGTTACAATAATTCAGTTAAAAATCAGATAATGAACAATGCGCGTTATTATCGTAAAAGAGCTAAACTAATTTTTTCTTTTGTAAATGCAGATAGTTCCCAAACATCAGTAGCATATCGAATTGGAGGGATTTACAAAATAAATAATACTTTATTTGAAAAATCCTATGCCTTTATTAATGCAAATCAGTTCAGAAAGATGGCAGAAATACCAAAAGGACAATATCATCAAATAGTTGTTAAATTAAAAGATTCAGAGAAATGTACAATTATTAAAAAGCAACTTGCTAATAAATACAGTTCTTTGGAAGTAATCTCATGGAAAGATATTCAAGCTGATATGGCTTTTATGAAAGATTTTATGGGCATAATGTATAATATCTTCATGGTATTTATTCTTGCTGCATTATCATTCGGAATAATAAACACAATGCTGATGGCTGTGATGGAACGAACAAAAGAACTTGGAATGCTGACAGCAATCGGGATGAACAGAAAAAAAGTTTTTAAAATGATAATGCTCGAATCTGTCTTTCTTTCATTAAGCGGTGGTGTAGTTGGAATGATTCTGGGAAAAATCCTTATTGCCTGGACAAATCATACGGGGATTTATTTGGCAGGTGTGGGTGAAGGAATGGAATCATTGGGATTTTCAGCAATATGTTACCCATCAATTAATGATACATTTTTTATCAATTTAACAATACTTGTAATTATTACAGGAATACTTTCGGCAATATATCCTGCATATAAAGCTTTAAAACTAAACCCTGCTGATGCATTAAGAACTGATTAAAAATTTACTTAAACTCATAAAACATAATGATTAATTTTAAAACATAAAAAAGAATGATAATAAAATGAAACTTGAAATTAGAAATTAGAAATTTACGAAAAATAATAATTTCCAATTTCCAATTTCTACATCTTGAATTGATAAAATGTAATCCATTAATAAAAAAATATAATTTAAAAAGACACATACCCATGAAAGTTTTAGAAATAAAAAACCTATACAAAACATACAGCGAAACAGCAGTTGAAGTGCATGCTGTAAATGGAATTGACCTCACTTTTGAACAAGGAGAATTTGCAGCAATTGTTGGTCCTTCTGGTTCAGGAAAAACAACTTTACTGAATATGGTTGGTGGATTGGATAAACCAACAAGCGGTGAAGTAACAATAAACAACATAAAAATCGGGACACTCGGTAAATCAAAAATTATTGATTTTAGAATGAGAAATATTGGTTTTGTTTTCCAGTCGTACAATCTGATTCCTGTTTTAACTGCAAAAGAAAATGTTGAGTTCATCATGGGACTGCAAAAATGGACAAAAGAAAAACGCAATGCTCGCACAAAAGAACTTCTCGAAGCAGTAGGTTTGGGCGATCGAATGAACAGCAGACCATCACAACTTTCCGGTGGACAGCAACAACGAGTAGCTGTTGCCCGTGCACTTGCATCAAAACCAAGTTTTGTGCTTGCTGATGAACCAACAGCAAACCTTGATTCTAAATCAACAAGCCAGTTATTGGAAATAATGAAAGATTTGAATAAAAAAGAAAATATCACTTTCATATTTTCAACTCACGACCAGCGTGTAATTGATAAAGCAAAAAGAATAATTACAGTTGAAGATGGTAAAGTTACAAGCGATGAGGTTAAATAAGGTTTGTATAATGTCAGAATATTAGAAATAATTTGAATATCGAATAATGATTAACGATTTAAGATTTAAGATTTTCGACTACTTCGCAAATCGTTAATAGGTGTTCCTTGTTCTTAAATCAATTAAAATTTAATTTATGGGCAAACACTAATCAATTATTTATTATACATTTATGAAAAAGAATAAAATATATATTTCTTCAATTTTGATCAGTTTGATATTGTTAATCAATACTTCAAATACATTTTCTCAAAACAAAAATAATATCTTAAGTTTTTCCTTATCAGGTTATTTACAAAACATGGAAACCGTTTGGATACAAAACAATAACGGCAAATGGCAAACCATGAACTCCATAAACAATCGATTGGATTTAAAATGGTATCCTTCCAGTTCTGTAACTACCCATATTGGTATGCGAAACATTTTTAACTATGGACAACTGGTTGCCGATTATTACCCTTATTTTGCTAATATGTCGATTCAGGACAAAGGCTTTCTTGACATGACACGAAGCGTTGCGAAAGACACATCTTATTTTCTATTTACAAATATCGATCGTGCTTATTTTGAGTTTGTAAGTGGAAATCTGGAAGTTAAAATAGGAAAACAAAGAATAAACTGGGGCAAAAATCTTGTCTGGACTCCAAACGATATTTTCAATACTTTTAATTATTTTGATTTCGATTATATCGAACGTCCCGGGTGCGATGCTATAAAAGTCCAGTATTATACCGGAATGACTTCATCAGCGCAATTAGCTTATAAAATCGACAAAGACAAAAACATAACTTTTGCAGGAATGTATAATTTCAACAAATGGAATTACGATTTTCAGTTCCTTGGCGGGATAATGGAAAATGATATTGCAATCGGGGCTGGTTGGGCAGGACAAATATTTAAAGCAGGATTCAATGGCGAAGCAACATATTTTAGAGATAAAGAAAATTTTGCAGATACAACAGGAATTCTTGTTGCTTCAATCGGATTAAATTACACATTTAAAAACAGTTTAGCAATAAATGCAGCATTTCTATACAATAGTGTTGGGACAACCGGACCAGCAAGTATGGGAACTATGATGGCGATGAATATGCAAATTTCTGCTAAGAATTTTACACGAGCAAAATATTCCGCTTTTGCACAAATATCATATCCTGTCACTCCTTTGATAAATACATCTTTGTCAGGAATTTTAAACCCAAATGATAAATCAACTTTTATTGGCCCTTCAATAGATATTTCTTTAACAGATAATATTGAATTTCTTATAAGCGGACAAATATTTATTGGTGATGATAATACAGAATTTGGTGATTACGGAACCATGCTCTTTTCAAGATTAAAATGGTCTTTTTAAAACACCAATAATTAAAGCAATTTATTTTTTTATAAACAAATAAAGATTTTAAAAATATTAAAAACAAAATATTTGTTTATAAAAAATTAATATACTACTTTTGCAGCCCAAAAATCAGGAAAGTTTAATTATACTAGAATAATATGTATTTAACAACGGAAGACAAAAAAGGGATTTTCAAAGAACACGGAAAATCAGAATTCGATACAGGTTCAACTGAAGGACAAGTTGCACTTTTTACTGCACGAATAAAACATTTAACAGGACATTTAAAAATAAACAAAAAGGATCTTCATACTAACAGATCACTTGTACTTTTAGTAGGTAAAAGAAGAAAACTTCTAGATTACTTAAAACATAAAGACATCGAAAAGTACAGAGCCTTAATCAAAAAATTAGGTATTAGAAAATAAAGGAATTTGTTTTATTTACCACAAAAAAATAAAAGGCAATATAATATTGCCTTTTTTTATACGTACAAATTATTAGTTTTGACAAAAATATATATCGAAATACAATGACAAATTTAGGAATTTCAAAATCAATTCAATTAAAAGACGGAAGAACCATTTCAATTGAAACCGGCAAACTTGCAAAACAAGCTGACGGATCAGTTGTAGTAAGAATGGGAGACACCATGATTTTGGCAACAGTTGTTGCCAGTTTAGAACCAAAAGAAAACGTTAATTTCTTACCGCTTTCAGTAGATTATAAAGAAAAATATGCATCCACAGGAAAATTTCCCGGTGGTTTTTTTAAACGCGAAGCACGTCCTTCAGAATATGAGATTTTAATCTCAAGGTTAGTTGACAGAGCTTTACGTCCATTATTTCCTGAGGACTATCACTCAGAAACTCAAATGCTGATTACATTACTTTCAGCTGAAAAAGATGCATCACCTGATGCACTTGCTGCTCTTGCTGCTTCTGCTGCTCTTTCAGTTTCCGACATACCTTTCAACGGACCAATTTCCGAAGCCAGAGTTATCAAACTGGATAATGAGTTTATCATAAATCCTTCTATTTCTCAAATAGAAAATGCAGAACTCGACCTTATCGTTGCTGCTTCCATGGAAAATATTCTAATGGTAGAAGGCGCAATGAAGGAAGTTTCTGAAGCAGTAATGCTTGAGGCTATTAAAGTTGCACATGAAGCAATTAAAGATCAATGTCAACTTCAGTTAGACCTTGCTGACATGGTTGAAAAATCAAAAATTAAAAGGGAATATTGTCACGAAGCAAAAGATGAAGATCTAAAAAAACAGGTTTTCAGTGCCACTTACGACAAAGCTTTTAAAATTGCAAGTTCAGGCAACACAAACAAACACGAAAGAAGCGATGCTTTTGAAGCTATAAAGACAGAATTTAAAGAAACTTTTTCTGAAGAAGAACTCGAAGAAAAAGAATCAATGATTAATCGTTATTATCATGATGTTGAAAAAGAAGCTGTAAGAAATTGCATTCTTGAGCAAAGAATTAGACTTGATGGTAGAAAACTTGATGAAATCCGTCCAATCTGGTCAGAAATTGATTATTTACCGTCAGCACACGGTTCAGCAGTTTTTACACGTGGCGAAACACAATCTTTGGTTACAGTTACTCTTGGTTCTAAAATGGATCAGCAAATGATTGATGGAGCAGTATTTGAAGGAACAAGCAATTTCTTACTTCATTACAATTTCCCTCCATTCTCTACAGGCGAAGCACGTCCAATGAGAGGAACCAGCAGACGGGAAATCGGACACGGAAATCTTGCATGGAGAGCAATCAAACAAGTATTACCTGGAATTCCTGAAAACCCTTATACAATTCGTATTGTTTCTGACATCCTCGAATCAAACGGATCATCATCAATGGCAACAGTTTGTGGTGGTACATTAGCACTTATGGATGCTGGTGTTAAAATTTCAAAACCTGTTTCAGGAATTGCAATGGGATTAATTACTGAACCGGGAAACAAAAAATATGCTGTCCTTTCAGATATTCTTGGAGATGAAGATCACTTAGGTGATATGGATTTTAAAGTAACTGGTACTGTTGACGGAATTACAGCTTGTCAGATGGACATCAAAGTTGATGGTTTACCTTATCAGATTCTTGAAGAAGCTCTTGAACAAGCAAGAAAAGGAAGGCTTCATATTCTTGGCGAGATGGCTAAAACAATTACCGAACCAAATGAAGATTACAAACCACACGTTCCACGTATTGAGAAAATAACTATCGATAAAGAATTTATCGGAGCAATTATAGGACCTGGTGGAAAAGTTATTCAGGAAATGCAAAGAGAAACCGGAACAACTATTTCTATTGAAGAAGAAGGAGAATTTGGAATTATTGATATTGTTTCTAATGACAAAGCATCAATTGAAGCTGCAAAAGAAATAATTAAAAATATTACAGCTGTTCCTGAAATTGGAAAAGTTTACCAAGGAAAAGTTAAAAAAATTGTTGACTTTGGTGCATTTGTAGAATTTTTGCCCGGAAAAGAAGCATTACTTCATATTTCTGAAATTACATGGTCGCATCTTAAAGATGTAAGCAGTATTCTTAAAGAAGGTGAAGAAATTGAAGTTAAACTTATTGGAAAAGATCAAAGAACAGGAAAATTGAAATTATCCAGAAAGGTTTTAATACCTCGGGACAATCAATAAATAAGTTCGGTTTAAAAACACATACACATTTTACCCCCCTTAATGAGATGATTTTTAAGGGGGTTTTTTATAACTATTTGGTGTTTGTTATTTTTGATTTTAAATATTTAGTTTAACTTACAGACTTTATTGACAAACTCTATTTATTCGATAATCAAAAAAATCATACTTTTGTCATTAAACAACAAATAAACAATCATGAACCAATTAATAGCCCCTTCCCTATTATCAGCAGATTTTTCGAATCTAAAAAAAGACATCGAAATGATTAACAATAGTAATGCAGATTGGTTTCACCTTGATATTATGGATGGAGTTTTTGTCCCAAATATTTCTTTTGGCATTCCGGTTGTCCGTGCTATTAAAAAATATGCTAAAAAACCGCTTGATGTCCATTTGATGATAAGCAAGCCTGAAAGATATTTTTCTGATTTTAAAAATGCTGGAGCAGATATAATCAGTTTTCATTATGAGGCAAGTAATCATTTGCATAGATCAATTCAGGTATTAAAAGATATGGGCGTAAAAGCCGGTGTTGCAATTAATCCCCACACAAACATTTCTCTTCTCGAAGATATTATTTGCCATGTTGATATGATTTTAATCATGTCGGTAAATCCAGGTTTTGGAGGACAAAAATTCATTGAAAACACTTATGATAAAATCAAAAAGTTAAAAAATATTATTCTTTCAAAAAACACAAATACACTTATTGAGATTGATGGTGGAGTTAATCTTGATAATGCTTCAAAGTTATTTAATGCAGGTGCAGATGTCCTCGTAGCCGGAAATACAGTTTTCTCTTCCGATGATCCAATATCTGTTATTCAGGAACTTAAAAAATAAGTGCTTGTAATAATTGATTACTCTTATCAGAACAATAAAATCATAAAATTAGTAAAATCCAGAAATCAATTTTTTTTGTATCTTGTCATTCAAATAGACAAAAATATGTTACCAGTTGTTATAGTTTCAGATGGAACAGGGCACACAGCTCAACAAGCATTGAAAGCAGCGTTAACACAATTTACAGGGATAGAAACAAATATTATATTTCATAAAGGAGTTAGAACAAAACAGCAAGTTTATGATGCAGTTAAAGATGCTAAAGAGAATAATGCAATAATCGTTCACACCCTTGTTAAAGAAGAAATTCGCAATTCATTAATCCGTCATGGAAGAAAAAACAATGTGGAAACAATTGATTTAATGGGTCCATTATTGTCAAGGCTATCATATCAGCTTGCAAATGCTCCTTCTGAAAAACCTGGGCTTCTTTATCAATTAGATAGAGAATATTTTAACCGCATCGACACTATGCAATTTGCATTTAAACATGATGATGGTTTACGAGAAGATCAACTTAATAAAGCCGAAATAATATTACTCGGAGTTTCTCGTACATTTAAAACTCCATTAAGTATTTATCTGGCATTTAAAGGTTGGTTTGTTGCAAATATTCCTATTGTTAACGGGATTAACCCTCCGAAAAATTTACTGGAAGTTCCACCGGAAAAAATATTTTGTCTGACAACCAGCCCACATCATTTGTCAGCCCTGAGAAAATTTAGAGAAGAATATCTTGGAAAACAAACAGGTAATTACGCTTCTTATGATTTTGTTAAGCGTGAGGTCGCTTTCGCAAATAATTATTTTTTAAGAAATCCTCAATGGTCTATTATTAAAGTCACCAGTAAACCAATTGAAGAAATTGCATCTGAAATTCTTGCAATCCGAGGTAAACAGGAAAGACACCCATTATTATAAATATTTTAGCCTTATTATTATTATTTTATTTATACTTTTGTACGGAACAATTATAAATAATAGAAAAAAATTGTTTTTTATTATACTTTTTCCATAATAAAAATTTGAACTAATTTAATGATAATTAACTTTATGAATAATAAGCTTTTACAACTCAAACCTGAACGACTCTGGTTCTATTTTTCTGAAATATTAGAAATTCCAAGAATATCAAAAAAAGAAGAAAAAATTGCTGAATACCTGATGGATTTTGGCAAAAGTCATAATCTTGAAACAATAAAAGATGAAACTGGAAATATTCTTATCAGAAAACCCGCAACGCCAGGAAATGAAAAAATGAAATCCGTTGTTCTGCAAAGTCATATGGATATGGTTGGAGAAAAAAACGGGGAAATTGATTTTGATTTTGATACAGATGCTATTCAGGCACGGATTGACGGTGAATGGGTTAAAGCTACTCAAACTACTTTAGGTGCAGACGATGGAATTGGAATTGCAGCTGAATTGGCAATTCTTGAAGCAAATGATATCGAACATGGCCCTATTGAGTGTCTTTTTACTATTGACGAAGAAACCGGACTAACCGGTGCCACCGGATTAAAACCGGGTCTTTTGCAAAGTAAAATTTTAATCAATCTCGATTCAGAAGATGAAGGAGAATTATTTATCGGGTGTGCAGGAGGAAGAGATACAAATATAGAATTTACATATTCTAAAGAAGCTTCCGCAAAAGACACTTCAGCTTTTATAATTAATATTTCAGGATTAAACGGAGGTCATTCTGGTGATGAAATACAAAGAAGACATGGTAATTCAATTAAACTGATGACCCGTTTACTTTGGTATACAAGCGAAAAATTTAATTGTAGATTATCAAAATTTGATGGAGGGAATCTAAGAAATGCCATTCCTCGTGAAGCTTATGCAATTATTACTATTCCGGATGCAAACAAAAATGATTTTATTGCTTATTTCAAAGATTATACAAAAAAAATAAAAAATGAATTAAAAGTTACTGAACCTCAGTTAAAAATAATTATTGAAACCACAGAAAACCCTAATCATCTTATAGATATTGACACACAAAACAAATTATTAAATTCATTGTACGCATGTCCTCATGGAGTTATTGAATGGTCAGCTGACATTCCTAATTTCGTTGAAACATCAACAAATCTAGCGGTAGTAAAAACTTTGGATAATTTTATTGATATAAGAACTAGTCAGCGTAGCTCTGTCGAATCAGCAAAAGAAGATGTTTGCAATATGGTAGCAAGTGTATTTAAACTTACCGGAGCAAAAATTTATCATAGCGATGGTTATCCCGGCTGGACTCCTAATCCAGACTCGGAGATTGTTGAAATAACTAAAGAATCTTATAAAAAGCTATTTAATCAAGAACCAAAAGTCCTTGCAATTCATGCCGGTCTTGAATGTGGATTAATTGGACACACTTATCCTGAGATGGATATGATTTCGTTCGGACCAACTATTAAAGGCGCTCATACACCGGAAGAAAAACTTAAAATTGATACCACTACAAAATTTTGGGAACTTACAATTGATGTTTTGGGAAAAATTCCGGAAGACAAATAGAAAGAAAAATTTAAGGTTTTAAATTTGAGATTTATGATTTTTTTTCTTTGGGATTTTTTGTGCTTTTGCGCCTTAGTGGCAAAAAAAGTAGCCACAAAGACACAATCCCGAAGGCTTTTGGGACTAAGATACACAAAGAATATTCATTGTATTTTCCTGATAATCTATATAAGAAGAAAATATTATAAATCAAACTCAGGTTAAAAATCCTAAATCTAAAATAAAAAATAAACCCCAACCCTAAAGATAGGACTTGTATAAGGATAATATAAACTTTCGTTGATATTAAAAAGCAGTGAAAGATTTGAAAACACATTTTTCCCGAACCACTGCCGGTAACCTCCACCAATCAATATACCTTCGGCAGTTACATTTTGTTCATCACCTATATTCCAATCCATATAATCATATTTTAATATCTGATATTCTGCATGAGCAAAAAAATCTTTATAAACAAAATATCTTGCAAAAACACTTCCTCCAATAATATTACTTTTGTAAACAGGAAGATAACGCGAATCGCGATAATACTGATACGAAAACCCCACTCCTGCAGTTAGTTTTTTTGTTATCTTATAACCAATTTCCGGCGACAAATCAATAACAGTGACAGTACCAAACTGCAATCCAAATCCACTTCCAACAACAAATTTCTTTTGAATATATATTTTCTTTATCTCCTGACTTTGCAAAGTAGCATTAAAACAAATAATAAAAAATAATGAGATCAGTAAAGCTAAAATTGTATTGTTTTTTTTCATAAAATAAATTTTAATTCATTTCGAAATTCCTATATTTTTAATGAATTTCAGTAACAATAAAACAACAAATATAACGTATTAGTGAAGTAATATTATTTTTGCATTACAATTTTTTTTATGCTCAATAAACTTTTAAATAGAATTTTCCTCATCGGTACTTCAGCATTAATTGCTCTTACACTGATTTTTTCATCTTGCAAAAAAGATAATGTTTTTGATACAGACCCATCACTAAAATTAACTTTTTCAAGCGATTCAATTTCATTTGATACTGTTTTTACAACGGTTGGCTCTTTCACCAATCAACTTAAAGTTTATAATCCAAGCACTAAATCCATAAAGATTTCTTCGATAAATCTCACAAACGGAAATGATTCGTTTTTCAAGATAAATATTGACGGAACACCAACATGCGGGGTAAATGATATTGAGCTTGCAGCAGAAGACAGCCTTTACATTTTTATTAAAGTCACTATTGATCCAAATGACGAAAATTCTCCTTTTGTTATTTCCGATCAAATTATTTTTAACCTTAACGGGAATACTCAGGATGTTGATTTGGTAGCCTGGGGGCAAAATGCAAATTATATTATTGCTGACACTTATGTTCAGGGATTGCCACCATATAAAATTGTTGCACACGAATTTTCCGACACAACATGGACTTCTGAAAAACCATTCCTTATTTATGGTTATGCAGTTGTTGATTCTAACGCAATTTTAAGAATTAATGCTGGAACAAAAATTCACTTCCACAACAATTCGGGACTTTGGATATACAAAGGAGGTGCGATAAAAGTTAATGGCGAGCTTGATATGCCTGTTACATTTCAAGGCGACAGACTGGAAGAATTCTACTCCGAAATTCCCGGACAATGGGACAGAATCTGGATAAACGAAGGAAGCATTGAAAATGTGTTTAATTATGCCGTAATTAAAAACGGTTTTATCGGAATTCAGGCGGAAACCATGCAAGAAAACATGGGTAACCAGCTTACCCTCAAAAATACGATAATAGAAAATATGAGTGGAATTGGAATTTTATCAAGATTTTATAATATCAGCGGGAGCAATAATGTTGTTGCAAATTGCGGCAATTATTGCGCTGCTTTTACCATGGGTGGGAATTATAATTTCATTCACACTACTATAGCTAATTTCTGGTCCAATTCCATCAGGCAAACGCCTTCCCTTTTCCTTAATAATTATTATTATGATAGTGATGAGGTCATACATCCCGTTGACCTGAATGTAAGTTTTGGAAACAGTATTGTATATGGAAATAATGATGAAGAAATTCAATATGATGAAGATGCAGGAGCAGAATTTAATTACATTTTCGATCACTGCGATTTAAAGACCGAATTAAACATTACAAATCCGATTTCATATCTTAATTGTCTTAAAAATGAGAACCCTCTTTTTGTTGATTATGAATCAAACAATTATATGCCTGACTCTCTTTCTCCTATTAGAGATATCGGAAGCATACCAATAGCTGAAATCGTTCCAATGGATATTATGGGCAACAGCCGAACAGAATCACCTGATCTTGGGGCATATGAATTTATACCGGGAAATTATTAGGGTAAAAGATAATAGTGAAAAACAAATGAAATTTTATTTATAATTTTTCTATTTTATAACTATCCAAAACCAATCACTTTTAACATTTATTACTAATATATAAAGCCAAACAACCAAAGCAGAATTTTGTTTTCTAAGCCATATTCAATATCATAGGTAGCTATGAACGCATTCTTCAAGTAGAAGCCCAAAAATGCTACAGTATGTATTTCTACCAAAAAATAATATACAAAACAGCCACAATTGCTGTAAGTATCATAGCACCAATATTAAATGACATTTTAGTATGGAATAAGCCTTTATACAATTCTATTCCTTTAGGATCGTCAGTTTTTCTTTCAATAAAACTTATTAAAATTGCGATACCTGATAATGCAAGAAATACAACTCCCATCCTATCTAAGAATGGTAAAGAACTCCATAAAACTTTAATAGCAAAAGACAAAGGAATTGTTAGAACAGCAACAGAAAGTGCAGCATTTGCTGTAATCCTTTTCCAAAATAATCCAAAGCAGAATATCACAACAACACCTGGAGTCACAAATCCGGTAAACTCCTGAATATATTGAAACGCCTGATCAAGATTTCCCAGTAAAGGTTTTGCAGTAAAAACAGCAATAACCAGAGCAACCAAACTTGTTACACGACCAACAGTAACCATCTTTGTGTCACTAACATTTTTATCGATAAATCTTTTATAAATATCCATTGTAAAAATTGTAGCAGTTGAATTAAGCATTGAAGCAAGAGATGAAACAATTGCAGCTGCAAGCGCAGCAAATGCTAATCCCCTAACTCCTGCCGGTACAAAATTATGCAACAACCAGGGATAAGCTTTATCTGATGGCTCAAGTAATGTTCCTGAATCTTTTGTTAAAACAAATGCTGCAATACCCGGGATTACAACAATTAAAGGAATTAATATTTTTAAGAAACCCGCAAAAATAACTCCTTTTTGTGCCTCGCGAATATTTTTTGCAGCCAAACCTCTTTGAATTATATATTGATTAAAACCCCAATATGAAATATTGGCAATCCACATTCCACCAATTAGCACACCAATTCCGGGAAGATCCATGTATGCATCCTTTGTTCCTCCATTTCCATCAGGAATAATAAGTTGCCCTTTTTCAAGAATCATGTTAAATTTCTCAGGGGCACGTTCAATTAACTCCCTGAAACCAGCAATAAAACCATTACCATCTGAAACGGCATCAAGAGCAAGCCAGGTAGTTACCAATCCACCACCAATAAGCACAATTACCTGAACAACATCTGTCCATGCAACAGCAGTTAATCCTCCATAAATCGAATAGATTGCAGCAAACAATGCAAGACCAATAATTCCGTAAAATAAAGGCACACCCATAATAGTTTTCAAAGCAATTGCACCAAGATAAAGTACAGAAGTTAAATTCACAAAAACATAAACCAACAACCAAAAAGTTGCCATAGCAGTTCTTACTCTGCCATCATACCTCATTTCAAGAAATTGAGGCATTGTATATATTTTCTTTTTAATAAAAATAGGTAGAAAAAATTTACCAACAATAATCAATGTTATTGCTGCCATCCACTCGTATGTAGCAATCCCTAAACCTATTGCATAGCCCGAACCGGACATACCGATAAATTGCTCAGCAGAAATATTTGAAGCTATAAGTGAAGCACCAATTGCCCAAAACGGTAATGACTTACTTGCAAGAAAATAATCCTGAGCAGTTTTTTTTTCACCTTTTTTAGTCCTTGAAACCCACAATCCAATAAAAACAATTATCAAACCATAAGAAATAAAAACAGCATAATCTAAAGTTGAAAAACCTACACTTCCCATAATTAAGTTATATTTTATGAATAGATGCAAATATATGAAAATATTAAATTGAGGCAGAACTTGAAATTGTAAAATTATTCAAACTAAATTTCAATGATAATTCCAATAAATTATGTATTATTGTATAT
>Ga0222678_1000116_pt1 | contig 42127 bp, 22 predicted proteins | sample AntAcemetagen937_FD_179801 | JGI IMG/M metagenome (GOLD analysis project Ga0222678, IMG submission 179801) | Saline water microbial communities from Ace Lake, Antarctica - #937 | ecosystem: Environmental > Aquatic > Non-marine Saline and Alkaline > Saline | place: Antarctica: Ace Lake... | reverse complement strand
TGTTGCATTGTAATAAGGATTAGTATTTACTACAAGATACAAAACAAAGGGCAAGACTCTGGAATTTAGTATTTTAAATATCAACAAATTATGGTTGATAAAGGTGGGTTAATGCACAGCCTGACGTAGTCGAGGGATCTTCAGGGTTATATTCTCCACCGCTTGCGGCGGGAAGCTTCATTCGAATTTAATTCAAATCTTCGAACAATTTATTTTGCCCTTATCAACAACTAAAACGCAAAATTACTTCGGGTTTTCTATACACTAATTATTTATGCATAATATTAATAACTTTGCAAATTCCAAATATTATTAAAATGGCTCAGGGAAAAACTTTTAATCAGAAAAAAAAACATGGTGATTTTTCAAAATTCATCAAAAACAAAAAAAATTCAACTCCTCAAATCGAAGAAGAGGACATAAAACCTATTAAAAAAGGACATACTAAATCAACATTAGCTGATAATACTCCTGATTTTGATTCAATGCGTCTTAATAAGTTTATTGCAAACTCCGGTATTTGTTCTCGTCGCGAAGCAGATAAGCTGATAGAGGCAGGGAAAATAAGAATTAATAGTAAAATTGTTACTGCTCTTGGCACAAAAGTTTCGAGCAAAGACATAGTTACCTACAACAAAAAAGTTCTTAAAAGCGAAAGTTTAGTTTATGTTTTATTAAACAAACCAAAAGGTTTTATTACAACAACTGACGATCCATTTGAAAGAAAAACTGTGATGAGTCTGGTGAAAAAATCCTGTCCTCAAAGAATTTTTCCAGTAGGACGTCTTGACAGAAATACAACAGGCTTATTATTGTTTACTAATGATGGTGACCTTGCCAAAAAACTCACTCACCCAAAACATGATATAAAAAAGATTTACTATGCCATTCTTGATAAACCTCTCGAGAGAGATGACCTGGAAAAAATTGCAACCGGAATTAACCTTGAAGATGGTTTTGTAAAAGCAGATAAAATTTCTTATATTATTGGGGTTCCTGATGAAAGAGAAATTGGTATTGAACTTCATTCAGGTAAAAACCAAATAATCAGAAGGATTTTTCAAAGTCTTGGTTACGAAGTAACAAAATTGGATAGGGTTTCTTTTTCAGGATTAACAAAAAAAGATATTCCTCGCGGCAAATGGCGATTTCTTAAAGACAAAGAGGTATCTATGCTAAAGATGATATCGTAGATAATCATTAAAAGTATTTTTACAAAATTTTGAAAAAATCTTGAAGAGTTTGTTATTTGAAAGGCTTTTGAGAATTTAATCGTAAAACATTAGTAATAAAAAAAGCCACATTAAATTAAATGCGGCTTGATTTTTTTGGGCTCCTCTTCTTGGACTCGAACCAAGGACCCTCTGATTAACAGTCAGATGCTCTAACCAACTGAGCTAAAGAGGAATTTCAAAAGAGGGGCAAAGGTAATTTATTTTTTAATAATGGCAATTTTTTTATAAAAATATTCAAATATTTTTTTTCATACAAATTTGCATAAAATCAATCAAAAAATAGGTGTAATACAGGGTAAAATACCAGTTTTGAGCCGGCATCTTTATTAATTTCAATTTCATCATTTCAAAATCATTTTTATAGTTTCCCTTTTATTTCCATAAGACAAGTTATAAAAATAAATTCCTGGAGAAAATTTTGATCCTTTATTATTATCAGCATTCCAAATCAGTCTGTGATTTCCTTTTGAAAGTTTTGAATCAACTAATGTATTTATTTCCTGTCCGAAAATGTTATAAATCTTTAGTGATACATTTTTATTTTCTAAAAGATGAAAATCGATTGTAAAATTATCACCTGAAGGATTCGGATAAACCCGGCTTATCATATCTTTATCTGAATCATGGTTTTCGATTTCTGTTCCTATCTCAGGAATTTCGATAAAAACATCTGAATAAATTCTGTATTCTCCGGCCTGCAAATCAATGTTTGAAGTAGTATTTGTAACATCCAAAGTAGTACCGTTGAACAGATCAAACCACTCGCCAGTATGAGAAAAATTTGGATTTATTGAAGACGATGTAACACCAAAGTTTCCGATAATTCTCATGTCCATGCTTTCGTGATTGAGTTCAATTCTTTTCATCGCATCACTTAAACTTAGAGAATAATTTTCTGTTTCAAAAATATCTTCATTCACCTTTAAATTCATAAGAACTGAAATCATATCATGCAAATATTTTCTTTGATGCTGATCGAAATAATCCCATCTTATAGGTTTTTCACCAAGGCGACCATTAAAATCAATGGAGTAATCGTAACCGAGTTCGCCGAATTGCCATATCATTTTAGGTCCCGGAATTGTATAGAAAAAGCTTGAAACCAAAGCCATTCTTCTAAGCGCAGTTGCAGTGTCTTTTGTATTATAATCTTCGCTGAAGTTTCCCCACGAATAATTCTTAAACATCAGTCTTTCTTCATCATGACTTTCCATATAACCAATTACATGAGGCTCGTCCCAATTACGTTGTTTATATGAAATCCACGAAAAGTTTGAATTATCATTCCAACCCATACTTGCTTCTCCATAATTATAATTTGTGTTTCCCCAAAGTAAAATTCCATAATTTGCCAATTCTTTTTCTTCCGAATTTTCGGCAAGATGTTCAAATATAACTTTTGCATTAGGATTTCTTTCTATAATCTTGTCATACATTCTTTTTAAAAGAGCAATTCTGTCGGCATCATATTTACTACCCCATGGATCGTCGGTACCTTTAATATTATTACCAAAACCTTTTGTAAAATCAAATCTAAAACCATCAACCATATATTTTGTCATCCAGTAAGAATTTATACTGTCAACCAATTGTTGAGTGTAAATACTTTCGTGATTAAAGTCATTACCCCATTGTGCATCGGGATTTGTAAAGTTCGATTGAACATTGTACCATGGATTTTCTTCAGTAGGATTATCACCATCAAAATACATTCTAACAAATGGTGACTGATCGTAAGAATGATTTAAAACAAGATCGAAAAAAACAGCAATTCCTCTGCCATGACATTCATCAATAAATTGTTTTAAATCGTTTTTAGGACCATAATATTTGTCAGGAGCAAAATAAAATGAAGGATTATATCCCCAACTGCTGTTTCCTTCAAATTCGTTTGTCGGCATCATTTCTATAACATTCACGCCAAGGTTTTCAAGATAATCGAGTTTATTAATCAGCGATTGATAAGTATGTTCTGTGGTAAAATCACGCACCAGCATTTCGTAGATAATCATGTCTTCGTCCTTGGCGGGAACAAAACTTGTGTTTTGCCACTGATATTCGTCTTGCGCAGTTTGAAAAACACTTGCAATCCCGTTTGTTTTTCCATCGGGGTAATCAATAAGATTTGGATAAACGCTATTGCTTATATACTGATCGTTCCATGGGTCACAGGTTTTGTCAGTGTATGGGTCAGCAATTTTAATATCTCCATCAATAAAATATTGGAAAATGTATTCTTGTTGAGGTGTTAAACTTGTAATTTCAAGCCAATACCTGTTTCCGTCAGGGGTTCTTTTCATTAAATAATTATCAGCAATTTCCCAATTATTAAAATCACCAATTACAAAAACAAATTCTTTAAATGGTGCAAAAAGAGAAAGTGTAACAGTTGTGTTGTTTATGTAATTAATTCCGTCTTTAATCCCTTCAGGTAGTTCCTGAATAATTACATCACCTTTCACATAATAATAAAATGAATCGGCAACAGCGGCAGTATTTGTTGAAGCAATAACTTTTACCCAGTGAGTTCCCGGATCGGTAGCATTTATTGTATCAAAAAGTGTATTTTCGGTAGTAAAAGAATGAAGAATATTATCATGAAATAATTTCATGGAATCGGCTTCAGTGGCATTTGCTTCAATGTAAATTTCATCATTACTATCAACAATAAAACCGGACTGCCCAGGTGAAGAAATTGTAACATTTAATCCTGATTCAAAAACATCAAGAAAAAGATTCTGTGTTTGAGTTCCTGCATCTTCGCTACGAAACACAAAAGCCATCTGAACAATATTTTCCGAAATACCGGCAACATAAAAATCTCTAATTGTTGGCAAAATATCAAGTTTATATAAATTATTCCCGAGAGAAGTTAACTGTGGTTGATTTGTGTTGTTTCCCCAACTACCGATAACATGTTGCCACAAACTGTTGCCTTCTAATATTACACCTGTGTGTGTAAACAAATCTCCTGTATATCCTTCCAGGGGAGTAGAAGCAGCATCAAAATAAACCGTAACAGCTTCGTCAGCATTCGGTAAAGCGGGGTCAGAATAAATGGTTTGAGAAATTAATTGATGAGCCGATAATAAAAAAGCTATCAAAACTAAAAAGGATTTTATTGATTTCACGATAAATAGATTTTTGTTTCTCATTTCAAAAAAAAGCCCGGCATTATAATACCGGGCTTTTCAAAAAAAACAGAACAGTTTTAGTTCTTTATAAATTTAGTTGCTTGTACACCAGAATTATTGTAAACTTTTACAAAGTAAACACCACTTTGAAAATCATTTACATTAATTGAAATTTCTTTTGTGTACTCAAGATTAATAGTTCTTATAAGTTTTCCGGTAAGATCAAAGATGTCAATTTTAGTGACATCATTAATTCCTGAAAAGTTTAGTAAAGAATTAACAGGGTTTGGATACATTGAATATGAGAAAGGTTGATTAACAGAAGGAATGCCTGCATCAATAAGAGCCCAAACATCATCAACAACCAAAGCAAGTGTATCAGTAGTTAGTTCACGGTTAGGATCTCCTGACCATTCACCATTATCCCAACTAGGTTCACCATTAATAATTCTGAAATATTTATACATATGATCTCCTGCATTAAGAAGTAAAGTAATAGTATAAATAAATTCGTTGTCATCAGTAGGAGTCAACATATAAGCTCCAACAGAACCTGGTTGTGCCCAGCCATTAGCAAGACTTCCACCAATATAAACATCGTCGGTAGTTGGATCGAAAGGATCTGCATCAGTCATATCCACATTAAAAACAACTTCCATAGGTTTGTCGGCCCAAATGTTTTCGTAAGTAGCATCACCGGTAATAAAAATTTTACGATTAGGATCTCCAGTCCATTCGCCATTATCCCAACTTGCAGCACCATCAATTACTCTGAAGTATTTGTACATTACTTCACCAGAATCAATAGTTGCAGTTAATGTGTAAAACATAGAACCAACTTCAACAGGCTCCATTTTGAAAGCTACATCCATACCTGGTTGTGTCCAATCAGCAAAAGTACCTGACATATAAACATCGTCTGTAGTTGGATCAAAAGGATCAGCATTAGTCATGTCAACCTGAAAAGTTATAGCATATTGAGTTTGTGCCATAACAATTGTTCCCATTAAAAGGAACATACAAAGTGTAAAAAGTTTAAGAGTAAAATTTTTCATAGTTTTTCAGTTTTAGTTAATAATAATTTTATCTTACCGCAAATTTAGCATTATTTTTAACAATTGTCAAATTAGTTTGTGTTTATTTTTTTGAAATAGAATAAATTATAAATTTTTAACAAATTTACCTCACAAACATCTATTTCAAACGTTTGCGGAAAATTTTTAAAAAAGAAATCGATTTTTTTAAAAAAGGGAAATTTAATAATTATGTCGAATTTCTTAAAACAAGTTTAGTTTTTATACACCTTTTTTCCGGAAGAAATTCATTCTGTTTGTTTTTTATTCTCTTAAAAAGAAGTTTTGTCGCTTCTTTCCCAACTTCATATCCAAATTGATCAACCGATGTTAAACCCGGTGAAGTTATTCCTGCACTTATACTGTTTTCAAATCCAATTATCTTTATTTCTTCAGGGATTTTTATTTCTAATGCTTTTGCAGTCATCATTATACCAATTGCAGTCATATCATTAACTGCAAAAAATCCATCAGGCCTGTCGACTCTTTTTAATATCGAAGCTGTGATTTTCATACTATCAAGATATGTATCACAATAAAAAATTAAACTCTCATCAACAGTAATATTATTATCACACAAAGCGTCTTTATAACCACTCAATCTGTTTTTTCCAATTGACAAATGTTCAGATGCAGTATAAATTGCAATTCTTTTACATCCCTTTACAATAAGATGATTAACGGCAGTGTATGCACCTTTATAATCATCATTTGTAACAACATCAACATTTAAGTCGTCAATAATTCTATCAAAAAGCACAATAGGAATTTTATTATTAATTATTTTTTTGATGTGGGAAATATCTTTTGTTTCTTTCGATAAGGAAACTAAAATTCCATCTACACGATTTGATAAAAGAGTTTGAATATTAACAACTTCTCTTTTGTATGATTCATTAGATTGACATATTACTACACTGTAATCATTATCGTATGCAATATCTTCAACTCCGCTAATAACAGTAGAAAAATAATTATGCATAATTTCAGGAATAACTAAACCTAAAGTTTTAGTAGATTGATATTTTAAATTTAAAGCTACTTGATTTGGTTTATATCCAAGAACATCGGCAAGCTCTTTAACAGCTTTTTTTGTTTTAGAGCTAATATCCGGGTGATCGCTTAATGCTCTGGAGACTGTTGAAATAGAAACCCCCAGTTTTTCAGCAATGTTTTTAATTGTAACTTGATATCCCATGTTTATTTTTTCAAAAGCTTATCTTCCTAAAATAATTAATTCTAAAAAACAATGTCTTTTTATATTTATCAAAAACCCAAAATTTGAACTTTTATGATTTACTAAAACTTTATAGTATCTACAAAAATATATAAATGTTTCATTATTTCAAGATTTTATGCAAACGTTTGCATAAAATAAAATCAATTTTTCAAGTCAAAACCTTGTATTTCAAGTCTTATTTATTACTTTTACATTTAATAAATTAGTTATTCTTTAAACCAAAACAAGTATTATGACAAAATTTCAAATTCAAAAATTACTTTTGTCTTTAGCAATAATTTGTTTTAGTGTTGTTTCTGCATTCTCGCAAGGAGGAAATGTAACAGGAACTATCACAGATGCTACAGATGGAGCAACTCTTCCAGGCGCTTCTGTTGTAATAGAAGGAACTACTCTGGGAACGGTTACCGATATTAATGGCAACTACAGCATTGAAGTTTCTTCTAATACAACCTTAGTAATGTCTTTTCTGGGCTTCGAAACCCGCGAAATAATAGTACAACCAAGCACAATAGTTGATGTTGCACTGACGCCTAAAGTTACCAGACTCAACGAATTAATTATAGTTGGATATGGTGTTCAAAAGAAAAAGGATGCAACTGGCTCAATTACTGCCGTTAATTCTGATGAATTTAATACAGGTGCAATTACTTCACCAACAGAGTTGGTGATGGGTAAAATTGCAGGTGTGCAAATTACCACAGGTGGTGGAGCCCCGGGTAGTGAAGCAACAATCCGCATCAGAGGTGGTTCTTCGCTGAGTGCCAACAATGATCCTCTTTATGTTATTGATGGTGTGCCTGTTTCTTCTAGTGGTATCTCAGGTATGAGAAACCCGCTTAATACAATTAATCCTAATGATATCGAAACTTTTACAGTTTTGAAAGATGCTTCCGCAGCTGCTATTTATGGTTCAAGAGCTTCGAATGGTGTAATTATTATTACAACAAAAAAAGCTAAACTTGGTGGAAAAGCATTGAAATTAAATTATTCAGGTAACTTTTCTTTTTCTACTCCTACAAAAAAAATTGATGTTTTAGGAGCTGATGATTTCCGAAATTTAGTTGCTGAAAAATACCCATCACAAGTTTCTATGCTGGGCGATGCTAATACCGTATGGCAAGATGAAATATTTGAAAATGCTATTGGAATGGATCATCACCTTAGTTTAATGGGGGCTGTAAAAAATATTCCTTTCAGAGTTTCAATGGGTCATTCAAATAATGATGGTATCCTTAAAAGTGACAATATTAAAAGAACTACTATTGGAACATCAATAAATCCAGTATTTCTTGATAATCATTTAAAAGTAAATATTAATGCAAAATACATGAATGTGGATAATAGATTTGCAGATTGTGGAGCTATTGGCGGAGCAATTCAGTTTGATCCAACAAAACCTATTCTTAGCGGTGATACTGCTTATGGTGGTTATTATGCATGGTTACAAAATAGTGGTAATCCTGTGACTCAGGCTACAACAAATCCTGTTGCATTATTAAATTTAAGAGAAGATCTTTCTAATGTGGATAGATTTATTGGAAATGCGCAAATTGATTATAAAATGCATTTTCTTCCTGAATTAAGAGCTAATCTTAATGTTGGTTATGATTACTCAAAAGCTGAAGGTACTGTTTATGTTCCTGAATATGCTGCATGGAGTTATGATGACGCTACCGGCGGAGGTACAAATAATATGTACGAACAAGAAAAGAAAAACGAATTACTTGAATTATATTTAAATTATTCAAAAGAACTTAAATCTATCGATAGTAAAATTGATTTAATGGCTGGTTATTCATGGCAACATTTCTGGAGAAAAAATTATAGCATAAATTCAGATGTGGCTAACACACCTTCAAAAACTGATACTATTTCTGATCCTACTGAATATTATCTTGTTTCATTTTTTGGACGTTTAAATTATAATTTAATGGACAGATATTTATTAACTGCTTCATTACGTCAGGATGGATCTTCACATTTCTCTGAAGATAATCAATGGGGTTTTTTTCCTGCTGTAGCTATTGCATGGAATGCAATTAATGAGCCATTTATGAAAAATGTAAAAACCTTTTCTCAATTAAAATTAAGACTTGGCTGGGGTATTACAGGTCAGCAAAATATTTTGGATAATGATTATCCTTATCTTCCTCGTTATACTTCAAGTCAGGTAAATGCACAATACCAGCTCGGAAATTTATATTATACAACATTACGTCCCGAAGGTTATGATGCTAATTTAAAATGGGAAGAAACTACTACTTATAATATTGGATTAGATTATGGATTTGCAAAAGATCGTTTTCATGGTACTTTAGATTTTTATTTCAGAGAAACTAATGACTTACTTAACTTTATTCCGGTTCCTGCAGGTACTAATCTAACAAACATTATTTTAACCAATGTTGGTGATCTTGAAAATAAAGGTGCTGAGTTTTCTATTATTACCAGACCTGTTGTGAAAAAAGATTTAGTTTGGGAAATTGGATTTAATGCAACTTATAACGAAAATAAAATTACTCGTTTAATAGCTTCTGATGATCCTACTTACCCTGGAAGCCCAACAGGTGGAATTTCAGGTGGTGTTGGTAACTATATTCAAATGAACAGTGTTGGATATTCTACTAATTCTTTCTTTGTTTTTGAACAGATTTACGATGCCGAGGGAATGCCAATACAAGGAATGTATGTTGACAGAAGTGGCGATGGTGAAATTACTACTGCGGATAAATATCATTATAAAAAACCTGCAGCAGATTTTTTCTTCGGAATTTCATCTAATGTACAATACAAAAACTGGAACTTCTCTTTTTCAGGAAGAGCAAACTTTGGAAATTATGTATACAATAACGTAGCTTCCGAAAATGGTGTTTATGAAAGGCTTTATCGTCCTGAAGGACCATATCTTGGTAATGTGGCATCTTATGTTTATGATACCGATTTTGATAATCCACAATATCTTTCTGACTATTACATCGAAGACGCTTCTTTTTTTAGAATGGACAACATTAAGTTGAGTTACATCTTTAAAGATATTATTAACGGAAACGCTGATCTTAGTTTATCTGCTACCGTTAATAATGCTTTTGTAATTACTAAATATCAGGGTCTTGACCCCGAATTGACTGGAGGACTTGATAATAATATTTATCCTCGTCCAAGAATTTATGTATTTGGTGTAAATCTTCAATTTTAATAATGATAAAAAATATAGATATGAAAAAAATAATTAATATTTCATTAGCAATTGCAGGATTTTTATTGATTTTATCATCTTGTACCAAAGACCTTAATACTATACCTATTGATGAAGATGTAGTAACTTCAAAAGTTGTTTTTGATAATCCTGATGCTTACAAACAAGTGCTGGCAAAATTATATGCCGGACTAGCAGTTACCGGTCAGGAAGGCCCTGCCGGAAACCCAGACATTAGTGGTATTGATGAAGGCTTTAGCCAATATCTGCGTGGATATTTCTACCATCAGGAATTTACAACTGATGAAGCCGTAATTGGCTGGAACGACCAAACTATTAAAGATTTTCATTATCAAACATGGGGCGCAAGCGACGTTTTTATCCAGGCAATGTATTACCGATTGTTTTATCAGATCGTTGCTTGTAACGAATACATTCGCGAAACCACAGACGAAAAACTTGACGAACGTGGTGTTTCCGGAGATTTAAGAACTGACATTGAATATTTCCGTGCTGAAGCAAGATTTCTTAGAGCTTTAAGTTATTGGCATGCTCTCGATTTGTTCGGAAGTGTTCCTTTTGTTACCGAAGAAGACCTTATTGGTGCTTTCTTCCCTGAGCAAATTTCAAAAGCTGATTTGTTTGATTATATCGAATCTGAATTATTAAGCATTGATGACTTATTGCTTGATGCCAGAGCAAATGAATATGGTCGTGCCGACAAAGGTGCTGCATGGATGCTGCTTGCAAAATTATATATGAATGCTGAGGTTTACATTGGCATGAATAAATATACCGAATGTATAAGCTATTGTAATAAATTAACCGAAGCTGGTTATTCTTTAGAAGATAATTATGATCATCTTTTCCTTGCCGATAATTCAAATCTTGATGAAGTTATTTTTTCAATAAATTTTGACGGAGCATTTACCAAAACATACGGTGGAACAACTTTTATTATTCACGCTGCTACAGGTGGTGATATGCCTCCCGAAGATGTTGGAATCGATGGTGGCTGGGGTGGTATCAGAACTACCAAAGCTTTTGTAAATAAATTTGATGATATTAGTGGCGAAACCGATACTCGTGCTAATTTCTATACTGAAAATCAGGAACTGGAAATTAATGATATTGGACTTTTTACTGATGGTTATGCTATGCAAAAATTCTCTAATCTGAGATCTGATGGAAATAATGCTTCTGACTTAGAATTTACCGATACTGATTTCCCAATGTTCCGTTTGGCAGATGTTTATCTAATGTACGCAGAAGCTGTTCTTAGAGGTGGTGCTGGTGGAAATGCCGGTACAGCTTTAGAATATGTTAACGATTTAAGAGAAAGAGCTTATGGCGACGATTCAGGAAATATTTCTGCAGGTCAACTTACTCTGGAATTTATTTTAGACGAACGTGCCAGAGAACTTCACTGGGAATGTCATCGCAGAACTGATTTAATAAGATACGATTTGTTTACAGGTGGCGATTATTTATGGCCCTGGAAAGGAAATTCTTTTGATGGTACTTCTACCGATTCAAAATATAATTTATTTCCAATTCCAGATGCTGACTTAGGAGCTAATCCTAATCTTATTCAAAATCCTGATTATTTATAAAATTAAAAAAAATTGATATGAAAAAAATAACTTTAATATTAATTACAATTATAAGCCTTGCATTTCTTTATTCTTGCGAAAAGCAATTAAAAGATCCTGTTTTGGATATGGACAAGGCAGTTGCTCCAAATCTTGTAGCTCCTGAAAATGCTTCTGAATTTATTTTAATTGAAGAAAATGCGGATAGTGTTTTTGCAACTTTTGAATGGACTGCTGCTACTTACGATCTCTCAGATATTGAATCTGTAAAATATATTATTTATATGGATCTTGTTGACAGTAGTTTTATGAAGATGAAAGAAATCGGAAGTACTACCGAAACTTCTTTTTCAATTACTGTTGCTGAAATGAATTCTAAATTACTCAGCCTTGGTGTTGAAGTGGAAGTTGTTAGTAGTTTCGAATTTAAAGTTTACGCGTATGTAAACAACGAAACAACTTATTCTGATCTTTATTCAACTGTGTTCACTTTTAATGCCACTCCATACGAAGCAAGTGGAGGTATAGAATATCCTAAACTTTGGGTTCCCGGCGATTATCAAGGATGGGCTCCGGCCGATGCACCGGTAATTAAGTCTTTTAATGATGACGGAATTTATACCGGTTATCTTTACTTTCCTGAAGGTGGTACTTTTGAGTTTAAATTTACTTCTGACCCTGATTGGGAACATACTAATTATGGTTTTGAAGCTGAAGGTACTTTGAGTATTGATGCAGGTGCAGGCAATTTAACTGTTCCGGGTCCCGGTGGTTATCAGGTTGTAGTTGACATCAATAATCTTACATGGTCTTATACTGCCGAAAGCTGGGGTGTAATTGGTGAATTTACCAGTTGGGCTGATGATATTGATATGGAGTGGGATGCTGCAAATAATTATCTTACTTTGACTTATGATGTGCCTGATTTACCTGATAACAGGTTTAAATTTAGAGCTAACGATGCATGGGATATAAATCTTGGAGCTAATGATCCTCCTGATGGATTTCTAACTCAAGGAGGTGGAGATATTCCAATACCTGCTCCCGGAGTTTATACTTTTAATTTAATCTTAGACGGACCACTTCCAACTTATGAATTTATTGCACAGTAAAAAATTCTCATAATTTTTAAAGCCCCTCGAAGAATTTCGAGGGGCTTTTTTTGTTTTTATTATTATTTTTTATTATTGATTTCTTTAAAAGAAAGATTGTTAAGTTATTTGTTCACATAAACAAAATACTCCCAGCTGGCGCGCGTTTGTAACGCGTGCCATATTAAGACAGAACTATTTGTTTTATATAGTAATTCACTTTTCTCAAATAGGTCTATTTAATCAAATAATCAGAAATATTTTTACTGAAATAATTCGCACTCGTCACAAACGAGTGCGAGCAGGGCAATAGCTGTATAAAATTCTTAAATATGCATCATATATATTTTTCGGTATCCATTGTATTTTTGATAAATATTTGAATTTTCTGTGTAAAGAAAATAAATTTTTCCATTATTGATTTGAATTTTTGATACAAATGGAAAATCGGGAATTTTTATTGCTTTTCCGAGACTTCCGTCTTTCAAATTAATTTCATGCAAATACGAAATACCATTAATTCTAAATAAAGTATAAGCTTTATTATAAACTTCATCTATGCAAATATCTTCAACCCAATGTTTATTATTATGAAAATCTATCGGTGTTTCATTAATAAGCCAACCTTCTTGATCATAAAATTCCATAATTGAATTAACATAATTAAAAATACAAATAGTATCACTAATTTTTATTAAGGGGGCAAAAATCGGATCGATCATACACATATATTCAAAGCGAATATACGCTCCAATATCAGAAACTCCGAAATCTATAAGACTTTGAATATATTCATCGAAATTATCAACCATTACAATTCCTTTTTCATTACCAATTAACCGAAGGGTTTTTGCTTTTTTTGTTTTACGGTTGTAATAATAATACTTCAAAATTTGATTATGATAAGTATAATCCATAAAGTAAATGTTATCGCCCGATTCTTCGACACAGGTTTTCATTGTTAATTCAAATTTTTGAGGATTAACCGGATATAAAAGTTGAAGTTTTTCAGAATCAAAATAAATCTGCCAGACTGTATCTTCGCATATCAAATGTACATTATCAAAACAATCTTTAAAGAATTTTTCGGGCTTTCTGACTGATAAATCGGTAATTGTATCCCCGAAATCATCAATTAATAAGATTTTAGTTTTTGATAATTTTCTATCTTTATAAGATAAAAGCAAAATATTGTTTTCATAAAATTCGTAGTCGCTGATATGAAGAGGCTTGTTTTTCAATATATTTTTTACAATTTTACCTGAAATCAAAAATTCGTCAAGTTTAACTATTAATGATTTTAACTGAATATTTTGTTTTTGAGAAACTTCGGAGTTTATCTTCAGATAATATTTTTCATACGCAACATGAGAAAAAATTATAGTAGCCGGAACTTCACTGATATTTATCGAATAATAACCGTTTTTAAATGAAACACTCCCTAAATTAGTTCCCTTTATTCTTATGTTTACATTTTTAATTGTTGAACCTGTATTTGAATCGGTGATTTTTCCATAAACCTTTATACTACCTGTTTGCGAATAAATATTTGAGATGAAAAAAATTAAAAGGAAAATTATTGAGTAAAGTTTTTTCATAATTTGTGTTTTATTTTAGCTTATAAATGTAATATTAAAATATAATATTATATCTGCACTGTTAAAACAGGCTGATCTTTTAAACCGGGAATAGAAGTTGTAAATCTTAATGAAGCTATAAACAGAATTTCGAAGGTATATTTGTAGTGAATCAAATATTCTTTCCCTCAAAAACAAAATATCCCCAAGGCTCAATTTCAAGGTTTTCATTTGCTGAAAACTTTGCTTCTTTTCCTGTAAAAGCATTTATGTATTCTCCAATAAATTTATCTCCTTCAAAAGTTACATACTGTTTTTCACCGGAAAAATTAAAAATTGCAAATATTTTATTCCCGTTTTTTTCTCTGACAAAGGCAAAAACATTTTCATTATCAGATGAATTTATTCTTACTAATTTTCCTCCTGATGTTCCATTCCAAAGTGCTTCGTTTTTCTTTTTTATTTGAATAAGGTTTTTATAAAATTTTTCTAATTCTATATCTCCCCAGATAATTGTATCCTTTTCAAAAAATGCTAATCTTTTATTCAAAGCAGCTTCTTGTCCGCTGTAAATTAATGGCATTCCCGGAATCATAAAACTAAAAACTGCAAATGTTTTGGCAGCATCGCCCATACGTTCAAATTCTGTTCCATTCCAGGAGTTCTCATCATGATTTGATGTAAAATACATTCGATATGCATCTTCTGGATAATTTTTGTCATTCTTAATAAAATATTTTTCTGCATCATTTGCATTTTTATTCCCCTTTGCAATTTCATTCATGATATGATGAAAATCCCAGCCATAAGACATATCAAAAGCATTTTTATGATGCTTCACTTCCTCTGCTTCGGCAAGCATAAATACAGGCTTGATTTTATCTAATTCAGCTCTGGCTTTATCCCAAAATTCAACAGGAACCATCCCTGCAACATCACAACGATATCCATCAATATTTGCTTCTTCTATCCAAAATTTTAAAGCTCCGATCATGTATTCCTGCATTTCTTCATTTTCATAATTCAAATCTACAACATCAGACCAGTCAAATGGTGAAACAAAATTTCCTAGTGAGTCTTTTGTGTACCATTCAGGATGCTCTTCTATCATTTTATTATCCCAGGATGTGTGGTTTGCAACCCAGTCTAAAATAACATGCATCCCTAACTTATGCGCTTCGTTAACCAATTTTTTAAAATCATCCATGTTGCCATACTCCGGATTTACAGCTTTGTAATCTTTTACAGAATAATAGCTTCCAAGACTTCCTTTCCGGTTTTTCAAACCAACAGGATTTATTGGCATCAGCCATAAAATATCAACTCCCATTTCGCTTAATCTCGGCAAATGCTTTTCAAAAGCCGCAAAGGTTCCTTCGGCTGTAAACTGTCTGACGTTTACTTCATAAATTACTGCATCTTTGCTCCATTCTACATGAGTAAATCCATTAATTTTTTCCGTATTTTTTTTGTCATTATCCTGACAAGAAAATAAAAACACCATCAATGAAAAGAAAAGGATGTTTTTAATATTTCTGCTTTTAGTAAATTCTGTTTTTTTCATATTTTGTATATTAAAGAATTAGTATAGAATATAATAGACGATCAAAATTACTCCGGATTTCTTTTTAGTTTTCAATAATCTCAAAAAGCCGATCATCTATTTTAACATCAAGTACATTATTTTTGTACTTAATATCAGAACCAAAATTAGCTTTAAGTTTTGCTTTAGCAAAACGCTCGGGTAATTTAATTTCAATGTTTTTTATGGATTTATCTTTACAGAATACTACAATCACAATCTCATCAAAATATGTTCTTAAGTAAGCATAAACCTTATCATTAACTATTAGTGGAATAAATTCACCAAAAGTTATCGAAAGGTTTTTTTTACGAATGTTAATTAGTTTTTTTGTTATAGATTTCACTAATTCTTCGTTTTCATTCAAGTTATCAAACCTCATCATCCTGCGATTATCAGGGTCGTTACCACCAGGATCACCAATTTCATCACCAAAATAAATAACAGGAACCCCGGGAATAGTCATTAAAAATGCTGTTAATGCTGACAATTGTTTATAAGATTTTGGGTTTCCAACGCTAATGTTTCTAGTCCATCCGGCAAGTTTGGTGTCTTCATCAAAACTTAAAGCACCACCTGCATAAGAAATAAAACGTGCTCTGTCTTGATTTCCTGTAATGTATCCCATAAGATTGTGATTGCCATAATATTTAAAACTTTGTAGAATTGTATTATTCAGTCTATGGAAAGATTCATCTTTTCGTGCAAAAACTGCAACTGCGTTATCATAAACATTGAAATCGAATTGTGCATCCAGTTCTCCTGAATTAACATAACTGCTAATTAGCTCCGGGCTGCCATAGGTTTCTCCGATTTGATAAAGCGATTTATTCTCAGGAATGATAATTTGTTGCTTTAATTTTTTTGTAAGTGTACGCCAGAAAAGCTCGGGAACATGTTTTGTGGCATCATGTCGAAAACCATCCAGATTGTATTCTTTAATCCAGAAAACAGCTGAGTCAGTCAGCATTTCAACGATTTCCGGTTTTTCAAGATTTAGTGTCGGGAGAAAGGTATCGAACCATGTTGTTAATCTGTGTTCATCCCATTTTTCTGTATTTAAAGTTCCGTCAGGTAAATATAAGTTTGTTGCACAAACTGGATGAGCTTTATAATATGGATGATTTTTGTGAATATGATTTGAAACAAAATCTAGTAAAACATTCATGTTTTTCTGGTGGGCTTCTTTAACCAGCTCTTTGAATTCATCAGCAGTTCCAAAACGGGAGTCGATTTTTGAAAACGAAATAGGCCAATAACCGTGATAGCCGGAAAACTTAGATTTTGGTGTTAACCACAAACCATATGCTCCTTTTGGATTTTGAACAACCGGAGACACCCAGATTGTATTTATTCCGAGATCTGTAAAATATCCTTCTTTAATCTTTTTTGTTATTCCAACGATATCGCCACCCATATAATTTGCTTTTGGAAGAATTTCAGGATCATTTACCGGCTTGTTGTTTTCTTTTTTCCCGTCAAAAAATCTATCAACAAAAGCATTATAAAGAATTAATGTTTGAGGATCTTGTCGCGAAAGTTCTTTTATTTTTATAATCACTTTTCCCTTGTTGAGTGGAACCAAAATATCATTTGAGACCCCAAACTTATTAAATGCAAAAACCCGTAAATATGATCGTTTTAAATCTTTTGCATTTTTAGGAATAGATATTTCAATTTCATTGTCTTCAAATTCTATAAATTTATCTGGCAATCTGTAATTTTGCCAAAAAACAAAAACCTTAGAAACTTCATTTTCAAAGCCTAATTCCACTTCATTTTCTTCAAATTCTTTAGTAAATAATTTTGGCACGAAATTGCTCACATCTTTGCCAACAGTGAAAAAAGAATTATATCCTCCGGAATTATTGTTAATAGAATCCTTGTTAGTGGGATCACACATCCATTTACCGTCAAGCACAAGCCTATACTGATATTTTCCGGGAGTATGGTATTTTGAGATTTTCCAGATGCCATCTTTAAATTCAAGGTTTCCGGTAGCAGGATTCCACCCGTTCATTTCGCCGGCAATTTGGACACTTTTGTAATTTTTCCCTTCGGGATTAAAACTTATTGTTTTATTAATTTTTTCAGATTTTTTACAAAGTATATGATAAGGAATTCCATTAATAAATACTTCCAGTACCATTAGTTTCGGAAAAGATTCTTTAGGGTTGATAATTATTTTTTTGTTGGTCTCAGAAATGGAAATACGTTCCCCATTTAGTTTTACAGAGTCTATTATTGAAACATCCATAAAATAATCCTCAAGTAAAATTATTGTTTTGTCGTTGTTTAATTGCACCGGACTTGCTAAGCCGACAACATCCTTTGATTGGTGTGTTTCTATTTGCAGGGAAGTACATCCGGCAAGTAAAATTATAAGTAGTAAATAAGTTGCTTTTTTCATTTTATTTTTTGTTTTGTACATTATGTTAAATTAATTTAAGTTTTTATTTTAATTCAACAACCATTGAACTCTTAGGAGCAATATTAATATTTTCCAGATCATCAATTTTTTGACCGTTAAGAATATTTGTTCCTGTGCTGTAGTTTTTCAGAATTTCTAAATAGTTTTCAGTTTCCAGTTTTATCAATTTATCATTATTGCTGATGATTACCATTACAGTATTTTCATCATTATATCTAAAATAAACATAAACACCGTTTTCGGGAATAAAATGAACAAGTTTACCGGTTTGAACAGCCTTGTTATTTTTTCTGTAATTCAATAAGTTTTTTATAAAGTTGAATGCATCATTTTGTTTATGATTTCTGCCTTCTTTTGTAAAAGCATTTTTTTTATCAACCTTCCAGCCACCGGGAAAATCTTTACGAATATCGCCATGTCCACGGTTCTCGTGGCCTGTCATCAAAATTTCGGTTCCGTAATAAATTAAAGGAATTCCTCTTGTTGTTAAAAGAAAAGTCATTGCATTTTTAAAATCATTATAATTTTCTACAATTTTTGAAAAGAATCTTTCAGTATCATGATTATCTGCAAAAACCACAAGGTTATTTGGATTTCCGTAAAGAAAATCTTGACCAAGAGCATCATACAATCTTACAATTCCTTTATCCCAAGTGTTGTTTTCGTTAAATGCATCACCAATAGCAAACATCAAAGGAAAATCAAAAACGCTTGGAAGATGAGATTTATAGTTATCTCGATTATTTGCATTTTTCTGCCAGTAAGCAACTGCAGATGCAGACGATAACCAAGATTCTCCTACAACATTAAAATTTGGATATTCAATATTTATTCTGTTCATCCAATCTGCCATAAACTCTTTATATGAGTAAGGATATGTATCCATTCTAATTCCGTCAAGATCAAAACACTCAATCCACCAAATGCTGTTTTGAATAAGATAATTTGCAAGGAGTTTGTTTTTTTGATTTAAGTCGGGCATTGAAGTGTCGAACCAACCACTAAGCATTTTTGTTTTATCATATTGCGATGCATGGGGATCAGCAACAGTTCCTGCACGGTAATTTGATCTGGTAAATTCAGTAAACTGATGAACCCAGTCTTTTTGGGGTAAATCTTTCATCCACCAATGATAACTGCCACAATGATTAAAAACCATATCCATAATCATTTTTAGTCCTTTTTTATGACAATCGTCAATAAGATTCTTATAATCTTCATTAGTCCCAAAACGAGAGTCAACTTTATAAAAATCTGTTATGGCATAACCGTGATAAGAATATTTTGGCATATTATTTTCCAGAACAGGATTTAACCAAAGGGTTGTTATTCCTAATTCTTTAAAATAATCAATTTGGTTAGTAATACCTTTAATGTCTCCACCGTGTCTTCCGTTTGGGTCATCACGATTAGCCTTTTCAATCATTCCCGGCATATTATCATTCTCTGGATTTCCATTTGAAAATCTATCAGGCATAATCAAATAAATTGCATCAGAGCTATTAAATCCTTTTCTTTCTTTTGAGCCTGCTTTTCTTTCTTTTAACTCATAATCGTAACTGTGAACTATTTTATTATTATTCTTAAATTTTATTTGAAATATACCTGCTTTGACTTTTTCAGTAATAACAAGATTTAGAAACAAATAATTAGGATTTTCGGTTTTAACAACTTCGATAAGCTCGACTCCCTGATAATTTATTTCGACAGATTTTCCTGAAATATTATTTCCATAAACCAGAAGTTGTAATTCCTGAACTTCCATTCCTACCCACCAAAAAGGAGGTTCAACTTTTTTCAAATCTGAATTTCCGGCAAAAGAAAAATTTAGAAAAAAAAATAAAATTGCAAGTAAGACTATTCTTGAACTAAAGAATGCTTTTTTCATCATAAAATTATTTATTAAAAAACGTTTTATTTATTTCATTAATTATTGATTATCAAATTTGTCTTTATTTTCAAGCTTAATAATTGCTGCCCATTTTTCTTTTATAAGAACCCTTATTGATTCATTTTCAATATTTAAATAAGTATCATTTAAAATATCTTTTGCTGATTCTTTTGCTCCAATATTTAGTTCAACATTATGGTTTATAACATCATTATTGATAATTACAATTGTTGATTCGTCATTCAATGTTCTTGAAAAAGCATACATTTTATTGCTATCATTAATTAACAAAACTTTAAAATTGCCTGATTGAAGCTCAGGGTTTGAATTTCTGATGTTAATTATTTTTTTGTAATGATTTAACAGATTCTTGTTTACTTCAACTTTGTCAGTTTTTTCTCTTTTTAGATTTTTGGGTAAATATTTTTCATCATCATAAACTATATCTTCCCACAACATTGGTTTTCGACAAGAAGGATCATTTGCACCCCACATTCCAACCTCATCACCATAATAAATCATTGGAGCTCCCGGATATGTCATCTGAAAAATTGACATTAATTTCAATATTTCATATTCTTTCTTATTTGGCTTACGATTTTTATATTTCTGATTACGTGCACTTGATTTGTTGAAAAATTCATTTTTATCAAGATAATTGATAAGACCACGGTTTACAATTCTTGAAGAGGGTCTGTCGGTATCGTGACTACCAATTAGATTTTGCATTTGTAGATTTATTTTTGCGGGGAATTCTGCTCGCAAATCACTTAACAAATAATCGAAATGAGAAACAGAAACACCACCTCTTTCAGTGATAAAAAAGCTACTACAATAAAAAGCAAAATTGTAATTCATCACTGCATCAAATTCATCACCTTTCAGGTAAGGAATTAATTTTTCGGGAGAATCAATTACTTCAGCAGTAAGATAGGAATCGGGATTTATAAATTTAACGAGCTCTCTCCACTTTTTCCAAAAAGTGTGACCAACGCAATTAGCAACATCCAAACGCCAGCCATCAATTCCATCAGAAGGATTGCCATCATTATTCGGATCCATCCACCTCTGAGTTATATCAAAAATATACTTTTCTGCATTTGTATTCATGCCATTTGTATCTTCACGTAATTCAGGCATATCTTTTACTCCCCACCATCCTTTATAATCAAAATGAGTTCCAGCAATAGTATCCTCCCACGATTTTATTGTAAACCAATCCTTAAAATCAGAGTCTTGTTGATTTTTCATCACATCCTTGAAAGCAAAATTATTATATCCGACATGATTAAAAACACCATCGAAAATAATTTTCATATCTCTTTTATGAACCTCAACTATTAATTTCAAAACCAATCTATCGGCAGAAGTCCAAAGCCAATTTGCCGGATTGCCTGGGGTTTCCATTTCGATTAACATTTTATCGCCTTTTGGATCGGGACCAAAAGTTGGTTCAATATGATGATAATATGCAATATCGTATTTATGATGAGAGGGGGAAACAAAAACGGGATTTAGATAAATTGCACCTATTCCAAGGTCTTTTAAATAATCCAGTTTGTCAATAATTCCTTGAATATCGCCCCCATATCTTCGTCTGGTAATATTATACCAAAGGTCTTTTCTATTTTCTTTTTCATAAGGCTGAAGTTTGTACCAATCGGATTCCCAGGGATGGACTTGCCATGGTTCAATTAATTCATGAGGCCAGCATCCTTCTTGATCCAATAATTTCGGGTCATTAGTTTTATCACCATTCCTGAACCTCTCAGGAAATATCTGATACCAAACAACTTTTTGGGTCCAGGCGGATGAAGTTGAATCTGGCAGATTTGCAACACTTTTATTTGTATTCAAAAATAAAATAACGATAGAAAGTATAATAATCCTTAAATATATATTTTTGAAAAAAGAAATCAAATAATCCATTTTTATTGTTTATTAATTATTGATAAAAATACTAAGAATTTACAAACAATATAAATATTAACCCTATTAATTCATGAACTTAATCGATAAAATCCTGAATTAATCTAACAGCCTGTTCAGATTAATCGAAAACTCAGAAAAGATAATATTTATTTGCGCTTCATTCCCCAAACTTAAGCTTTTCTAAGCCTATGTTAACCTGAATTACCTCAGTGTTTTATAAAAATTCTATAAATAACTCATGCTAAATTTATTTTAATGTTTGTATTTTAATATCAATATTTACACATGTTTAAAGCTGAAATTAGATTTACTGAAAATTTCTATACTAATATGACACAAAACCTCAATATCTGTTGTATATTTGTTTTACTAAAAAAAACAAAGATGAAAAACTTACAAGAAACTACTAGGATGCAAAGAGCATGGTTGGAGCTATACCCTGGAGCTTCTTTCGATAAACTCACTAATTTTTTTAAAGAATTAAAAAAGACAAAAGCTTATCTTAAAGACAAAACTGCAAAAGAGGAATGGTACAAAGATGCCATAATCTATTCCGTTTATGTTGATCTCTTTAATAATGATTTTTCGGGACTTGAATCCAAACTTGATTATCTTGTTAATCTTGGAGTTAACTGTTTGTGGTTATTACCGATACTTGATTCACCAATGCGCGATGCCGGCTTCGACATTAAAGATTACAGAAAAATACGCCCGGAATTGTTAAAAGATCCAAATGATTATCTCTTAACTGAATTTACGGATTTTGTAAAAAAAGCTCATGAAAAAAACATAAATGTAATTTTTGATATTGTATTAAATCATACTTCTGATGAGCATTATTGGTTTCAGGAATCTCGTACATCGCCAGATAGTCCTTATCGTGATTATTATATTTGGAATAAAAATACAGATAAATATAAAGAGGCAAGAATCATTTTTGAAGGAGTAGAAAAAAGTAATTGGGAAAAAGACGGAGATGAATATTATTTTCACAGGTTTTTTAATTTTCAACCTGATTTAAATTATCGAAATCCGGATGTGCTTCTAGAGATGTTGCAAAACATGCTATATTGGTTAAAAAAAGGTGTTGACGGTTTTAGGGCTGATGCAATTCCATACTTATGGAAAGAAGAAGGGACAGACTGCGAAAATCTTGAAAAAAATCATACAATAATTCGTTTTTTCAGAGCTGTTCTCGATTTCGTCAAACCAAACACATTATTGCTCGCCGAAGCATGTCAGAAACCAAAAACAGTTGTTAAATATTTTGGTAATGGTTATGAATGTAATGCCGGATATCATTTCCCGCTTATGCCACAGATTTTTAAAGCTATGGCTATGCAAAGTTCTCAACCAATAAGATATACACTTAGTTCGGAAGTTACACCAGAAATTCCTGAATCTGCTCAATGGTTAACATTTTTACGTTGTCACGATGAGTTGAGTCTTGAATATGTTTATGTGAACAAAGAAGACCGAAAATATATTCACGATAATTATTGTCATAAACCTGAATGGGATTTTCGTTTGGGACAAGGAATTTCTGCTCGTCTGGCAGAATTGCTCGATCGCGATGAAAAGAAAATTGGTCTGGCTTATTCAATCATGCTCACTTTACCAGGCACTCCCGTGATTTATTATGGTGATGAATTCGGTAAATTTAATGATGAAAATTATTATAAAGAGATGATAAAAATGACGGGAAAAGATGATACACGTTTTCTTGTCAGAGGAAAAATTGACTGGAAGAAACTTGAAAGTAAATTGAAAAACAAAAAAAGTTTTTCGTCAAAAGTATTTTCTCAATTAAGCACACAAATTAAAACCCGAAAAAATAAAACATCCTTTGGAACAGACAAAATAAAATGGTTGGACATTAAAGATGAAAACGGCAATGTTTTATCGGAAGTGTTGGCTTATTACAGAATTAACGATAAAGAGAAAATTCTTATACTAAATAATTTATCTGAAAAAGAACTTTCTGTTAAATTACCAATTTCTAAAATGCCGGTTAGAGATATTCTGGGACAATCTTTTAATTATAACAGACGTGAAAAAACTTTATATTTATCAGGTTTTGCTTATTATTGGATTAGAGTATAACAATCAAATAAATAATGTATTAAAGAGCAAATCCTCCAAATTTTAAAAATCTGGAGGATTTTATTTTTATTCGTATTTTTGTAAATAGAAACAAGCTACTTTTCTTATGACTAAAAATAATTTTTATGCAGTAATTTTCGATCTTGACGGAGTAATAACAAAAACTGCTCTTGTACATTCTTCGGCATGGAAAAAAATGTTTGATGATTTTTTGAAAGAAAGAGTAGAAAAAACAGGAGAGGAATTCCTTGAATTTACTCATGAAAGAGATTATCTAAATTATGTTGATGGTAAACCCAGAAATAAAGGTGTTCAGTCTTTTCTCGAATCACGTGGAATAGAACTTCCTTTCGGTGATCCGGAAGATGGTACAGAAAAAGAAACTATTTGCGGAATCGGTAACAGAAAAAATATTGCATTTAACGAAATACTAAAACATGATGGAGTGGAGGTTTATCCTTCAACAGTTGAGCTTATTCATGAATTAAAAAACATGGGTATTAAAGTAGGAGTTGCTTCATCAAGTAAAAATTGTAAAGTAGTTCTTGAATCTGCCGGGTTATTAGATCTTATGGAAACTCGTGTTGACGGTCTTGTGTCTGCCGAGCTTGGGTTGCATGGTAAACCAGAACCTGATATTTTTACAACTGCTGCTGACAATCTTGGTGTTACCTATGATAGAGCAGTTATTGTAGAAGATGCTGTTTCCGGAGTTCAGGCAGGCGCAAAAGGTAATTTTGGGCTCGTGCTGGGAATTGCCCGAGAAAAAAATGAAAAAGAATTAAAGAAAAACGGAGCTGATATTGTTGTTACAGATATTGATAAAATTGGTTTGAAAGGTATAAAAGAATGGTTCCAATCAGGGCTTGAAAAAAATAATTGGGAAATAAATTACTTCGATTACAATCCTAAAAAAGAAAAATCAAGAGAATCTTTACTAACAATCGGGAATGGGTATTTTGGAACACGTGGAGCTCTTGAAGAATGCAAAGCTTCAAAAAACAATTATCCGGGTACTTATATTGCAGGAGTTTTTAATCGGTTGAAATCCTCATTGGGAGACACAGAAATTGAAAATGAAGATTTTGTTAATTGTCAAAATTGGTTGCCAATTACTTTTAGCATCAATAATAAAGATTGGGTTAACATCAACAAAGTTAAAATTCTTGACATTAAAAGAAGTCTTGATCTTAGCTGTGGGTTATTGAAAAAAACTTTGATAATAAAAAATACAGATGGTAAAATTACAAGAATAATTTCGAGGCGTTTTGCCAGTATGGATGATCCACATCTTGCTGCAATAGAATATAGTATTCAGCCTATTAATTATTCAGGTCTTATTACCATAAAAACTGAAATTGATGGTGCAATTATTAATTCAGGTGTTGAAAGATACAAGCAATTAAATCAAAAGCATTTAAAAGTTATTGACTCCGGTGAAGAAAAAAACAAACAATATTTGTTTGTAAAAACAACACAATCAAATATTAAAATTGCAACAGCTTCGAAAATTTTAATCAGTAAAAATAATAAACAAATTGATGCTGTTTTTACTAGTGAATTTCGAAAATCCCAGGCAATAACAAAATTTCTTACTTTTTTACAAAAAGATGACACTTTAAAAATCGAAAAAATTGTTTCGATCTACACTTCAAAGGATAAAAATATTTCAAACCCTTTAAATTCTGCTCGTCAAAAAGTTATAAACACATTTACATTCAAAGAGCTATTAAAAAGAAGCAAAACAAAATGGGAAAAGATTTGGGAAAAGATTGATATTAAAATTGAAGGAGATAGGATCGCACAAAAACTTTTGCGAATACACGCTTATCATTTAATGATAACAGCATCTGATCATAATATAAACATTGATGCAGGAATTCCTGCAAGAGGCTTGCATGGTGAAGCTTATCGTGGTCATATTTTCTGGGACGAATTATTTATTCTTCCATTTTATGATATTCATTTTAAAGATACTGCAAAATCAGTTTTACAATACAGATTTCGGCGGCTTGATGAAGCCCGTAAATATGCCAAAGAATATGGTTTTGAAGGAGCTATGTTCCCATGGCAAAGCGGAAGCAGCGGGAGAGAAGAAACACAAATTTTACATTTAAATCCATTAACCGGAAAATGGGGTAATGATTACAGTTCGCTGCAAAGGCATGTTTCTCTTGCAATTGCTTTCAACATTTGGCAATATTTCAATATCACCGGAGATAAGAAATTTATTGAAGAGCAAGGTCTGGAAATGTTTCTTGAAATTTGTAGATTCTGGGCAAGCAAATGCAATTTTAATGAAAAAACCGGAAAATATTCCATAAGTAAAGTAATGGGTCCTGATGAATTTCATGAAAAATATAAAAACTCAAAAGAAGGTGGGCTGAAAGATAATACTTACACAAATCTAATGGTTGCATGGCTTTTTAGAAAAGCATTTTATTTATTTGAAAATCTTGATAAAAAATCTGTAAAAGAATTATCACAAAAAATTGATCTTAAAAAAGATGAAACAGAAAAATGGAAAGACATTCAGAAAAAATTAAATATTGTAATCTCTGAAGATGGAATTTTTGCACAATACGATGGGTATTTCGATTTGAAAGAGCTCGATTGGGAAACATATAAAAAGAAATATGATGATATTTATCGAATGGATCGCATCTTAAAAACAGAAAGAAAGTCTTGCGATGATTACAAAGTTGCCAAGCAAGCTGATACTTTAATGATTTTTTATGTTCTCGAAAAAGATGAAATTGATGAAATACTGAAAAATCTCGCTTATAAATTACCTGATGATTATCTTCAAAAAAATCTGAACTATTATTTGCAACGTACTTCACACGGTTCAACGTTGAGCAGCGTTGTTCATGCTCATCTTGCAAATACAACCGGCGATAAAAAGCTAAGTTGGGAACTTTACAAAAATGCTCTTACAAGTGATTTTATTGACGTTCAGGGCGGTACAACAGGTGAAGGAATACATACAGGTGTGATGTCAGGTACAATATTAATTGCAATGATGTCATTTGCCGGATTGGATTTAAAAACTTCTAAAATAAAATTAAATCCAAATTTACCTGAATATTGGCGTAAAATTTCATTTAATTTTAATTTTGTTGATGATAATTACGAATGTGAAATATCTGGAAATGAGATTAGGATGAAAATTAATTCAGATAAAAAAGAAGTTGAAATTGAAATTGGAAATATAACTCATAAGATTGAGTGTAGAAAATGGATTGAAATTAAATATTAATTATTGAAATGAAATGTTTTACTGTTGTTTAAATAAAATACATAAATGCGTAAATGATTAAATGCGTAAATGATTAAATGATTAACACAAGCAAATAAAAACTAAATCGCTATGCTCGGAGACGTATTATTAATTACCGAAAAGCACCATAAGGCTGCAAAAAAAATTCTTGATTTTGTTTTAAAAAACCGTAAAGTAAAATTTTTGGTTGCTATTTCGGGAGAATCCGGAGCAGGAAAAACCGAGCTTGCTTATGTTTTGGCGCGATTACTCAAAAAAGAAGGAATTATTGCAAAACCAATTCATATTGATAATTATTACAAAATTCTTCCTCTCGAAAGAACCGAGTGGCGTAAAAATCACGGCATTGAAAAGGCAGTCGGACTGAACGAATACAATTGGGAAACTATAAACAGAAATATTAGTGACTTTAAAAACAACAGAAAATCTACCATGCCTTGTGTTGATTTGGTTACAGAACAGCTTGACAGTCTTACAACTGATTTCAATGGTGTTGATATGCTAATTATTGATGGATTATATGCAATAAAAGCAGATGTTGATGTTCGGATATTTATCGAATTAACTTACCATGAAACAAAAAAAGCTCAGATTGTTAGAGGAAAAGAACCACAAAACGAATATCGAATGCAGGTACTCGAACGCGAACATCAGGTTGTACAATCACTTAAACAATCAGCTGATCTTTTTGTAACTATGGATTATAATGTTGTTGAAAAAAAATAAGATATTGGATTTTTTTTACACAACACTAAACTTCAAATTTTAATTTTTTTCTTTGCCGAAACATAATCATCATCTCTGACAAACAAAATAACTACGGCAGCTATAAATAATGATATTCCACCAATTAGCAATGCATATATGGATTTATCAGCAAAGATATCCTTTATTAAAAATCCAAGAATACTTGCAGCTACAATTTGAGGAATAACAATAAAAAAATTAAAAATCCCCATATAAATTCCCATTTTATTTGACGGAAGTGCTCCGGTAAGTATTGCATAAGGCATTGCCAAAATACTAGCCCACGCTAAACCAATTCCAATAAAAGGAAATAATAAAGTTGTTTCGTTGGTAATATAATAAACAGAAATAAAACTTAATCCTCCTATAAATAAAGCAATGGAATGAGTAATTTTTCTGTTTGTAAGTTTTGCCAACCAAATAAGTAAAAAAGCAAATACAGCAGCAAATCCGTTATAAACTGCAAAACAAACTCCAACCCAATTGGCACCTTCATTATAAGCAACCGAAGATGCATCAAAAGTATTATAAATATGTTCGGTTACAGCCGGTGTTGTATAAATCCACATTGCAAATAATGCAAACCATGAGAAAAACTGAACAACAGCCAATTGCTTCATTGTAGCCGGCATATTATTCAAATCATTAACAATCTCAATCAGTCCGTTTGATTTTACACTATTTCTTTGCATCAAACCGGCAACAATTTCAAAAATGCCAAAAATTATTAAACCGAAGCATAAAATATAAACTTCTTTTTCAACATTTATCAGGTACAAAGCAATCGAAAACAACAGTCCGATTAATAAAAGAATAAAACCGGTTTTCAAACAAGTTTTTTCTTTTTTATTATGATTGTCAAAAATTATTTTTTCTTTTGATTTATCCGTTAGAATTTTATCTGCTTTGTCAAAATTTGCAAGTTCTTCGGGCGAATATTCTTTTGTGCGAAATACAGTCCACAAAACAGCGAGTAAAAAAATAGCCCCTCCTAAATAAAACGAAAATTTAACTGAAGGAGGAATAATTCCTTCGGGGGCTGTATTGCTAATATTTAATAAATTTGTCATCATCCACGGTAACATAGAAGCAACTACTGCTCCGGTACCGATAAAAAAACTCTGCATTGCAAAACCCTGAGTCCGTTGTTCCGATGGCAGCATATCTCCGACAAAAGCTCTAAATGGCTCCATCGAAATATTTATCGAAGCATCCATAATCCAAAGCATCCCGATTGCAATCCACAAAGTCGGTGAATTTGGCATGATAAATAACGCAATAGTTGCAAGAATAGCACCAACTAAAAAATATGGGCGTCTTCGTCCCAATCTTCCCCATGTTTTATCACTGTAATGACCAATAATCGGTTGTACAATCAAACCAGTTATTGGAGCTGCAAGCCAATAAAGTGAAAGATTTTCAACTTCGCCTCCTAATGTCTGGAATATTCTGCTGACATTAGCATTTTGTAATGCAAACCCAAACTGAATTCCTAAAAATCCAAAACTCATATTCCAAATTTGCCAGAAACTTAAATGCGGTTTTATTTTCATACTCTGATTTATTAAGTTATTAATTGCAATATTAAGGATTTTTTAAGAATTTATCTTCATATTGAAGCAAGCTTTTGCCTTCTGTACTTTGTCACTTTTTGTTGTTGAAAACTCTATCAAAAAAAAACAAATATTTAATTCATTAAGTTTATTTTTACATTTGAAATAAAATGTCAATTTTAATAATTGATTTAGAAATCTATATATGAAGAAATTTCTTGTTTTCATAATTATTATTTTTTCGATGCACGAAATAAAAGCTCAAACAGCTGATTTTACAGCTACCGAAGTTTGTTTTGGGGATACAACAATATTAATTAATACATCTGTAAGCTCCGATAGTATTGTTAGTGTTTTATGGGATCTCGACGGAAACACAATTTTTAATGATGCAAGCGGAGATACTATAATTTATTTTTTCTCAAGTCCTGGAAACAAAAACGTAGGTCTAAAGATTGTTACCGATAGCGGGTTTGCTCAAGCGGTTTATCATCATGTTCCGGTTGGTTCTTATCCTGTTGCAAATTTTTCTTTTGACAATGTATGTGATGGAGAAAAAACTTTTTTCGAAAATCTTTCTACTATTCAATCCGGTGAAATTGAGGATTTTATTTGGAATTTTGGTGATGGTTCTAATTTATCATATTCAAATAGTCCTGAACATTTATATGAAAATAATGGTTCTTATCCTGTAAAACTTGTTGTATCATCACTTCTGGGATGTTCTGATTCAGCAATCTATGGTGTTTTGGTTTATCCCTCGCCAAGCATGAATCTTTACATGGACGGTCAGACAATATTTTATGAAGGAGATAGTCTTGTTGTTACAGTTAACGGAATATTCGAAAATTTGATTTGGTCTTTTGGATCTCAGGCAAATCCGTTAACAATAAAAAACTCGGGAAATTACACAGTAACTGTTTCAACAGGACAGTGCTCTACGTCAAACATTTTCAGTGTAGAGGTGTTAGAAAAAACAACTTTTGGAATTATGAATTTGATAACTCCAAATGGGGATGGTTATAATGACAATTTTGAGATTTTTGATCTTTACAGAATCGGACCTTGTGAAGTAAATATTTTTAACAGATGGGGAAGTAAAGTTTTTTCAAGTTCAAATTATAATAACGACTGGCAGGGAACTTTTAACGGAAACCCTTTACAAGAAGGAACTTATTATTATGTAATAAAATGCAGTAACGAAGCTATAAGAAAAGGTTCAATAAGTATTCTTTATTAAAACTTATGATTTACAGATATTTAAATATTATTATTTTTGTTTTTGTATTACTAATAGGTGAATTTGCTTTCGGTCAACAAGTGCCAATAACAAATCAATATTTGGTAAATCCATATTCTTTATCTCCGGCAATGGCAGGATATAATCAAACTTCAGAATTATTTATTGGGTATCGTAAACAATGGATAGCAATGCCCGGTTCACCAAAAACCAGTTCTATTAACTTGAATCTTCCTACAGGTAGAAGAGTTTGGCTTGGTGGAAATATTGTTAGTGATGAAACCGATCTTTTTCAAAATATTTATGCTTCATTTAGTTATACATATATTTTGCCAGTTTTTAAAAGTTCATATCTAAGTTTTGGACTATGGGGAAGTGTATTTCAAAACTCTTTAAACTTAACAAAAATTAATGTTGCGCATAATCAAGATCCTCTATTGCTGGACAAAAACAAATTAGTAAGCACTGTTTTTAATTCAGGTACCGGAATTAATTTTCGTAGAAACACCTTAAATGTTGGAATACTTATTCCTAACCTTTTTGTAAACAGAAGTAATTATGAAGTTGAAGGTGCAAATAATATTTTTGAAATAGAGCGTCAATATATTGCATATGCTTCATATCAAATTTATCTTACAACAAAATGGCAATTACAACCATTTATTGTATTCAGGTCAATTAAAAATATCAATTTTAATTATGACATTTCAACACTAATAAAATATGAAAATAAATATTGGCTTGGAGTAACGTATCGACAAGGAAGTATTATCGGATTATCAGCAGGTGGTGAATTAATTAATAAGTTGACATTTAACTACACATACGAATTTTCAAATAATGGGTTTACGGGATATACTTCCGGTACTCATGAGTTTTCAATAGGTTATAAGTTAAATATCAGACACCAAATTAAGAATAAAGGATCTGGAAAGTATCCACTGATGATGGAATATAATTCAAGAAAAATTAAAAACTAATAATCATTATGCTTAGGCAAAAAATAAAGATATTATTTCTAATAAGTTTGTTTTTACTCATTTTGTTGAAAAATGTTTTACCACAACAAGTTGGTGTAAACGACGTAACGGTAAGATTTGTTCAACCACCAACGACATGGTCTGTCGATAAAGCAGCTTTGAAATATAATAAAGATTTTGCTTTCGGTATGCACCTTGATGATGGTAAAAAAGATATTTATTCACACGCATTTCAATTTCTTAACGGTGGTACTATTGGAGGAGTAACTTATCCCGGGAAATTTTATACTGATGGTTGTGGAAACGACATTAAATTTAAAATGAGTTCAGCTGTATTTTCTTTTGAACAAAATGGTGCTGTTGATGGTCATGACCCAAATGGTTCTTATGCCAGCATGAATGTAACCTGGCCAGAATTAGTTGAAATGTATCTGGCTGGTTGGGCGGTATATAATCACGGACTTACTTCTTCTACTGCAATAGATAAATATTATTCTATACGACACAATCATAGTTATATGAAACTGAAAATGCTTTCGGCAACAGAAGGTGGTCCTGAATTTAAAACTTTAGTAAACCCTAATGGAGATATTACTTTTACACCCGTGGCATTTCAGGAAAATTATATAATGGCATTACGCGGGTATTCTTTTGGTGTTCCAAGCGTTGATGTTACTAATTATTTTTTTGAAGATACTTTGAAGATGGGAAGAACCTGCCTTGAAAATAATTTCATTTTTTCAACTCTTGTTAATAATGCTGCTGCTTTAAGTACAAATGGTGCACATCACTGGGGTACTTCTTTTGCTCATTTTATTACAGGTAATTCTGGTTTTTCATTTCCTGTTTTCCGTGCCCAGATGAATTATGTAGAAGCTACTTATGGAAAAAATGGCAAGGATAATATCTGGATGACAACTGACGAAGAAGTATTAGAATATTTGATGATCAGGGATTCAGTTACTGTTAATTCCCAACTTGTATATAACGATCTTATTATTTCCTTTTCGGGAAACATGCCAACAGATCTTAGACATTATGCACTATCGCTTGTGGTAAGTGGTAATGTGCCAATTGATACCATTTTTATTGACGGGGGAACAGAACATTCTTTTAACGGATTAGGAAATGACACTTCATTAATTAATCTTAATTGGGATGGATATGTATTAATACCGGATACGGTAAATGCAGAAACTTATGTTAGCATTGTTGAACAAACTCAACAACAAAATGACTGGGATATTGCAAAGGATTATGTTGAAATGATACCTTCCGGTGATGCGAAAGAAGCTTTTCGCGACAGGCTTTGTATTATTCTGGGTACAGTTTCTCCCGAAGGTTATTGCAATTGCACTACTACCGCGAGTAATGACACAACAATTTGTGAAGGAGAATGTGTTATATTAACAGTTACCGAAGGTGTAAGTTATTTATGGAGTACAGGAGATACAACTCAAAGTGTTTTTGTTTGTCCTGATTCTACAACAACTTATTACGTTACTGTTTATAATGATATTGGCTGCCCTGCAAGCGATAGTGTTTTTGTGGCAATTTCACCCTATCCAATTGCTAATGCCGGTAACGATACTACTATTTGTTCAAACGATTGTATTACATTAACAGCTAGCGGAGGAACTTCATATTTATGGAATACAAACCAAACAACTCAAAGTATTGTTGTCTGTCCCGAATTTACTTCAGAATATTCAGTTATTGTATCAAATCAATATGGATGCCAATCTTATGACACAGTTATTGTTTATACAAATCCAACACCTAATGTTTATATTGGAAATGACACTACTATTTGTGTAGAAAACTGTGTGACGATAATTGGCTCAGGAATTGGAAACTATTTATGGAATATAGGGGATACAACACAAAATATTTTTGTTTGTCCGCAAGACACAACAACATACTGGCTAACTGTTACAAATGATTATTCATGCTCAGAAACAGATTCCATCATCATTAATGTAAATCCTCTTCCAATTCCAGAAGCAGGAAATGATACTACTATTTGTAATGGAGATACTATTACTCTTAGTGCTTCAGGTGGAACAATATACTTATGGAATACTGGGGAAAACACACAAAGTATTTCAGTTAGTCCTGTTGATACTACTATGTATTTTGTTACTGTAACGAATGAAAATAATTGTTCGGCAGAAGATAGTGTTACTGTATATGTTTTACCTCTGGTTTTTGTTTTTAATAATAATGATACTACTGTTTGTGTTGACGATTGTATTGAGTTAATTGCTTCCGGTGGTATTTCATATCTGTGGAATACAGGAGATACAACAGCAAGTATTAATGTTTGTCCTCCCGAAACAGCTGATTTTTTTGTTAGTGTTACAAATGAATTGGGCTGTTCAAATACTGATACAATTACCGTAAATGTAGTTCCTTTACCTATTGCTGACGCAGGATCAGATGCACAAATTTGCGAAGGAGAATGTATTACATTATTTGCTACCGGTGGAGAAAATTATATTTGGGCTCATGGTGACTCAACACAAGAAAGTTATGTTTGCCCTGATACTACAACAATGTTTTATGTTAATGTTTTTGATGATATTGGTTGTTCGGCATGGGATAGCGTAGAAATAACAGTTATTCCAGGACCTGATATTGTAATAACACCAGATACCGGAATTTGTATTGGCGATACTATAACCTTAACAGTTTCCGGCGGTATTTCTTATCTTTGGAGCAACTATAGTCCGTATCCAAGTATATCTATTTCTCCAAAAACAACAACATATTATTCCGTTATTGTTACTAACGAATTAGGATGTTCAAAAAAAGATAGTGTAAAAGTTGAAATTTATCCTTATTCCAATCCATCACTTGGTAATGATACTTCTGTTTGTTTTAGCTATGCATTTGACCTTACAGCTCAAAATGGTGTAGAATTTCTTTGGAATACAGGAGATACAACTTCTCAAATAACAGTATTTCCTGAAGACACAACAAAATATTATGTTACAATAATTAATGAATTCGGTTGCCAGAGTTCAGATACAATTACCCTTTCAACTATACCTCTTACAGAGATAAATTTTGAAAATTTATTGCTTGCATATTGCGAAAATGAAGGTGATATTGTTTTACATGGTAATCCTGCTGGAGGTATTTTTATAGGGCAAGGTGTGTTAGACAGTATTTTTAATACAGAATTAGCAGGAGCAGGTGAACACACATTGGTTTATATGTATTCAGATACGATTATCGGTTGTACAAGTTTTGTAGATAAAGATGTGTTTGTTTATCCAATGCCATCAGTTAATCTTGGTAACGACACAAGTATATGTTTTGAATACTATTATTCACTTAATGCAGGAGATGGATATGACACCTATTTATGGACAGATGGTAGTACAGATTCTATTACAATTATTGATCCTGAATATTATGGTGAAGGATTACTTCCTTTTACTGTTTTTGTAACGAAAGATGGTTGTGTGGATATCGACACAATTAATTTGAATATCATTTACTGTAATTATGGAATTGAAGATATCAGTAGCCAACCATCAATTCATTTATTTCCTAATCCCGCAAATAATTCATTTTCTGTTTTTATTAAGGGAAATGAAAACACTATGAATATGCAAATATTAAATTCCCGTGGACAAGAAGTTTATTCAGAGAATCTCATTAATTGCAATTCACCCGATTATAAAAAAGAAATCAATTCATCTAATCTTCCAAAAGGATTATATTTTGTTAAATTCTATAATGAGAATTTTATTTTGGTGAAGAAGTTGATTGTTGATTAGAGGTTTTAGTTTTTTGTAACAGCCTAAATTTGCTCTCTTCGTACGTCAAGTTTTACGCACGTTATTTTCATCACACGTTATTTTTATCGTACGTAAAAATATTAGTCAAGCAAATTCTTTTAAAAACTTAAATTTCTTAATAGAACCCCAAAATATTCATAATTTTGCACTCTAATTTTAAGAAGATAAAATTATGGGAACACAATACAATCCACCTGATTATTTTCAAACTGATGAATTATTTTCGGATGAACATAAAATTATTCGTTCATCAGTACGTGATTGGGTTAATAAATCGGTTTTACCTATAATCGAAGATTCCTGTCAAAAACACGAATACCCTCTTCATCTGATAAAGGAAATGGGCGAATTAGGACTCTTTGGTACATTTATTCCTGAAAAATATGGATGCCCTGGACTTGATCATACTTCTTATGGAATTATTATGACCGAGCTTGAACGAGGAGACTCTTCAATCAGGTCAACTGCTTCTGTTCAATCTTCTCTTGTGATGTATCCGATTTTCAAATTTGGTTCAGAAGAGCAAAAACAAAAATACCTTCCCAAACTTGCTACAGGCGAAATGGTTGGTTGTTTCGGTTTAACCGAGCCAAATCATGGTTCTGATCCCGGAAATATGGATACTAAAATCGAAGATAAAGGAGACTATTTTCTTTTGAACGGAGCAAAAATGTGGATCACAAATTCTTCAATTGCTGATATAGCCATTGTTTGGGCAAAAGATGAAAATGATGTTGTTCGTGGTCTGATTGTTGAAAAAGGAATGTCCGGTTTTTCTGCACCAATAACAAAAGGAAAATGGTCGCTCAGAGCATCTGTTACCGGTGAGTTAGTTTTTGATAATGTTAAAATCCCTAAAGAAAATTTATTACCGAATATAAAAGGATTAAAAGGTGCTTTGATGTGTCTGAACTCTGCAAGATACGGAATTGCATGGGGAGTTATTGGCGCTGCAATGGATTGTTACGACACAGCTTTAAGATATTCAAAAGAAAGAAAACAATTTAATAAACCTATTGCAGCATTTCAACTTACTCAAAAAAAATTAGCGGAAATGCTAACCGAAATTACCAAAGCACAGCTTTTAACATGGAGAATGGGAAAATTAAAAGATGAAAATAAGGTTACAGCTGCACAAATTTCGATGGCTAAAAGAAACAATGTAAATATGGCTTTGGAAATTGCAAGAGAATCAAGGCAAATACTTGGTGCAATGGGAATAACAGGTGATTTCCCAATTATGAGACATTTGATGAATCTGGAATCTGTAATTACTTACGAAGGCACACATGATATTCATTTACTGATAACAGGATTTGATATTACGGGCGAAAATGCTTTTGTTTAAGTGGCACTATATGTTGAAGATAGTGGGTATTAAATATCGCTTGAAACACAAAATAAGCAACACTCAATAAACAACAACCAAGTAAAAAATGAAAAAAAGAAAAATTGCCACGAAGACACTAAGACACTAAGACACTATCCCGAATATTTTCGGGACAAAGAACATACAATCAATATAATAAACTTTGTGAATTCTTTGAGTCTTTGGGTCTTTGTGGCTAAAATTACTTTTCGGAGGGGACTCAACAATGAAACAATGAAACAATATAACACTGAAACACTGAAATAATATAACACTAAAAAACTATGACAAAAATATTAGGAATGGGTAATGCTCTTGTTGACATTATGACGAAATTAGAAGATGACAGCATTTTAGAAAAATTCAATCTTCCAAAAGGAAGCATGCAACTTGTTAACGAAGCTGCCGTTGATAAAATAACAAAGGGAACCACTCATCTTCAAAAGAGTCAATCTTCGGGAGGCTCTGCTGCAAATACTATTCACGGACTTGCAAAACTTGGAATCGAAACAGCTTTTATCGGAAAAGTAGGAAAAGATGACTTTGGTGATTTCTTTCGTGATGATCTTATTAAAAGTAAAATTACACCTGAACTAAGTTTAAGTGATAATGAATCGGGTTGTGCGATTGCTTTGATTAGCCCGGATTCGGAAAGAACTTTTGGAACTTTCCTCGGAGCAGCAGTTGAATTAGCTGCTGAAGACCTCGAAAAATTTGATTTCAGTAAATATGATTATTTTCATATTGAGGGATATCTTGTTCAAAATCATAAATTATTAGAAAAAGCCCTTCATCTTGCAAAAGAAAACGGTTTAATAGTCTCTCTTGATCTTGCAAGCTATAATGTTGTAGAAGATAATCTTGAATTTCTACATAAAATGGTAAAAGAATATGTTGATATTGTTTTTGCAAACGAAGAAGAAGCTAAGTCATTCACAGGAAAAGAACCTGAAGAATCATTAATTCATTTGGGAGACATTTGTGATATTGCCATAGTTAAAATTGGCGAAAAAGGTTCAATGATAAAAAAAGGAAATAAAGTATTCAAAGCCGGTGTGATTGATGTCACTCCTATTGATACTACCGGTGCAGGAGATCTTTATGCTTCCGGTTTCCTTTACGGTATGGTTAATAATTTGCCTTTGGATAAATGCGGTGAAATAGGAGCAATTCTTTCAGGCAGAGTAATTGAAAATACTGGTGCAAAATTATTCGACAATCAATGGGATGAAATTAAAGTTATGATAGAAGAAATTGTGAAAGCATAAATTGCTTTGGTTCTACTGTTTTTTTAATGGGGAATTAATTTATAAAATCTGTGGCAACTTCTTTTTTATTTACGGATAATTATTTTCCCGGAAATACTAAATCCTGAGGTATTTAGATTATAAAAATATATACCGGGTTTTATATTCCTTGTATTCCATAATGTTTTTTCGTTTTTTATTGGAAGCCTTGCTATTACCTGCCCGAGAACATTATTTATTAAAATGATGTTCTTCACTCCATTTGGGTGGATTGAGGGGGGTATTTCAAAACTTACATAATCTTTTGCAGGGTTTGGATAAACATTTATTACTTTCTCCTTTGTTATTTTATTAATGATGTTTGTTGTTGTGTCTTGTATTTCAAATACCCAAAAATCAGGATAATTCATTACACCGGCATGAGGTGTACATTCAACATCAAAGGAAGGACCGTAATCTGTTTGACCGGCTATTACATAATTATTATCATTTTTTTTATATACACCGAAATCAAGTTTTTCATTTCCTATCCCTCCTATACATTGCTGCCACAATAAATCTCCTTCTCCACTCAGTTTTACCATCCAGATGTCATGATCATGTTCGCTTAAAGTGTGATTACCGACAACATCTCCATCATGCGATTGAGTACCACCAATTATTAAATATCCGGAATCTTCTGTCAGTAAAATATTTTCAGCACCTTCATATCTTGAACCTCCAAGGCATTTCTGCCAGATAATATTGCCAAAGAAATCAATTTTAACAACCCAGATATCATCATAACCATGAAAACCCGAAACATCTCCATCATTTGAAGATGTGTAAGCAACAAAAACATAGCCGTCATTTATTTCCAGTAATCCTGTAATACCTTCATCCTCGCTACCTCCGTAACAACGATTCCATTCAATGTTTCGCAGAGAATCCAGTTTAACAAGTATGGCTTCCGGCTTGTAGCTATGTGGCACACAAGTTAAATTACCACCTTCTTCTAACATTGAAGAACTACCTGCAAGGTATCCTCCATCACTGGTTTGTATTATTGCCTGTCCGACATCCATCCCGGAAGTGCCAATACTAAAGTCCCATTCCTTTTCTCCATCGCTGTTAAGCTTTACCATCCATGCATCATAGGCTCCGTAATAAACGCTTACATCGCCATCTTCTGAACCTGTCCAGCCATAGGCTAAAACTCCTCCGTCAAACGTACTTGTGCCTGTCCACATTTGATCAAGCATATTTCCACCAATAATTCTGTCCCAAAGAATGTTTCCCGAACTATCAATTTTTACGATCCAGTAATCGGTTGATTCAGGATAAGGGTCAATACTAATATCTCCATTTGAAGAATATGATGAACCCAACAAATAATAGTTGCTATCGGAAGATGGTAATATTCGCAATAAATGCTCACCATTTGAACCTCCGTATGACTTCTCCCAAATCATATTACTTGTAACATCTGTTTTTACTAACCACCAATCCTGTCCTCCATGTAAATAACTTATATCCCCATCATTAGATGTTGTACTACCTGCAATTAAAAAACCATCTTCTAATTTTATAATATCTGTAGCATGATCATCTTTTGAACCTCCAAAACAATTTTGCCATTCAATAATCATATTTTGACAATATATAATATTTAAAAATGAGAGTAATATTGATAAAAGTATAATTAGTTTTTTCATAATAAAAATTATCAAATTATGATCAACAGGGTTATGCTTTTTTAAGCACAACCCTGTATATAAATTTATTTATTAATAATTAATTTACCCGACTTACTTAAACCGGAAACATTTAATGTATAATAATATATACCTGAATTAACATTCCTTGTATCCCAAACTTTTTGTCCCTGTTTACCGGTAATAGTAAATATTTCAATTAATTTACCATATACATCAATAATTTTAATCACTCCTTTACTTATATCATCAGGTAATTGATAGTTGAATGTTGTCCATTCTCTTGCAGGATTTGGCTTAACAGTAATTTCAATACCATAAATACGGATAAAATCTTCCATATTAAAATTGCTGTTTTTATAGCTTGCGCTTCCGTTTATATTGGGACAGCTAAAATAATTATAATCATAGCCATACTCCAGTATGTTTCTTGCCTGCACACCTGCTGTACCGTTGCTGTTTTCGGCTATTGGAATAAGACCGGCTACTTCGGTGCTGTCTAAGTTTAAAATATTCCTGTCTTGCTGTTGCAAATTAAAATGAAGGGTCAGTATATCCATATAATAATTATGTTCTGTTAACTCATCACCTTCCATATCATACAATGCAGGCAGCATGTTTGCAAGGGATAAAGCATCGGTATAATTGCCTTCCTGTATATAACTTGCAATAATCTGCTCATCGGCTCTTATACCACCAATATTATCGAGCCAGTTACGCAATTCGTTAAAATCAGTTATTGAATCATTCAGATTACTACGGATAATATCGTAAGCAGCTCTTGTTTTGTTTCGATTGTAACGTGACATTTGCTGTTGCAGTACTGTTTTATAAGTTATACCATTTGCTACCTGGCGCAAAATATCAATCATATAAACAGGAAGCGGATTTTCCTTATCTTCTAAAAATTTTATCAGTTCTTCTTTTTTAAGCTCATCAGGATTGGCAGCCATAATGTCAAATACAACCGATTCGGGGAAAACATCGGTTTTGTCAGCAGCAGCTTTTAATACTTCCATTGATAAATGGGGTGAGTCGCCAAGCAACTGTGTTTTCAATGCCCACATATCATTGGACTGTGCCGTTTGTATGTCTGATAGTTCGGAATTGGTATTGCCTCCGTCGATAAAGTTATCATAAAGGGCTTTTACACTATTATAATCCGATAACCTTAAAGCAAATTCTTGCTCGGCTTGCAGTTTTTGTTGAGGGCTCAGAACGAGTTCTCTTACAGAGCCTGAACTACCGCCTCCGTAATGTGAAGGACAGGAATTATTAAATTTTTTATCTATTTTGTTTAGCTGATAAATTTTAGTAGAATCGGGATTTTCATTAGCGCAATAATCACAATAATAATAATCTATACGATGATCACCGCCATTATAAAAATGCCATGTAACATCTGTTTGTGAAAATTTATTACCTGTTACATTTTCATCATCGCCTTGATTTAACTGAATACCTGATGGATTATTTGGATCTGGTGACACATAAAAATCCGAATAATTTCCTGTATTTTCGTTGCAGAAATATGCCAGTCCTTCATAAGTATTATTTCTAAACCAATTCTTTCCTTGTGCGAAATTGGCAAAGCTTACACCATCAAAGGTGTTTCTATATACTTCGTCGGTAGCCTGTGTATTATTAATAATTATGCCGATATAATTCCCGCTTGGTGCACCGGAATATTTGGTAAATTTATTTTCTTCAATAGCAAAACCGCTTGCATTGTCTATTATAATACCATAAGAATTGTAGTAACCATCGCAGGCTTCACATTCATCGCTGTTATTATTAAACCCAATTTTAAAATCGGAGTGCAAAACAATTGCATTGTTTACTCCCATTATTTTTACACCGCAAGCGTTGTTTACAAAGCGGGCACGGTTAACACTAAAACTATTTATTGTAGTACCATCTGTAATAGCAAATATTGCATGTTTAAAACCGCTAAAATAACAACTATCGTAATCTGAACATGGCTGTGTGGCTGAGTTGCAAACAGGATAGACACTAAATCCCGCATCGTAAGCGGCAATACCGCTGCTCCATTGCGAAACTCCTTCAACATCGGCTAAGGTAAAGTTACAGGCATTAAATTTAATTCCTTTTACATCGAATAGGTCAA
>Ga0222678_1000111_pt1 | contig 43309 bp, 34 predicted proteins | sample AntAcemetagen937_FD_179801 | JGI IMG/M metagenome (GOLD analysis project Ga0222678, IMG submission 179801) | Saline water microbial communities from Ace Lake, Antarctica - #937 | ecosystem: Environmental > Aquatic > Non-marine Saline and Alkaline > Saline | place: Antarctica: Ace Lake... | reverse complement strand
AAATAACTGGATGACAAAAAATCTTGTCATTGCAGGAAATTTTAATCTTACAAATGTTGATGAGCTTTTCAATAAACTAGTAGAATATGGTCAGTATCCGGTAGAAACGTCTGATACGGTTACGATCCTAGAAAATATTGGTCATTTCCTTGACGGAGAAAATGAGAGAATATATCAAAAATATAAAAATGAAGGATGTGTAAAGCGTGACATTTCTTATAAAATTGCTGACGAACTTGATGTGAGAAGAATACTGGAAAAATCCTCTGTCTATTGGGATGGCGGATATGTAATTGCAGGTTTGATTGGACACGGTGATGCTTTTGTGATGCGCGATACTTCGGGTATTCGTCCTGCATTTTATTATAAAGACGATGAAGTTGTTGTAGTTGCTTCCGAACGTCCGGTTATTCAAACAGCATTTAATGTTCCAATTGAATCAATAAATGAAATAAAACCCGGACACGCATTAATAATTAAAAAGAACGGCAATACCGGAGAATATTCTTTTAAGCCGGCAAAAGAGCCTAAATCTTGCTCATTCGAAAGAATATATTTTTCGAGAGGTACTGATAAAGATATTTATATTGAAAGAAAAAAACTTGGGAGCTTTTTAGTTCCTGAGATTCTTAAATTAATTGATTATAATCTTAAGGATACTATTTTTTCGTATATTCCAAATACTGCTACAGTAGCTTTTAATGGTATGATGGAAGGACTTACTGCTTTTTATAAAAAAGTAAAAGTGGATAAAATACTTCAATTAGGAAATAATATTACCAAAGAAAAACTGGAAGAGATTTTGTCAATAACACCCAGAAGAGAAGAGATTGCTGTAAAAGACATAAAACTACGGACTTTTATCACTCAGGATAATCAAAGGGAAGACCTTGTCGGGCATGTTTACGATGTTACATACGGAACAGTAAAAAGTGGAAGTGATACTCTCGTAGTTATTGATGATTCGATAGTTCGTGGCACTACCTTAAAGCAAAGTATTATTAAAATCCTTGATAGCTTAAAACCAAAAAAAATTATAATAGCATCATCAGCTCCACAAATTCGTTATCCGGATTGTTATGGAATAGACATGGCAAAGCTTAATGATTTTATTGCGTTTCAGGCTGCTATTAAATTGTTGAAAGAAACCAATCAGGCGAGTATTATTAATGAAGTTTATCGAAAATCAAAAGAACAAGAAACTAAACCTAAAGAAGAAATTGTGAATTATGTAAAGGAAATTTATAAACCTTTTACTGCACAACAAATTTCAGATAAAATTGCAGAGCTTCTCACTCCTCCCGAAATTAATGCTGATGTGCAGATTATTTATCAATCAATTGAAAATTTGCATAACTCAATTCCTAATCACAAAGGAGATTGGTATTTTACCGGCGATTATCCAACTCCGGGGGGAAATAAAGTAGTAAATAAATCATTTATTAATTATATCGAAGGTATTAATAACAGGGCTTATTAATTGAAATAAAATCAATTAAAAAAATAAAAAATAAAAATTAAAAGTTAGAACAATGAACATCAGTTCCAACTTTTTTTATTTTAAAAATCTAATTCTTTTTCAATTACCTGATGGCGCTTTTTCTCTTCAGGAGTTTCAATTTTATCATCAATTTCAAGTACCCTGTTTCCATAATAATTTATACACCACGCACCCAAAGGAGCAGTTAAAATAATGCTCAGAACAGCCATTGCAAGGATTTTTTCACCGGGAAAAATATTCATGCCTGCTGCCTGCATTGCTAACAATGGAGCTCCACCAATTGCAGCTTGTACTGTGGCCTTAGGAATATATGAAATCACAATAAAGAGCTTTTCCTTATTATTAAAATCAGTACCAAATAAACTTAACCAGGTTCCGATACTTCGAGCTATTAATGCAAGAAAAATTATTAAAGCACCAATAGCACCCATTTCCCATGCTACCTGAATATTCACCTGAGTGCCAACCATGGTAAACAAAATTATTTCGGCGATAAGCCATATCTTGGATAACTTCAATGATAGTTCATGTGCATATTTACTTCTCTTTTGTAAAATAATATACCCTATCGACATTATTGCAAGCAATGAAGCAAAAGGTATCCACTGCTTTGTCAGATGTTCTACTTGAACTAAAATTACAGACACTGAAAGAATTATTAAAACTCGTTTTGTAGCACGTGGATTAAATTTGTCAAAAAATTTATATAGGATAATACCACATAATATACCTACTAAAATTCCAAGAATTATAGAAATCGGTATTCCGGCCAATTCCCACATTATATTTATGTTTCCTCCTGTATATATCCCTATCAAAATGCTATAAACAACAATTACAAAAACATCGTCGATTGAAGATCCAGCAAGAATTAAGGTCGGAATTCCTTTTTTTGTTCCACGTCTTTCATCAATAAATTTTATCATTAACGGAACTACAACTGCAGGCGAAACAGCACTGAGCACTGCGCCGAGAATTGCTCCTTCCATCAAAGTAAAATCCAGAAAGTATTTTGATAAAAACATTATGACTATTGCCTCAAATATTGCTGGAATAAAAGACAATAAAAGTGCCGGCCTTCCAACATGCGAAAGTTTATCGCGTGAAAGTTCAAAGCCTGCACGCAGAAGAATTACAATTAACGCGGCTTTGGTAAGTTGCCCCGAAACTTTAACCAGACTCGGGTCTAACCAATTTAAGGCATAAGGACCAAGAACAATTCCTAAAAATAATATACCTATAAGTTCGGGTATTTTAATGATTCTAAAAAACCATGCAACAAACATGCTTGCAATTATCACACCTGCAATGGATACTACCATAAATTATACAATTTATTTTTTATGTATTAAATTATTAAAAAATATTAACAAAACAGGCCTTTATAATTCTGTTTCCTCAATCACACGGTAAACAGGATAAGGAAAATATCCTGAACCCCATTGAGGAACAAGAAATTTATCAAAATAATTCCACTTAAGCAATCCATCATCAGCTTGTGGTTCCAGCAAATAAGCTGCAAGATTCCCCAACTTCTGAGTTGTCTTAACAAAATATGTCCCTGACGGAAATTCCTTTGTTTCTTCAATAAACTTACCTTTGACACGATTGGTGTAGTGCCCTTGATTTATTCTGTTTGAAGGTTTTAATTCTTCAATTTTAAATCTTTCAACATTAATGGTTTTATTTTCTGAAAGCTGTTCAATTTTTAATCCGTGAGTTTTTAATAAATTCAACACATCTTTATCAGGAATAGATAAAATATAAGCATAAGGAAATCTGACGCTCTTTGTAGAAAAATAATCTGCAATATATGGAATAGTAACTGTAACTTTTCTGTCACTTTTTTTATATCTCCAATATCCTTTCACTCCCGGAATAGTATCTGTTTCAAAGGCTTTGATAGTAATTTTTTCTGGAGTTGGCTTGCCGGAATATTCAATTGCAAACGAATCAATAACAGAAATGTCGGTGGCCTTTGAAATTGTATATTGATCGGCTTGCTCAAGCAATTGTGAAATTTCAGTATAATTATCTGAAGAAAATTCGAGTATTGATTTCAGTAAATAATAACAGCCCCAAACTCTTGTTTTAAAATCCGCATAAACATAATTTTCATTTAATATCGAAAGTCTGTTCCTTACACCAATATAATTAACAAGATATCTTGGTTCTGCTGCATATGAAATCCAGCCGCGTTTGTAATTTAAACGATCAACAAATTCACCATAAAAAATATTTTCAACATTGTATATTTCGTGCAAAGTTTTAGAAACTTTTGGCATCATATTATCACGCATAAAATTTATCAAACTGCGGTCGGTATTAGGATTATTCATCCATGTAAAAGTTATTGGTTCTTCATGAAACGAGCCGTTTGTAGTGTGGCAATCAACTGAAACATCAGGATCCCATTTATTTAATATCTGAGTGATTACACCTTTCATTTCCGGTGTTTCAACTTTCATGGCATCTCTGTTAATATCTAACATTTGTCCGTTGTAACGAATACCTACACCATTTATCGGACCATTTTGGTTTGTGCGGTTTTTAAGACTGAATTTTTCATTGCCGTCAGGATTAAAAATCGGGCAAATAAGTAAAACAACATTTTCAAGAACTTTATCGTCTTTTCCTCCTAACAAATCCCGAGCTAACATTAGAACAGCTTCTTTGCCTTCAACTTCTCCGGCATGAATATTTGCCTGAATATAAACAATTACTCTATCATCATTTTTTAAGTTTTCCGGTTTTTCAGGAAGAGGAGATCCTATAATCATTAAAGGAATATCACGCCCTTCGGTGGAAGTGGCAAAATATTCGATTCGCATATTATCGGCTGTATTATCTAAAGTGTTAATAAAATCAATGACATCATTATATGTTGATGTAGATTTGTAATTTGAACTTTCGGCAATTGTAAAAAGTTTTTTCTGAGCATTTGCAGAAATAAAAACACAAATTATCAGAAAACTTATTAAGTATAATTTTTTCATAAAATTATTTGATTTTTAAAATATTTTGTCTAATCGTATTGGCTAAGTTGATAAACTCATTTTCGGTGAGTTTAACGCGTTTTTTATTAAAATCAATATCATTATCACCAATAAGTGGAATAAGGTGTATATGTGCGTGAGGAACGTCTAGGCCATAAACTACTATTCCTATTCTGATACAATCAACGCTGTTTTCAATTGCTTTTGCAACTTTACGTGAAAAGCGGAATAACCCATCATAGATTTCTTTATCAAGATCGAAAATATAATCGACTTCTTTTTTTGGAATTACTAAGGCATGACCTTTAGAAAGTGGATTAATATCAAGAAAAGCAAAATAATTATCATCTTCAGCAATTTTGTAAGAAGGAATTTTACCTTCAACAATTTTTGAAAAAACACTAGACATAGTTTTACTTTTATACAATTAAGAATTAATAATGCCTAAAAGTAAAGGTTTTTTGTAAATGGTAGAAAAAAATTAAGAAGAAATAAAAATCATGAAAATAATTTTACAATTATTTATCTTGAAATTTCGATGATTTCGAATTTAAAATTTCCGGCAGGGACAGATATCTCGGCAATTTCGCCAACAGTTTTTCCAAGTAATCCTTTTGAGATTGGTGAATTTACAGAAATTTTCTTTTCTTTTAAATTTGCTTCTTTTTCCGGAACAATCATGTATGTCATTATTGCGTCATTAGCTAAATTTTTAATCTTCACAATAGATAAAATTAAAACTTTTGATGTGTCAATTTTTGATTCATCAATTAATCTAACATTTCTGATTAGTTCCTGAAGTTTAGAAATTCTAAGTTCAAGCATTCCCTGAGCTTCTTTTGCGGCGTCGTATTCAGCATTCTCTGACAAGTCACCTTTATCTCTTGCTTCAGCAATCTGTCTTGATATTGATGGTCTTTCAATATCCTGAAAGTTATTTAATTCATCTTTCAGTTTTTGTAGTCCTTCTTCTGTATAATATTTTAATTTAGACATTTGGTATGCTTTTTTCAGATTTTAACTAAAGATAAAATGACCCTTTTTAAAGGGTCATTTTAATAAGATATAAGATTTAAAATTTGTTTAATAAATTGTAGAACTGTTTTTTATAAAGAGATTCTGGCACCGATGCTATGTGTTCCATTAAAATGGTCAGTAGCTCTATATGAATAGTCAACGGCAAAATTACTGCCTTTTTCTTTGTTTAATGGTACTTGAACTGAGAATCCTGCGCTAGGTCCTTTGTTAGCATTAGTTCGTTGTGATGGATCATAAATACTTTTATCTATTCCTTCTTCGTAAGTATATCCTGCTCTAAGCATAATAAAATTTCTTAAACTAAATTCTATTCCACCGGTAAATTGGTCTTTTGTAAAAGAGTTAGAAGAAAAATTGCCGGCAAGAGTTAAACGACTGTTTTCTCCCCAAAGGAAATCATATGCAGCGCCAATTAACAAAGCAGTTGGTAATTCAAAATCTGCTGCTCTTTCTTCGAATGTAAATTGGAGTTCGTTACCACCAAAAAATTGTCCGGTTAGTGAAAAACCATCACCTGAAAACTTCATTGTTGGTCCAACATTTTTCAACACTATTCCAAACTTAATATTTTCAAGTTCACCTGTTACATATTGGATACCTGCATCTATTGCAAGACCATTTGCACTAATATCGGCAATTGATTCAGTTATTATCTTAAAAGTAATACCTGCATAAATACTGTTTGAGAATGCTTTTGCATAAGATATTGATACATTCATCAGGCTTGGTGAAAAAGTACCAATACCTCCTTCTGGATGACTATTGGTTGTAATATCAATATCTCCAAAATTCATTGACATAACGCTCATTGACATAACACCCGATTCTCCAACTCTTTGTGCAAAACCAAAAGAAAACAAATTAACATCGGAACCTTTTAGCCAGGATGTATGAGAAAAAATTAATTCAGTACTTTGGGTAAACGCAATACCTGCTACATTGCTAAACATGCTTTCGAGACCACGTACATTAGCAGTGTTTACACCACCCCAACCTGAACTTCTTGTCCATGGATTAATAAGCAATTCTGAAGCACCTGCCTGACCAGATCTGTCTTTATTTCCTGCAAAGGAATCAGTACTTGTTCCTGTTATTAAAAATATTAAGAACAGAGCTGTAAAGTATTTATATAAATTTTTCATACTTATATTTTTTTTTGTTTTAAATTCATTAAATTTCACTTTAAACATATTGGTTTAGAAAATGTTCAAGTCTGTTGGACGTAATGCACCAAACCACTTAATAATTCTTTCACCGGCATCAGATTTAATATGAATCAAATAAATACCTCCTGCTATTGGAACTCCTGCAAAGTTTTTGAGATCCCATTCAAGTGATGTTACAACATCATCTTTGGTAAATTGTCTAATCATTGTACCATTAATATTATAAATAGTAACTGTACAAACTTCAGGAAGGTTAGTAATTTTAACTCTATTATCTAATTGGTTATTTTCGTAATCAGAATGAGCATAGTATGGATTTGGAACGATACTGATTAGATCCAAATCGCTTTCTGCTTTTACAGGATTATTATATTCAGTAGCAATATTTTCTGTTTTGAATTGATATACAGGGAAGAAATCATTTTCATGATTTATATCTGTAGAATCAATTGCTAATGACATATACCGTTGATAAGGTTTTGCAATTCTAATGCTGACAGTAGCATCATTTGCAAGCCATTCTTCTCCTTCTTCAAGCATTGGCATACCAACGTACATGATGTTTCCGAAAATATAATTAACAAATGGCTGATTAATAGGGATAGAATCAAGAAAGTTTTGTACCCAACGACAATCATCCCATGCAGGGCTTTCATATTTATATATATTACCAATTATTTCGAATTGAAATTTTGTATTGCCCATTACATATACATAATGTTTTCCGCCAAATAATGGATCGAAGGAAACCGGATTGAATAAATTTGTATTAACCAAAGCAGGAGGATTAAATAACATATCTCTTCCGTTTTGTCCTGAAAGCCATGAATCTTCTCCAAACATAACATTAAGTCTTTCGCCTGTTTCAATATTAATTGCATAGCCGGGGAACCAACCCATACCTGTTTCATTGATATAATTAGGATCATTTGGATCGTTGCTTGAACCACTTCCAAATGGTGCAGTATTACCGTCTTTATCAACTGACTGTCCGGCTCTTGCTTCAAATCTTTCAGTTAAAGTACCATCAGAACGAGCTTCTGCATGAATTGGATCATCACACATTTCAAGTACAAGACTACGAGTCCATTTTGTTTTATCTGCTGTAAATACAATGTCAACACTACTTAATCTACTAAGTTTATTTAATGATTTGGAAAGTGCTCCAAATGCAGGCCCTACCGAGCTTTGATCTCCATGAGCCGCTAAAGAATACGGAGCCCATGTACCATTGTTGATTTTCTCATAATATTCTTGTGGATCCCATGGATTAGTACTTGACATCCAATCATTAAAATTGGTATTTTCATCACTACTATATGATCCCGAACGTATCCAATTCATCGGACTCGACGGAACGTTATTATCAGGAATACCTGTTAACCATTGATGAGAACTGTCAGCAAAAGAAATTCCGAATTCAATCAATCCGTTATTAACGGAAGAACTGTCGCCTGGAGGATCAATTTGAAAGATGTCAATTGATAATCCCAGGTCAAGTAATAATTGTTCGTTTTTAACAATGTTTGCTTTATTTGAATTATATGTTTTTCCGGTTTCAAGATTTACCAATTTCCAATTTGATGAAACAATATTAATACTATCATCTGTTTCTTGTTCATTATCAGTAAAAGTAAGTTTAAAGTTTGCGTTAATAACATTTAACGGATCAATAACTTTAACATTTATTGGGCCATGTCCGTTCTCATAAACAGGGTTATAAGCAATTGGATAATCTGGATGACCAAATTTAACTATTTCACTATTAGAAACAGAGCCAACAGGTTTCTTTAAAAGAATTTCATTAACTGTTTCTTTTGTAAGTTCTAATGAAACTCCTCCATTACCTTGTCCTTCTATACGAGTAATTTGCGGTCCGTTACCATATTCTGAGTTTACCACTATTCCATTAATAGGAATGTGTGGTATTGCAGTATATGTTTTTATGTTTTTACGACCTGAAAGATATGGTTTCTTTTGCCCGGACAAACCACTCGGTTCATCCTGAGAATAAGTTAAATAATTATTATAAGCATAAGTAAGTGCAAGAAAATAATATTGTTTATGATTAACTAGAGTTTTATCTCCTGTTGCAAATGCATCCTCGGAAAGAATAAATGAATGGCTTATTCCGTTATCTCCTCCATCAACTTCAACAACTGGTACGTTTCCGCCAATTGCTTGATCTAAAGAATAATTAACCAATTTACCAACACCATTTTTAACATCAAACTGTGCTACTAATCTTATAAGATTTGGATCGTGAATGCTTTCAACAGTAACAGTTGCATCTTTTAGCTGGAATATCTGATAACCTTCAAATTTATAAATTGAGTCTCTTTGAGCAGAAGGAAGATCAGGTGGGAAATTGATAAAAGGATCAACTTCTTCATATTCTTCATTATAATTATTTGATGTTTTTTTATTAGAAAGATAAACTATTAATTTTTGATTAAGTTCCTGGAAAGTAAGATCAGGTGCATTAGGACCATCAATTACTTTAAAACAGTTATCGAATAATGATTGACATTTATCATCTACTACTCTAAGAAGTTCAACAGAAGCCCAAGGACCACCTGAAGTAGCTCTTGCCCATGGAATACCCACAGTAATATAGTTTACAGAACCCGGTAATAAAGTAAATGGTCCGGCTGATTGCATAAACCTTCTGTCACTAGGATTATTACCAACTACATCTTCAGTCCAGTATAAGCCATTTTGATTAAACCCACCATTTGGAGGAATACCCTGAGTACCCCAGTTACAAGGGTCTGAATCTCCAGGGAACATAAAATCACATGCAGGTCCTACAGCACCGGAGCTATAATGCCCATTACCACCATAAAGCATTCTTGTATTATCTTTCCAATACCCTCTAAGATAGTTATAATATTCAGCAGCAATATGTGGGTCACCCTGATTACCTCCAGTATTATTATGATATACAAATCGTCTCATACCAAAACGTTCGTCATCTTTAATACCGTTTCCAAAGTTAACGCCGTTGATAGCATCATCAAGTACAAGAAAATCTTTGCTAGTAGATGGAACACCATAATCCATAGAAATCACAGTATTATCATAGTTAATAATACTACACTCTCCAAAAAATGAAGGACCCCTGGTATTATCACCTTTAAATTTAGGGTTGTCATATCCATCAGCATCGAGATATGGTCCTTGGAAAAAGTCAACTCCAATTGCGGGTGGTTGATCGCCATAAGATTCAGGTTCGCCACTACCATCAATTGCTTTACCATTATAACAGTATCCTAATCCTCTGTCAACATCGCAACCAACAAAGTCATCCCATGCATAACCCAAGTCGGTATCAACCCAAGGGCAAAAGTATGTTTCTGTTAATTCGAAAGTAGAACGGTTAATAATTTCATAACTATAAAAAGTCATGTTGTTAATTTCATCATTAGTAGCAAATCCAAAAGCTTGTGCTCTAATCTCCATTCCAATTGAAGCACCACTTGATTCCGAATGGAAATTACCTTTATCATTAAATACCCACCAAAGAGTTTCATCACCTTTAATTATCTGGTCGGATAAAATACTTCCGTTTACAGTACCTTCGTATTCTTCTTCCATTGTTCTTTCCGGAGGTTCGTTAGGATCACGATTTATTGGGCATAATGAGTTATCAATATCATAATAAGGGTAATCACCAGAGTAAGGATCATAATCTCCATCACCATCAAAATCAACAAAAGGAGCAAGATAATAACTTTGATTTTTACTTACATCGCCATGAGCAGGCCAATCAAGAATTGATTCAGGGATTTGATAATCCGGATATTCTTCACTTGGGTTATCACTTTCCCACCATGCAAGAAAATCATCAACATCTTTACGTGTAATAAAGAAATGCTTGTCGTATTGTGCACAAGTTTCTTCATCAACAGCAGCTGTTCCATCAGTAGTTAATGGTCCTGGCCAATAGTCATTACCAACCTGACGATATCTTAAGGCAGCGAGTTTAAGCTGTTCGTTGATATCAAGGCCACCAATCCACAATGAACCGGAGTACATAGATGTTGCGCTTCCGTTTGCAGGAACAAAATAATGTGCTCCAATACCACCGGGAAGATCCCACCACATATCACCACCTGTATTAATTCTTGCTCTTACATTGTTTACCTCAAGAAATCTGAAACCTGAAGCAGGGGAACAACTTGCAGCCGTAGCTTTGTAATTGTTAGTGCTTTTATTTCCTGATTCGGTTTTCAATTCTTCTGCAAAAAGTCCTTCAGTAAGAAAGAAGCAGAATAATAAAACTAAAAGATTGCGAAATATATTCTTCATAATTAAGCTATTTATTTATTTCTAAAGTTAACTTTTCTGTTATACTATTTATTAAAAGTTAAAAATAATTCCTAAACGTATTCTTCTTGGTGCGCTATAGTTACCCGGATTATTTACATAAATAGAGTATAATTCAGTAAATGATTGAGGTACAAGCTGATCATTAATTTGCTTTTGCCATTCTGCAGCAGCAAGATAACCATCATCATCAGGGTTACCGGTAAATGGATATACAGCCATAACATTTTTGGTGTCAAGTACATTGAGTACTTGTAAATAAACATTAAGATAAGATTGTCTGCTGTTGTCATTTTTTTCTTTACCCCATGTAATAAAAATATCTTTATCAACTTTAAGGTCCATTCGGAACTGCCATGGAAGACGAGAACCAAAATAAGAACCTTTTAAGAGATTATTTCCACCGGTAATTGGAGAACTAATACTACGTGAAGCTGTATAAGGAGTTCCTGACCCACCATTGAATGTTACACTTACACCTGTGTTTTTAAGTAATTGTATAGTTTTAACCTGATCAGTACCTTTAATTTTCTTTGTAATAGTAGGTCCGTTATATGTTTTTCCATCTTCATAACGATAATCAAGCAAAATGTTAATAGCATGTCGTCTATCCCAAGGAACCGGATTCGTAGTTCTTAAGTTTGGAAGTCCTGAAGCTACAAGTGCTGCTGTAGTTGTAGGGCTTGCACCTGTCGCATTAGCAAACTGCATGGTATAACTTGCACGAATACGTGCATTGCTCGTTCTTCTGAGGTCGAAAGTTAGTGTAAGTCCTTTAACAGTACCAAAGTCAAGATTACTAAATGAAGTATAGTCTTTTGGATATGCTCCTGTATATCTGTAAACCTGAATCATATCACGCATTTCACGATAGAAAGTTGTAAATGTAAGTGATGATGTATTTGATACCTTTTGTTGAAATCCTAATTCATAATCAATAGTCTTGGATGGTTTTAGATTTGGATTATTAATAATTCCACCAATATTTTCGAAGAACCAATAAGTTGAAGGACTGATTGCAACATTTGATGTAGGTCTTTGAGTTAACACATCATAGTGTGCGAAAAATAAGGCTTCATCAGATATTGGGAATGAAAATGAAATACGAGGCATTATATTTAACTGAGGTTCATAATCTTTAAATGAAGACGCTGTAACACGTGTAATTGTTGGATCAACAAGATAAGGAGAAATACCTTCGGCTCCACTTAATGTAGTTGGATCCTGAACTTCAAAACCATCAGCATTATACCATGTTCCTTCATTACGGTATCCAAGAATTGATGTAGGATTATTTGGTTTATCAACGTAAACAATATAATTGTTATCTATGTTAGAAGGATGATTTACAGCAATACCATTGATGCTTGATACTTCATTAACTGTTCGAGCAGGAAATAAAAGATAAGGATCACTTAAAATACTTTGGTTTGCATCAAATCTGTCAAAACGAACACCTATATTAAAGATGAGATCTTTAAAGGCAAATTTATCCTGAATATAACCTGCCATATAAATTGGCTCGTAAGCTCCTATAGGTCGGGTATAAACACCGTTTTCGTCTTTTTGATTAAAGAAATCTGCAAAACTTGGTTTTGTTGTAAGCTTTTCCCCAGTATAATCATAACCTCTGTAGTAAACAAAAGCATTACCATCATTAAGTAATTCATCAGGGCTAAACATGCCAACTGAAAAAATATCTTCACCTAAGCTAATAGTTCTAAGAATGCCTTCTCTATCATAATAATCAATTGAATAATTGTCGATATCATAAGAGTCAATAACAATAAAATCAAGACCATCAACAGGTAATCCTAATTTTTGTCTTAATCTGATGTCGAAAGTTCTTTGAGAAAGACCATCATATTTACGATAATAATTAATTGTATCCATAAATACGCCATCGTTATAAACAGGCATTGGATTATCTTTATCTAACTCAAGAATATGAAAGTTAGTATACCCACGCATTAGTGACCAGAAAGCTGTTGGAGCATAACCATATCCTCTGTTGCTACGTTGTTCGTATTGAATACCAAACTTAATTTCATGATTTCCAATATCAGCTGAACCTGAGGCATTAATACCAATTTGAGCATTGTCAGTTTGGTTATAGCCAGCTTGTATTGCACCTGGGCTTTGATATAATCCGTATATTGCAGGAGGTCCTTGCCCGTTTAATAGTCCACCGCCTAATTGAATTTGATTGGTGTTTTGATAATTTCCTTCAGTTTGTCCGGCATACAAATCATAATACGAGCTAGTATAATTTGCAATCAGTGAGTTATGATCAAAAGGAGTAAAACTAACCAATGTGTCACTATCCCATGAGTTAAGAACCCACACATTATTATAAGCATGCCCGTTAATAGTATCAGAGCCTATTTGGTAAGAGGAAGTTTTGTAGGTTTTGTACTGACCTAAGTATCCATATTGAAAAAGATTGTCTTTATGATCAGCATCTTGTTGTTTGGCATCAAATTTTGAATAATCGGCCTGAATGGTATAATAAACATTTTTAATAAGAGATTTACTGTCATTGGAAGTAGGAAATCTTTGTGTGAATCTACCGTAAACTCTCCAGGTGCTATTTTCATTTAAACTGTTTTTATCAAAGTTGAGTAATGAGGCACCGTAACTATATCCTCTCCATTTGTTATAAATGTATTGACCACCAAATGTAAGATTAATAGTTTTTGTTGTTTTCACATCAAATTTACCTGAAATATTGAATCCTAAAGCTTCGGTATTTTGGGTGTTATCCATATGTTCCAAATCATCAAGTCGTAAAAACTCTCCATTTTGGAATGTTCCTCCTGTAGCAAGACCGGAAGGACGTAAAGGATTATCTTCAAGATTTTGAATGATATCATCTTTGGCTTTGTAAATTCCTGTTGCACGAGGCGCACCGTCTCTCCTGTATGAAGCATCAGCTGCAATAAAATAGCCAAGAAGAGAGGAAACAACATTCCCTTTCTCATCTTTTTTTGTTAATAGTGGTCCGTTAAAGTTAACACCTAAACGATTATAGCCGAATGCATCAAGATATTCAGATGATTCCATTTCAAATCCGGCTCCAAACTGGCGTGAAGGTCCTTTTGTTGTAACATTGATAACACCTCCGGTAGCATCTCCATACTGTGCAGGAAGACCACCGAGTATTACTGAAACCTGTTCGATAGCTGATGCAGGGAGTGAGGATGATCCTGTAACTCTTATTCCGTCAATATACATTACAGTACCACTCGAACGTGAACCCCTGATACTTCCTCTTTCACCGTCTCTTGAGAAAACACCACCAACAGTAGTTGCAACAGCGTTTGCTGAGCGGTTAGGCATTTTTTGAATCTCTTCGGCAGTTACAGTGGCACCACTTGCTGTCTTATCTTTTGAAATAAGAGGTACTTTATAATCAATTACCTCAAAAGTTTCAAGTGTTTCAACTGTCGATTTCATTTCAATATTAAAGAAATGAATTTGATCTGAGCTGATAATCATTCCCTGAATGAGCATAGGCTTAAACCCAATATAGGTGGCTTTTACGTCATAAGTTCCTGGAGGTATTGGTTTTATCTGATAATTTCCATCAAAATCAGATGTTGAACCTCCGATTTGGGTACCCCCTCGTTCAATAATAACATTTGCAAACGGAATAGGTTCCTTTGTTTCTTTGTCTATTATTTTACCCTTTAGGGCTCCAGACTGTGATAGTACCAATAAATTAGCTGTTAGTACTATACTAATGGTTAAAAGTAATTTTCTTAACATATTTTTTCCTTTTATGTTAGATTATAAAAATGTGCTTTAAAAGTTGGTAAAGATAATAATAAATTAAAATAATTAACAAAAATTAACTTTTAAGAATAAAAAAAATTTAATTCGCATGAAACAAATTAAAATACAGTCATGTACAATAATTTAAAAAGCATGGTTAATTGTAATTTAATTTCAATCAAATTAAAAATAGCTTGTTAATATTAAAGTAATTAAATTTAATATTCCGGTCTTTTTAATATTTCAGAAAAAATTATTGCTTTTTTTAAATCAAATTCAAATTCTATTTCAGTATTATTATTAATATCTTCATTAATATCTTTGTTTTCATTTGTTATTTCTTTATCATGATCTTTTTTCAAATACTGATTTAACATTTCTTGTGATAAGGGGGAGTTGCTTTCCGTTACTTCTTCTATTGAAGAAATGTTTTCAACAGAATAGGCTTCTGTTTCTGAAAAAACAGATTCGTTTTCAGGAGCATAATAAGGGGATGAGCCAGATTCTTTTTGGGAGTACGATTGAAATTCAGAAATAATGTTTTTAAGTGCAGATTGTTTTTGTTGAGGCTGTTCTTCAGAATCAGGAATGTCGTATTCTCTTTGAGTTATTGATTGTTTAGCAGCTTGTTGTTTTTTTGCCTTTTGTTTATAACTATATATTGAATATGCTACCCAGGCAACTCCAATTAAAATATATAGTACATCTTCCATCTGTTTTTTTGTTATAAATTTCTGTAAAAATAATAAAAAATCTAAAATATCATTAAAAATGTTATAAACCTAGTAATTTTTTCCAAAACGGTTCTTTCTTTTTATTGTTGATTACTCTTGAACGTTTTTTTGTTTTTTTCATCATTTCCTTCGACTTTTCAGATTGCATTTCAAAATGTTCCTTTTTTGCATCTTCTCTAACTTTCAATCCATCTTTTTCCATTTGCCGCTCAATCTTTTCTGCTCTATTCATTTTTGTAACAGATCTAATAAAATTACAATTGCTCAATAATGATAATAAACAAAGAAAAAATAATATTCTTAGAAATTTCATTTAAAATTTTGTTTAGACAAAGGTAAAAAAATCATTAGAATTTAAAAATATTATCTTTATTAAATCGTTTATAGATAAATTGAATACATAAAATGGATAAAAACAAAATATTGTTAGTGTTGTTTGTGGTTTTTGTAGGAATATTTTTTCAGGCAAGTTGTGGTAAAGAACAAATAGAAGATGAAATACCATATATATATGTGAATTTTGAAATAAATCCAAATTCAATAGCTTATGGAAATTTGAATATTCCGGGGAACTGGACCTATGTCACAGGAGGATATAAAGGTATAATACTTTATCATACAGCAGTACAAGGAGAATATCTTGCTTTTGAAAGAGCTTGTCCACACGACCCACTTGAAGAGGAATCTCAACTTACTGTCGAAGATAACTATACAATTATTAGTTGCAGTATTTGCGGATCAAGATATTTAATTCTTGACGGCTCTCGTTTTGACGGGCCAGCAGTCCGATCATTAAAAAAGTATCAAACTCATTTTGATGGGACTTACTTGCATGTGTCAAATTAGAAAAACATAGAATTTTTCATCAATTAATACGAACTAAAGAAACGAAGTAAATCCGTATATAATTTATGATATTTACTTCGCTTTTTGTGTTTTGAGTTTGAACTTTAGGGTTTTAGCTCCAAACTTGATTTAATATCTGTAATGATCAGGTTTATAAGGTCCTTCAACCGGAACTCCAAGATATTCTGATTGTTCTTTTGTCATTTTTGTGAGTTTAACTCCAATATGATCTAAGTGTAAACGAGCAACTTCTTCATCAAGATATTTTGGTAATCTGTAAACACCAATTTCATGATTGTTTTGCCATAGATCAAGCTGAGCTAAAGTTTGGTTTGTAAAGGAATTACTCATCACAAAAGAAGGATGTCCTGTAGCACAACCAAGATTTACCAAACGTCCTTCAGCTAATAAAAAGATTGAATTTCCTGTTGAGAATGTAAATTTATCAACTTGTGGTTTAATATTAGTTTTAACAATTCCGGGAAAATTCTCAAGTTTTTCAACCTGAATTTCATTATCAAAATGTCCTATATTACAAACGATAGACTGGTCTTTCATTTGTGAAATATGTTGGGCTGTTAGAACGTCTTTATTTCCGGTTGTAGTAACAAAAATATTTCCTTCTTTTAAAGCATCTTCAATAGTGGTAACTTCAAATCCTTCCATTGAAGCTTGTAAAGCGCAAATTGGGTCAATCTCAGTAACTATAACTCTTGCACCGTAACTTTTCATCGATTTTGCAGAACCTTTTCCAACATCACCATATCCAAGAACAACAACAACTTTTCCGGCTATCATAACATCAGTAGCTCTTTTAATTCCATCAGCAAGAGATTCTCGACATCCATAAAGATTATCAAATTTTGATTTAGTTACAGAATCGTTTACGTTAATAGCAGGAGTTAATAATTCTCCTTTTTCCATCATTTGATATAAACGATGAACCCCTGTAGTTGTCTCTTCAGAAGCCCCTTTCCATTCTTTAACTGTTCTATGCCATTTTGTATCGTCTTTGGCATAAGATTCTTTTATAGTATTTATCAAAGTCTGGAATTCTGTATTTTCATATTTTTTGTTAAGAAGATCAGGGTTGTTTTCAATTTCATAGCCTTTATGAATCATAAGAGTAGCATCACCACCATCGTCAACAACAAGGTGAGGTCCTTTACCATCAGGAAAAGAAAGTGCTTGTTTTGTGCACCACCAGTATTCTTTAAGTGTCTCACCTTTCCATGCAAATACAGGTACACCTGCATCTGCAACTGCGGCAGCGGCATGATCCTGAGTTGAGAAAATATTACAACTTGCCCATCGTACATCGGCACCGAGCTCAACAAGTGTTTGGATTAAAACGGCTGTTTGTATTGTCATGTGAAGTGATCCGGTTATTCTGGCTCCTTGTAAGGGTTTTTTCAAAGAATGTTTTTTTCTTATTGCCATTAAACCCGGCATTTCTTTTTCGGCTATTTCAATTTCTTTTCTACCATAAGCAGCAAGTGAAATATCTGCTATTTTGTATTTTAACTTATTTTCTGTCATTACGTTTTTCATTTTTCTTTGATGTTTTAATTTTCGGTTTGCAAAAATACATAAAAAATCAATATAAATAGTGAGGTTTAAGGTATTTGAATTTTATTTAAATTTTTTGTTTGCACAAATAAAATAACTTATAATTTTACTTTTTAAAAAAAATAAAATGCCAGTTGAATTTATCAGAAAAATTAATAAAGATATTGTTCTTGGATTATGGGAAATTACCGAGGATATTGAGTGTTTTCTTTCTGAACTTTATCTTACAGAAAAAGAAATTGAAAAATTAAATTCTTTTGTAAATGAAAATCGCAAAAAACATTGGCTTGCTTATAGGATTTTGATTGACAAAATGTTAAATAATAATAAGCATTACGAAATTGAATATGATGGTTTCGGAAAGCCTTTTCTAAAAGATTCTGGCAATTATATTTCAGTAACGCACACCGGAAAATATGCTGCTGTTATCATTAGTAAAATCTTAAGTGTTGGTGTTGATATTGAAAAAATCACTTCAAGAATATTGAAAGTAAAAAACAAATTTCTTAATGAAAGAGAACTAAAATCTTCTGAAAAAGAAAATACTCTTGAATGTTTATACGTATATTGGTGCTCGAAAGAGGCCGTTTATAAATTATATGGGAAAAGAAATCTTGATTTCAGGGAAGATATTTTTATTAAGGAATTTAGCATTTCTCCAAAAGGAAAAACAAAAGGAATTATAAAAAATGAGAAGATTGAAAAAAAAGTAAATCTGTTTTTTGAGTTTTTTGATGAGCATGTTTTAGTTTATGCCATTGATTGAAAATGATGTGGTGACAATTAGAGTCCGTCTAGAAAGTCCGCTAACTTTGTTATACTCGTTTTTCATATCAATCATTTACAAAAGTAAACTCCTGATAATCAAAACTCTCAAGCCTCGTTAGCGAACTTTCTATTCCAGACTCTTGACATTATGGACAGACTCTAATTAGCCAAGAATGTGCTAATAATTATAAAATATTTCAGAAAAAGTTGTTTTTCACTATTTCATTTAATATTTTTGTTATCTCAAATCAAGCATTCTTTTCTTTAAAGGTGTTTGACTTATAAAGAAGAGGGGAGAGAATAGGCTCAATGAACCTCTAGCAACCTTCACCGGCTTTGGAGAAACGGTGCTAAAACCTATCCCATTTTAAGGGGAATGATAATTTAAACACAAGATTTTTATTTTAAACAAATAATATTTTGTAAATGAGTTAAATTCGTATTTTGAACGAATTATTAGGATATTATGAAAAAGCCGAATATTTATAGTGAGATTAAAAAAAGAATTCTTGTTCTTGATGGTGCAATGGGAACAATGATTCAAAAATATGGCTTAAGTGAAAAAGATTTTCGCGGTGAGAAATTTAAAAAACACTCATGCGATCTAAAAGGGAATAATGATATTCTTTCTATTACGCAACCCCAAATTATTAAAGAGATACATGAAGAATTTTTAAAATCAGATGCTGATATAATCGAAACAAATACATTCAATGCAAACAGTATTTCGATGAAAAATTATCATTTGGAAAATTATGTTTATGAAATGAATGTTTCGTCTGCACGAATTGCAAAAGAAATTGCGAATAAATATTCCTCAAAGGATAAAAACAAACCTAGATTTGTTGCAGGCTCAATGGGGCCAACTAGTAAAACTGCATCAATATCACCCAAAGTAAACGATCCTGGTTTCAGGGAACTTGCTTTTGACGATTTTAAAAATTCATACTACGAACAGGCAAGTGCATTGTTAGAAGGAGGCGTTGATATTTTTCTAATAGAAACTGTTTTTGATACTTTAAATGCCAAAGCTGCAATTTTTGCTCTTGAAAAACTTTTTAGCGAGAAAAAAATAAAAATGCCTGTGATGATTTCTGGAACTATTGCTGATGCAAGCGGAAGAACATTATCAGGTCAAACGATTGAAGCATTTCTTCACTCAGTTTCTCATGTTGATCTTTTAAGTATTGGTTTGAATTGCTCGATGGGTGCAAAGGAAATGCGGCCGTTTCTTGAAGAAATGTCGGTGAAAGCTCCATTCAATATTTGTGTTTATCCAAATGCAGGATTACCAAATCAATTTGGAGAGTATGATGAATCTCCTGAAGAAATGGCAAAATATATTAAAGATTTTCTTGATAATGCTTTTGTGAATATTGTAGGAGGATGTTGTGGAACTACTCCCGAGCACATTAAAAAATTTGCCGGACTTGCACAAAAATCCAAAAAACGTATTCTTCCTGCTAAAGAAAAGCAACTGAAATTAAGCGGACTGGAACCTCTCAATATTTATAAGGGAAGCAATTTTATTAATATTGGTGAAAGAACAAATGTAAACGGATCAAGAAAATTTGCACGGCTTATCAGGGAAAAGAAATATGAAGAAGCTCTTGCAATTGCACGTCAGCAGGTTGATGGAGGAGCTCAGATAATTGATGTTAACCTTGATGATGCCTTACTTGATACTGAAAAAGAAATTGTAATTTTCTTAAACCTTATAGCCTCTGAGCCGGATATTGCAAAATTACCCATCATGATTGATTCCTCGAAATGGGAAGTGATTGAAGCAGGATTAAAATGCGTTCAGGGAAAAGCTATTGTAAATTCTATTAGCTTGAAAGAAGGTGAGGAAATTTTTAAAGATCGTGCAAAAAAGATAAAAAATTATGGAGCCGCAGTAATTGTTATGGCTTTTGATGAAAATGGTCAGGCAATAACATTTAAAAGAAAAACGGAAATTTGCCAACGCGCTTATAAAATATTAACCGAAGATATTGATTTTCCGCCGGAAGATATAATTTTCGATCCAAACATTCTGACTATTGCCACAGGAATTCCTGAACATAATAATTATGCCGTTGATTTTATTAAAGCTACAAAATGGATCAAAGATAATTTGCCGTATTCAATGGTTAGCGGAGGCATTAGTAATTTATCGTTTTCTTTCAGAGGAAATAATACGATTAGGGAAGCAATACATTCGGTGTTTTTATTTCATGCAATAAAAAACGGACTTGATATGGGAATTGTAAATCCGGCAATGCTTCAAATTTATGATGAACTTCCGAAAGAACTTTTATTTCTTGTTGAAGACCTTGTTTTAAACAGGAGAGAAGATGCTACTGAGAATTTGCTTTCTTATTCTGAAAATTTTAATGAGAAGAAAAATGTAAAAATAAAAAAGGATGATGATTGGAGAAATGTAAGTGTTAAAAAACGCATAAAACATTCACTTGTTAAAGGAATTGTCGATTTTGTTGATGATGATGTTGAGGAAGCTCGTTTATCTTTTAAAACATCAATCGAAATTATCGAAGGACCATTAATGGATGGAATGAATCTTGTTGGTGAGCTGTTTGCTTCGGGAAAAATGTTTTTGCCTCAGGTTATAAAAAGTGCCAGAGTGATGAAAAAAGCAGTTGCAAAGCTCAAACCTTATATCGAAGCCGAAAAACAAAAAGGAACATCTTCATCAGCAAAAAAAATACTTCTTGCGACGGTTAAGGGAGATGTACACGATATCGGGAAAAATATAGCAGCTGTAGTATTGGCTTGTAATAATTATGATATTATTGACCTTGGCGTGATGGTTCCGGCAGATAAAATAATTAAAACTGCATTAGACGAAAATGTTGATATCATTGGCTTAAGCGGATTGATAACTCCATCGCTGGACGAAATGGTTCATGTGGCAAGGGAAATGCAAAGGCAAAAAATGAAAATACCTTTGCTGATTGGGGGTGCAACAACTTCGAAACTTCATACTGCGATTAAAATTGATGTAAATTATCAGGCACCTGTTCTTTATGTTGGTGATGCTTCTATGAGTGTTTCGGCAGTTTCAAAACTTTTATCAGGAAAGGAAAATGTTTTTAATGAGATAAAAACTGAATATTCTGATTTGAGAAAAGCTTATGAGAACAAAGAAAAATCAAAAAATTATATTTCTTTAAAAGAAGCCCGAAAAAATAAATTTAAATGCGATTTTAATAGCTCGAAAATTGTAAAACCGGCTTTTACAGGAATTAAATCTTTTTCGGATTCTCCTTTTGGTGAAATAAAAAAGTTCATTAACTGGACTATGTTTTTTAATTCATGGAAAATAAGAGGAAGATATCCGGAAGTATTTAATAATAAAGAAAAAGGCAAAGAAGCACAAAAGCTATTTGATGATGCACAAGACATGCTTCTGAGAATAGAAAAAGAAAACATGCTTGTGTTACGAAGTGTTTTTGGAGTTTTTCCTTGTCGTTCTGTTAGTGATGATGTTGAAGTTTTTTCTGATGAAAAGATGAATGATAAAATTGTTGTTTTCCATTTTCAAAGAAATCAACAAAAGCAAAAAAACGACAATCCTAACTTTTGCCTTTCCGATTTTATTGCTCCGGTAGAATCAGGTATTACAGATTATATTGGTGCTTTTGCAGTTACAGCTGGAATTGGGATTGATAATTGGATTGAACATTTCAATAAAAATAATGATGATTATAGTTCTCTAATGCTTAAATTTCTTGCTGATAGGCTGGTAGAAGCTTATGCGGAATATCTTCATTTACAGATAAGAATTAGATATTGGGGATATGCTAAAAACGAAAATCTTGGAATACCCGAGATTATCAATGAAAAATTTAAAGGAATAAGACCTGCACCGGGTTATCCTGCTTGTCCAGATCATTCAGAGAAAAAAACAATTTTTGAAATTCTTAGTGCACACTCACACACAGGAATAAAACTAACCGAAAATTTTGCTATGGATCCGGCAGCTTCGATTTGCGGATATTATTTTGCACACCCTCAAGCGAAATATTTTATTGTTGGGAAAGTGCAAGATAATCAACTTTTTGATTATTCGAAAAGAAAAAAATTGTGAGTAATAAGTAGAACTTAAAGTGAGCTGAAGTTAAAAGTTACTAAGGTCAATTAAAATTTACACGTAATTAAAACTTTAGGCAATAATTAATTACAAGAAAATAAAAAGGAATTAAAAACATGAAAGTAATAGAACATTTTAAAAACGCAAAAAGTCCTCATTTTTCATTTGAGTTACTTCCACCTTTAAAGGGACATAATATAGATTTGATTTATAAAACCATTGATCCTTTAATGGAATTTAATCCCTTAAACATAAATGTAACTTATCATCAGGAAGAAGTGATTTACAAAAAGCATCCGTCAGGTTTACTTGAAAAAAAGACAGTGAGAAAACGACCGGGGACAGTTGCAATTTCTGCAGCGATAAAATATAAATATCCTGATTTGCATATTGTACCTCATATAATTTGCGGAGGTTTTTCAAATGATGACACCGAATATGCTTTAATTGATTTGCATTTTTTAGGAATTAAAGATTTGTTGGTTTTAAGAGGCGATCCTTTAAAATCGCAAAGAGTTTTTAAACCCGACAAAGACGGTCATGCAAATGCTGTTGATTTAGTGAAACAGATAGTTGATCTAAATAGTGGTCGCTATCTTGATGAAGAACTTGAAAACAAAGCTCGTACCGATTTTTCTATTGGAGTTGCCGGTTATCCCGAAAAACACTTCGAAGCACCAAATATAAAATCAGACCTAAAACATCTTAAAATGAAAGTAGATGCCGGTGCAGATTATATAGTTACGCAGATGTTTTTTGATAATCAGAAATATTTTGATTTTGTTAAAGATTGTCGGGAAATTGGAATAACCGTACCTATTATTCCGGGATTAAAACCAATAACAACTTTAAATGATATGAAAATACTTCCACAAGTTTTTTATGTTGATATTCCTGAAGAATTAGAGCTGGAATTAAATAAGTGTAAAAATAATAGCGATGCATTTAGGGTTGGCGTAGAATGGGGAATAAAACAATCAAAAGAATTAGTAAAGTTCGGAGTTCCTGCATTACATTATTTTACGATTGGGGTTTCTGAAAATGTAAGGCAGATTGCAAAGGAAGTTTTTTAGGAAGTTTAGTAAAAAATTATAACTTTAGGCATTTTAGGCACTTAAAACTTTAGGCACTCGTTATTAATTTGTAATATTGCTTTAAAATTATAACAATGAATTTATATTCCTCAATTTTAGAAAAGAAAAAAAAAGGCAAGAAACAATTTTCCGTCCTTGTTGATCCTGACAAACCATCAGAAAAAGAAATAATAACAATTGCACAAAATGCTCAGAAAGCAAATGTAGATTATTTTTTTGTTGGCGGAAGTCTGCTTACCAATGATAGTTTAAATATTTGTATAAAACTGTTAAAAGATAACAGTTCTATTCCGGTTGTTTTATTTCCAGGAAACACTTTACAGATGAGCGGGAAAGCCGATGCAATTTTATTTCTTTCGCTTATTTCGGGAAGAAATGCTGAAATGCTAATCGGAAGGCATGTGATTTCTGCTCCTTATATTAAGTTAGCCGGATTAGAAGTTATATCCACCGGATATATGCTTATTGATAGTGGAAAGCCGACAGCAGTTTCGTATATGAGTAATTCAAATCCAATTCCTGCCAATAAATGTGATATTGCTGCATGTACAGCTATGGCAGGCGAAATGCTTGGTTTAAAATTGATTTTTATGGATGCAGGCAGCGGAGCAGTAAATTCTGTTTCCGAAAAAATGATTAGCAATGTATCTCAAAGCATTGATGTTCCTTTGATTGTTGGTGGTGGAATTAAAACACCTCTGGATGCCGAAAAGAAAGCCAAAGCCGGAGCCGACCTTATTGTAATAGGAAATAGTATTGAAAAAGACAGTTCGCTTATTAAAGAAATAGCGGATACAATTCATTCAATTTATTAGATTGTGTTTGTTGAATAAAACAAGCACTATTTTTAATAGTATTTATAGCATATTTTACTGATTTTTATGAAAATAATTTCTTACAACGTAAACGGGATAAGAGCCGCCCTTAGAAAAGGTTTAACAGAATGGTTAAAAGCAGTTAATGCTGATGTAGTTTGTATTCAGGAAACTAAAGCACAACCGGAACAAATTCCTGCTTTCGAATTTGAAGAACTTGGTTATATAAATCACTGGTTTTCCGCAAAGAAAAAAGGTTATAGCGGAGTTGCTATTCTCACCAAAAAACAACCGGATAATATAGTTTACGGAATGGGCATAGAAAAATATGATTATGAAGGAAGATTTTTAAGAGTGGATTTTGGCGATGTCTCAATAATTAGTGTTTATCATCCTTCCGGTTCCAGTGGCGAGCTTAGACAGACATTTAAAATGCAGTGGTTAGAAGACTTTCAAAATTATATTAATGAATTGAAAAAAAGCAGACCAAATCTGATTATTTCAGGAGATTATAATATTTGTCATAAAGCTATTGATATTCACGATCCTATTAGAAATGCAAAAAGTTCCGGTTTTTTACCCGAAGAACGGGAGTGGATAACAAAGTTTATTGACAGTGGTTTTATTGATTCTTTCAGGAGTTTTAATAATCAGCCAAATAATTATTCGTGGTGGAGCTACAGGGCAAATTCAAGAGCTAAAAATTTGGGTTGGCGTTTAGATTATAATATGGTTAGTGATCCGTTAAAAGACAAAATGAAACGAGCTTTGATTTTACCTGATGCCAGACATTCGGATCATTGTCCTGTTGTTTTGGAGATCAATATTTAGGGGTTTAATATTGTATCAGAAAATCTATATTCAAATAAATTATTGATAAAATACAGATTCTGTTTATGCAAACAACAATCTAAAAACATCCTCAATCTTAGCTACCGGAGTAACAGTGATAGATTCTCTTTTAGACTCAAGTCCTTTTTTATTGTATTTGGAAATAAAAATTTGTTCGAATCCAAGCTTTTCGGCTTCAGCAATTCTTTGTTCAACTCTGTTGATAGGACGTATTTCACCCGACAAACCAATCTCTGCAGCAAAACAAACTTTCTGATCAACCGGCAGATCTTCGTTTGAAGAAAGTATTGCCGAAATTACTGCGAGGTCAATTGCCGGATCATCAACTTTTATTCCTCCGGCAATGTTTAAAAACACATCTTTCACACCAAGTCGAAAACCACTACGTTTTTCCAAAACTGCAAGAAGCATATTTAATCTTCTAAGATCAAAACCTGTGGACGACCTTTGCGGAGTTCCATAAGCTGCAGAACTTACCAAAGCCTGAATTTCTATGAGCATGGGTCGCATACCCTCGATAGTAGAAGCAATTGTAACTCCACTAACATTTTCGTCTCTCTGACTAATTAAAATTTCCGAAGGATTGGCAACCTCACGTAAACCCAACGAAGACATCTCGTAAATTCCAAGTTCGGAAGTTGAGCCAAAACGGTTTTTCGTTGTCCGAAGAATTCGATATCCGTAATTTCTATCACCTTCAAACTGAAGAACAGTGTCAACCATGTGCTCCAAAATTTTTGGTCCGGCAAGTCCACCGTCTTTGGTAATATGGCCAATTAAAAACACCGGAACATCAGTCATTTTTGAAAACCTTTGCATCTCCGAAGCACATTCCCGAATCTGAGAAATACTTCCTGCCGAAGAGTCAATAACATCGGTATGTAAGGTTTGGATTGAATCAACAACAATTAACTGAGGTTGGATTTTTTCTATTTGAAGGAAAATGTTTCTTGTTGATGTTTCGTTTAAAATAAAACAATCTTCATTTGAAGAGCCAACACGTTCGGCACGCATTTTAATTTGCTGATTGCTTTCCTCTCCCGTAACATATAAAACTCTTAATCCTTTTAATTTTAAAGCAATCTGTAACATTAGAGTGGATTTACCTATACCCGGCTCGCCACCAATTAAAATAAGTGAACCCGCAACAATTCCTCCGCCGAGAACCCTATTTAATTCATTGTTTTGTGAATTTATTCTTCTTTCATTTCCGGTTTTAATCTCAGAAATTAATTGTGGTTTGTTTTTGTTTTTAGCTGAAGATAATTTGGCAACATGGTCTTCTTTATTTTCTTTCAGAAGAACTTCCTCAACATAAGTGTTCCATTCACCACAGGAGGGACATCTTCCGATCCACTTTGGAGATTGTGCTCCGCAGTTCTGACAAAAAAATACTGTTTTTGATTTTGCCATATTTTATGTGTTTTATCAAATTAATTACTCAAAAATCTATTGTTGTTTCTTAATCTTATCTTCGATTATAGAAGTTGAATAACCTTCAAGTAAATCAAGAGTTTCAATTTTCCCGCCATTAGCTTTAACAATGTCATTACCAACAATATCTCCAACTTTATAATCGCTGCCTTTTATTAAAACATCGGGTTGAACAAATTTGATAAGTTCGCGAGGAGTTTCTTCATCAAACAAAATTACTGCATCAACAAATAAAAGTGAAGCAAGTATTGTTGCTCTTGAATTCTCATTGGTTATGGGTCTGTTTTCACCTTTTATTTTCCTTACGGAAATATCAGTATTTAATCCGATTATAAGTTTATCACCAAATGATTTTGCTTTTGAAAGATAATCAATATGTCCAAGATGAAGAATGTCAAAACAGCCATTTGTAAACACAAGTTTCTTGTTTTGAAATTTCCATAATGCCAACCGATATTTCAGGGTTTCTTTTGAAAAGATTTTTGATTTTATGATTTTAGGATAATTCATTACTTTTTTTCTTTTTTTGTAAAAAAATCAAAAAATAAGAAAGTGCTCCAACAAAAAGTATTAAAACACCTTGAGATGTGTGAATTAATGTTGCCCATGAAGCTGCTATTGCAGAAGGGATTAAATACAACTCAACCAATATTGCCTTTACTATAAAATGGTAAGCTCCAATTCCTCCGGGAACAGGTGCAACCATACCAAGACTTCCAATTGCAAGAACAGTGATTCCATCAATTACAGTAAGATTTGATGTTGCTTCCATTGAAAAGAAAACAAAATATGTCATACAGAAATACATTGACCAAATCATAAAAGTGTAAAACAAAAAAAGCCATTTTTTTTTCAGTTTTATAATAGTTTTTAATCCTACAGAAAAACCAGTGATAAATTCATTTATTTTTGAATAAAATGAATGTTTTGACATTTTAGGTAATACATATTTTATAAAGAATATTGAAAGCAATATTATCAAAACGAATATTACAATAATAATAATAACCGGAGTAATATTTGAAGAGAATTTTGAAGCTAAAGGCGAGAAAATTTTATCGTTAACAAAACCACCAACCAATTTTAATTGAAAAACAATAACAAAAAATATCATTATTAACAAAACTATCATATCAAAAACCCTTTCGGCAATAACGGTACCGAAAAGAGAATCGAAAGAAATTTTATTTTTTTTGGCTAAAACTCCACAACGTGTTATTTCACCTAATCTTGGCAAAGCCATATTTGCGAAATATCCAATCATTACAGCATAAAATGTTGTGCTTAATTTTGTATGTTTATCGAAATGATTTATTAAAATATTCCAACGGGCAGCTCTGGCAAGATGACTGACTATTGCACAACAAAAAGATAGAAGTATCCAATAGTAATTTGCGTTTAATATTTGGTCAACTACCTGATAAATATCAAGTTTCCTGAAAACGAGCCATAGCAAAAAAAGCCCTATAAACAGAAAAGCAACATATTTAATTATAGAAATAATTATTTTTTTCAAAAATCAAATTTTATTGTTAATATCAGGAAAAACAATTGCAGGAACATGTTTTTTTGCTTCTTCAAAATCAATTGAAGCATAAGAAACAATTATTATTAAATCATTTGGTTCAACTTTTCTTGCAGCAGCACCATTTAGAGAAATTGTCCCTGAACCCCTCTTGCTTTTAATGATATAAGTTTCAAATCTCTCACCATTATTAATATTGTAAATGTGTACTTTTTCACTCTCAATTAAATTAGCGGCATCCATTAAATCTTCATCAATACCAATACTGCCAATATAATCCAAGTTTGCCTTGGTAACAGTTGCTCTGTGTATTTTCGATTTTAATACTTCTATTTGCATAATGCGGCAAAATTACAAATAAATTATAATATTATCTATTAAACGAACATTTCCTAAAAAAACAGCTGTGCATGCAACATATTTTTTACCTTTTTTAAATTCTTTAACGGGAGAAAGATCATCAATATTTGAGATTTCAAAATATTCGATTTTCATTTTAGGATACTTAGCAATATTTTCATTAAAGTTTTTCTTTAATTCATTAACGCTTTTTTTAGATGCAGTTTTGTTAGCATTTTTCAATGCATGGTAAATCATTGGGGCTATTTCACGTTCATCACGAGTTAGCCGACTGTTTCTAGAGCTCATTGCCAGTCCGTCCAATTCTCTGATAGTTGGACAAGGAACAATTTCTACAGCTAAATTTAATTTTTTAGTTAAAGCTTTAATAATTGCTAATTGCTGAAAATCTTTTTCTCCAAAGTATGATTTATCAGGTTCAATAATATTAAAAAGTTTTTTTACAACAACTGCAACACCATTAAAATGTCCGGGACGATGTTTTCCTTCCATAACTTTTTCAAGATTACCAAAATCATATTTTGTATTATCCAGCTCGGGATACATTTCCTCAACCGAAGGATTAAAAACGAGATCACAGCCAAGTTTATTCAGCTTATTAATATCATCTTCAATTGTATGGGGATAATTTTTGAGATCCTCTTTTTTATTAAATTGAATAGGATTTACAAAAATGCTGCAAGAAACAAAATCGTTTTCTGCTTTTGCTCGTTTAATCAATTCAAGATGTCCTTCATGTAAAGCACCCATCGTTGGAACAAACCCTGTTGATAAACCTTGTGATTTAACCCTTTTAATGGTTTCTTTGGTTTCTTGTATTGTCTTTGCAATTTTCATTTCATTAAAAATCAATAATAATAACACACAAATTTATCTGATTTTCTTAAGCATATCTTTTTCAAGCGTTTTTTTTGGTGTTTCAATAATTCTTCCTACTTCTTTATCTTTTTTGTAAAAAATAAATGTTGGAACTTTTTCAATATTATATTTCTCAACATCCAAAACATAAGCTTGTTTTTTCGAGTCGACACCGATAATAGTTAAATTTTCATCTTTAAATTTTAGCTCATCAAGTATTTTAAGAAACTTAGGGACTTGCTCTTTACTATCTTTACACCAAGTACCTAAAATTATTGTAATTTTTATACCATCAATTTTTTTCTTAATCTTAGCAATAGTTTTAACATCTAACTCATATTTTTCATAGTAAAATTTCATTTTATGACCAAAATCCATGAATATTAAACCATTTCTTGAACATTCTCCAATCAAAACTTCCTGATGCTTATCAATATCTTCAATTCTTTTGTTTTTAATTTGTGCGTTTGATGAGAAAAAAGCGAATGCGAAAACTATTAATAATAGATTTTTAATTTTCATTTTTAATTTATTTTCAGATTAATATTATTCTGTAAAAGTAAAACTAAAATATTTATTGATTATTTTGGATGATAAAAAATCTTTTTAACCAGATTAATATTTAAACTTAGATAATAGAATTCTAAATAAAAAAAAGGCTTGCCTTTTCAGGCAAGCCACAAACCAAACCAATTAAATAATTATGAAATTTTTATTTCTTTGTTGATTTCAATTTTTGCTTCCTCTTTTTTTGGAAGAATAATATTTAGAACACCATTTTCGAAGTTTGCTTCGATTTTATTTGAATCAACACTTTTGGGAACTGAAAAAGTTCTGCAAAATTTACTGTATGAAAATTCTTTGTGAGTGAAATTTACTTTTTTACTTTCTTTTTTCTCTTCGACTTCTGACGAAATTGATAAAAGATTTTTTTCAAGATTAATTTTGATATTCTTTTTGTCCATTCCCGGCACTGCAATATCAACTTCAAATGATTCTTTGTTTTCAATAATGTTTGCTGCAGGTGAAGAGCAATTTCTTTCAAAGTTTTCACTTCTTTCAGTAAGATTATCAAAGATATCTGACATAAACGGGCTATAATTTCTTTTTACTAAATTCATTTTTTGTCCTCCTGTTATTTTTATATATAATTTGTTTTACATATTTTTTTGTCAATATCAATGCCAATTTTAAAAACAGAAGTTTAATAATAAAAAAGGTGTCACAATGGCAGTCATAATTAAATAATACTGACAAATTGACCGTTTTCTTTGTTCAATAACGTAATTGCACAAATAATAATAAATAAAAAAAGTTTTAAAAAATAAATAATAAACGCAGAAGTAAAACAAAAAATTCAGACTTTTGCAATACATTAAAACATTCATTAACAAAGCACCCAAATATTAAAAATGGCGGATAATCAAAAAAAAATTCTATCCATTTTTCAGTTCAAAAGAATAATCATTCCAATTATTTTGGGCCTGGGGGTTGCTACATATTTATTATTTAGAAGTTTTAATCCTGAGGTTTTTCAAAATATTAACTGGAGATGGCAATCTTTTTTTTGGTTGTTTTTAGCACTTGCACTAATGGCAACAAGAGATGTTGCTTATATGTATAGGATACGTTTGCTTACAGACAAAAAAATTAGCTGGAGAAAAAGCTTTGATGTAATAATGCTTTGGGAATTTGGTTCATCTGTTACACCTTCTGTAGTTGGAGGTTCGGCTCTTGCTCTTTTCATTGTTAATCGTGAAGGAATAAATTTTGGGAAAACAACTGCTATTGTACTTACGACTTCATTACTCGATGAATTATTTTATGTAATAATGGTACCAATAGTTGTAATTATTGTTGGAACAAATAATTTGTTTCTGAGTAATTCGAATTTTGGTTTTTTAAATTCGAATTTCGGCAGTTTTGGTATTTTTATTATTGGATATATTTTTATTCTTATTCTTATTTCAATTATTATTTACGGAATATTTATAAATCCACGAGGGTTAAAATGGCTTTTGATAAAGATATTTAAATTTCGTTTTTTACGTCGTTGGCTAATCAGTGCAGCAAAAACCGGTGATGATCTGATTGTTACCTCCAGAGAAATGCGTGGAAAATCTATTTGGTTTTGGTTAAAAGCCTTTGGTTCTACTTTTATTTCCTGGACAGCTCGTTTCTGGGTTGTTAATGTTATGATATTAGCTTTTTCATCTGTTGATAATCATTTTTTAATCTATGCCCGCCAACTTGTAATGTGGGTGATTTTACTTATCAGCCCGACTCCGGGAGGCAGTGGAGTAGCTGAATTTATTTTTTCAGATTTCCTTGGCGAATTTATTATTCCTGGACTTGCACCAGGGCTTGCTTTATTATGGCGTTTGATGAGTTTTTACCCATACTTGTTTATTGGTGCACTCATTCTTCCGGGATGGCTCAAAAGAGTCTATTCTCAGAAATAATACCAATTGAATTTCTAAATTGCTGATAAATATTTTGAAATATTTTTTTCTTTGTCAAGACAAATATTCTTTGCATCCGTACGGACGGAAATAATATTTAACGCAGAGAAAGGAAAAAAGAAACGAAATATATCGGTAATTTGGATGTTCAGTTGGTATAAAAACAATAATTAGAGAAATTTATTTCTTAAGTTATCCAAATATTTATTAACAAAAAGAATGCGTAAATAATTTAATCATTTACGCATTCTTTCATTGTTTTACTAATTATCCGCAATGGAAATATTTAAGAACAAGTTGCATCATTTTTTCATCATTACCAATAATTTCCTTACGAAGATTTTCATCATTGAATTTCTTTAAGAACTCACTAATCCATTCAAGAATATCTTTAGTAAACACTCCGTATTTCTGATAAATATCTATTTGTTTTTTCAGCGAATCTGATGACTCGAAACAAGAAGTCGGTAATTGCGAAAGTTCCTTAAGTTTTTCTTTATTTTTATCATCAAAAATATCAACATCTACGTAAGTTTTCTCAGAATACTCAAGAGCATTTTCCATTTCTAAGCCATGAAGAGCTGCAACAGCTAAACCTGCAAGCAATAAATGAATATCGGCAGAACCATCAGGGCAACGAAACTCAACAGTTTGTTTGACAGAAAAATCTCTCGCTTTACTTATTTCCAATGGATTTGCTTGACCCGACATATCTTTTTTACCAGACCAGCCAAGAGGAACTCGTACTAAAACAGAACGATTACGATCGCCCCAGCAAATATTTGTTGGTGCTTCCTGATGAGGTACAAGGCGGAAATATGAAGTAGGATTTGTATTTCCGAAAGCTGTTAATGATGGAGCAAGATCAAGATAACCGGCAATTGCTCTTTTAGCAATATCGCTGAGTTTTCCATCTTCAATCATCATATTTTTACCATCTTTCATTAGCCTGGTGTGAATATGTAATCCGCTACCGGCTTTACCAACTGTTATCTTCGGAGCAAAGCTCATTGATACTCCATACTGATGAGCCATGGTACGAATAATCCATTTTGCAATTACTAATTGATCGGCAGCATCTTCGAGATTTACAGGAAGAAATTCAATTTCGTTTTGCTCATACTCAATATTTCCAACACTAAAATTTCCAACTTCAGAATGGCCATATTTTATTTTTCCACCGCATTGGACTATTGCCCTCATTACATCGGCTCTAAAATCTCCCCATTTCGAAAACGGTGATGATTCGTGATATCCTTTTTGATCATCAGCCTGAAATAAATCATCTTTCTCGCTAATAATATAATATTCTAATTCACCCATAACTTCAAAAGACATACCTGTTCGTTCCTTTAAAACAGTATGAGATTTCTTTAAAATATATTCAGGCGAACTTTCCAATGGTTCTCCTTCTTTTGTATAATAAGAACATAAAATATCGAGAGTAGGGATTTCGGTGAAAGGATTTAAAAAAGCTGTTTTATATCTTGGAATTACATATAAATCGCTTGAACCGGCTTCAATAAAAGAGAATAAACTTGAACCGTCAACTCTTTCTCCTGCAGTAAGAATAGAATCGAGATGTTCTTTATCATTAATAATAAAGTTAAGTGTTTTTAATCTTAAATCCCATCCAACATACCTGAAATTTACCATTTCAATATTATTGTCTTCAATGTATTTTATAAGATCTGCTTTAGTAAATTCATTAGCAGGTTTATTTAAATATTGAACCAAAGGGTTCGGATTCATTTCTATATTGTTATTCATATTTATAATGTTTTTTTGTTTTTAAAAAATGGATTACAAACTTAATAATAATATCCTAAAATAACTGAAAACAAATTGTTTTTTTAAATAAAATCAAAATTGTTTTATGTTTAATCAGTTTTGATTTTGAATTGAAATTATTCATAAGTTTTTTATTGAAATTATAAATAAAATCTAAGCAAACTTCACTCACTCATTAATTCTTTATTTACTTTTGCTTAAAGAAAAACAAAAACTGTATGAGCAACGAAACAATCTTTTTCTCAATCTTTATTCTTTTTATTATATGCATGCTTTCATTAGATCTTGGCGTATTTAATAAAAACGTTCATGTGGTTTCGTTAAAAGAATCTTTATTTTGGACAATGACTTGGGTGGGTCTTTCTTTAGGATTTTATATAATCATATATTTCCATGGCAATCTTATTCATGGATTGGAAACAAGTGAGGATGTATTGGTTAATATTAATAAGTTTTCGCATCCGATAAATGTTCTGGGAGTATCTGACTCACAAGCAATAAATCTCTATAATCACAATCTAAGTCTGGAATTTATTACCGGTTATCTGATAGAATACACTCTTTCGATAGATAATATTTTCGTTATCATTATGATATTTACTGCTTTTGGAATTGATAAATTATACTATCATAAAATACTATTTTGGGGTATTTTAGGTGCTTTGGTAATGAGATTTATTTTTATTTTTCTAAGCTCAGTTTTAATACAGGAATTCGAGTGGGTGCTTTATCTTTTCGGGATATTGCTTGTTTTTACCGGAATAAAAATGTTGATTACTAAAGAAAAAAAAATAGATACAGAAAATCATTTTATTGTTCGTTTTGCTTCAAAACATTTTCCTGTTGACAAAACATACAAAGGAGAGAAATTTATAATCATCAAAAACGGTAAAAAGCTTATCACACCATTGATGATAGTTTTGCTTGTAATTGAGTTTTCCGATGTTCTTTTTGCGGTAGATTCTGTTCCGGCAATTTTCTCCGTTACCAAGGATCCTTTCATTGTGTTTTTCTCCAATATTTTTGCAATCATCGGATTGCGTTCATTATTTTTTCTATTAATTAATATTATTGATTTGTTCAGATTCCTGAAAACCGGAGTGTCCGTTTTACTAACAGTTATTGGAATAAAAATGCTTATTCCTCATGCATGGATGGAAGAGATAGGCTTTAAGCCAGTTCATTCTCTTTATTTAGTGCTTGGCATACTTTGTATTAGTATTCTTGCTTCATTGGTTTTTCTACAAAAAAAAGAAACTCACAGTTAAGTTTCTTGAACAATCAAGAAATATATTAAGCAAATAATCAGTTATTTTTTTAATTCTTTAAAATATTTATCAAGTAGATTTTGTGCTGCAACATAGGCGCTGATCTTATTTGTTTTCAGGTCATTTTTTATTCTATGCAATGATTCTTCAATTTTATCATTAAAATAAAAACTATCATTTAATCTCATGTTTATTGTGTCAAGCATAATCGTAACTGATTGGCTTTTTCTATTATTTTCGAAATAGTTATTTTCATAAGTCTGTTCAACATAATTTTCAATTATCTCCCAAACTTCCATTATTCCATCCCCGGAAATCGAAGAACAAGTTTTAACAAGAGGAATCCAACTCGAATTTGTCGGAGGGAATAAATGTAGTGCATTTTCATAATTTTGTTTAGCCAAACCCGCTTTAATAATATTATCGTCATCAGCTTTGTTAATTACAATTGCATCTGCCATCTCTATTATTCCTCTTTTTATTCCCTGCAATTCATCCCCTGCACCTGCAAGCATTAAAAGCAAAAAGAAGTCAACCATTGAATGAACAGCAGTTTCTGACTGCCCCACACCAACAGTTTCAACAAATATTGTATTGAATCCGGCAGCTTCGCATAATATTATTGACTCGTGAGTTTTGCGTGCAACACCACCCAATGATCCGGCGGAAGCCGATGGTCGAACAAAAGCATTTTTATTATTAGCCAGATTTTCCATTCTGGTTTTATCTCCCAAAATACTTCCTTTGCTTCGGGCACTGCTTGGGTCAATAGTAAGTACAGCAACTTTTTTTTCTCTTTTTATCAGAAGTGTTCCAAGAGCTTCAATAAAAGTGCTTTTACCAACTCCCGGAACTCCTGTAATTCCAATTCTTATTGATTTGCCCGAATGAGGGAGACATTTTTCAATTACATCCTGAGCTAAATCATGATGAGCAGGCAAAGTGCTTTCAACCAAAGTAATTGCTTTGCTCAACATTGTCCTGTTTCCTGATAATATTCCGGTAACAATATCACTCGTCGTGAATTCTGTAATTTTCTTTGAACTGAATTTTTTTACGGCATCTTCGTTAATTGAAGACGGCTGCTCAATACCTTTATTAACTTTTAAAGCACTTTTCGATTTTTTCTTTTTCTCAGGCATATTGGTTAACTTTTCCGGATAAAAGCAAAAGTAATAGATTTTTGGGAGAATGGAATTTTTTTGTAATTTTGTGCCGTCAATTCTCTCGGTAGCTCAGTTGGCAGAGCAGCTGACTCTTAATCAGCGGGTCGTGGGTTCGAATCCCCCCCGGGAGACTATTTTTATTTTAGGATTCTCTTTTGTAATTATCAAAAAATTGTAATTACAATTTTTTTTATTATCATTTCTTGCCCAAGAATCAAATAATAATATTTGATAATCAGGAATGAATTTTTCTGTTGTTGATTTCATTAAACTAAAATGAATATAATAAGCAAAATTTCGTATTTTTGTTTTATAAAAAATTAATAGGAACTATGCAAAACTTAAGATTTTCGGGACATGAATCTTTTCCATTAAAGCACTTTTGGCCTTTAAAGGGAATACAGTTTATAAACGAAAGTCATTCATTTAGCGAGTCAACAGCAGTAGTACATTTGGGTGTTGGAAAAAATATGGTAAGTGCTATTAAATTTTGGTTAAGATCTTTAGGCTTGACTGATGAAAATGATAATACTCAGGAAATTGCTGATTATATTTTTGATGAGAATGGAAGGGATAAATATATAGAGGATATTGGAACAGTTTGGCTTTTACATTATTATCTAGTAAAAACAAATAGAGCATCAATTTACAATTTGATTTTTAATGAATTTTCAAAAGAACGAATTGAGTTTACGAAAAACAATTTGCTTGCTTTTTTAAAAAGAATAACACTTAAAGTCAATTCCAATTCCTTAAATGTAAATACGATTACTACGGATATAAGTGTTTTTTTAAGGAACTATTTAAACCCAAAATTTAAAGACAGTAAAATCAATATTGAGGATGATTATTCAGGTTTGTTTTACGACTTGGAATTAATAACTCATTACAAAAAGGAAAATTCCGAAAACAAGATTCAAAATTATTTCATTTTAAACAGAGAGTTCCGTGATAAATTGCCAGTCGAGATTTTTCTTTTTACAATTTTGGATAATTACAATTATGAAAATTCAATAAGTTTTAGCGAATTACTGACAAGATATAACTCACCAGGTAATATATTTTTGTTGAATAAAGAAGGATTATTCAGCATCATACAACAATTAATAAAAAAATATAGTTTTATCACTTATAGTCAAACTGCAGGTAATCAGCTAATCCAGTTTTCTGAAAAACCTGATAAGTTTGAAATTTTAAATAACTACTATGAAAACTAGTTATTTTTCACCATCGGTAAATATTATTAGAGATCAGGATATAAATTTTAATTATATCCCAACACCTAATTCACAATTAGTTTACAACCATATTGTGTCAAATTATATAAAAGGCTCAAGGGCATTTAATATTATTGGAGCTTATGGAACAGGAAAATCATCATTTATTATTGCTTTAGAACAAAGTTTAAATCAAAAAGCAAATTACTTCAATAAAGCTAAATTATTTGATGGGATTAAATCTTTCGAGTTTGTTAATATTGTTGGTGAATACAAGTCTTTTGAAAATAGTTTTAATTCCTATTTTTCTCCTGATATTTCAGTAAATCATGAATCAAGCCCGCTTATTTTTTTAGATAATTATTACAATAGTTTAAAAAAGGAAAACAAAGCACTGATTTTAGTAGTTGATGAGTTTGGGAAGTTTTTGGAATATGCTGCCAAAAATAATCCTGAAAGAGAATTGTATTTTATTCAGCAATTAGCAGAATTCGTAAATGATGTTACAAAAGAAATATTTTTTATTACTGTTCTTCATCAAAATTTTAATGCCTATTCAAACACACTCTCCAGGTCGCAACAAAATGAATGGAGTAAAGTAAATGGCCGCCTGATCGAATTAAATTTTAATGAACCTGTTGAACAATTACTTTTTTTGGCATCAAAAAGGCTTGAACAAAAACAATATAATTTTAACATACCAAATAGTTTTAACAAGCTGTTTCTAACAATAGAGGCTGCAAAAGCATTTCCATTTAATGATTTTTTGGATATTGATTTCGCAAAGAAACTTTATCCACTTGATATCTTATCCGCAGCAACGCTGACTCTTTCTTTGCAAGAATATGCACAAAACGAATGCTCGCTTTTCACTTTTATAGAAAATGATGAACATTTAGGAATTGGTGAATTTAAGGGAAAATCACAATCGTTTTATTCTTTAAGTAATGTTTATGATTATTTGATTTATTATCATTTTGCTTTTATTTCAACAAAATATAATCCACATTATTCTCAATGGTCAGCTATTAAGGGAGCAATTGAAAGAGCTGAAAGTGTTTTGGATAAGAACATTAATGAAGCAATAAGAATTATAAAAACAATTGGATTATTAAATATTTTTGGAAACAAAGGAATTGTCATTAATGAAAACTTCCTTGAAAACTATGCAAAATATAGCCTGGGAATTAAAAATCCAATTCCTATCCTTGATGAACTGATTAAATATAAAATAATAAGATATTCTAATTTCGACAACAAGTATAAAATATTTGAAGGTACCGATTTAGATATTGAACTTGCCATTGATGAAGCTGGAAACCTTGTAGAGAGGGTGAAAAATGTTACTGATTATCTGTACAAATATTTTGATTTTCCCGTAATTCCTGCAAAGGAAGTTTCTTATGAATATGGTACGCCAAGATTTTTTAGTTTTATTTTAAGTGAAGAACCTGTTATAAAAATCCCCCAAGATGAAATTGATGGATTTGTGAATTTAATATTCAATGAAGGACTTGAAGAATCTGCGATAATTGAAACATCAAAAACCTGTAATGAAGCAATAATTTATGGGAGATATGAAAAATCTAATTTATAAAAGCAAATAATAAAACAACTTCACGGAAACAACAAAACGATGAATATTGCACTTTTAACTAAACTATTACAACAAGAAATAGATAATGAGTAAAAAAGTTCGACATCTACTTGGAATATCAGGAGGAAAGGATAGCACCGCTTTGGCTATTTATATGAGAAATAACTATCCTGAACTTGATATTGAATATTATTTCTGTGACACCGGTAAAGAGCTGGATGAATCATATTCTCTAATTGATGAGTTGGAAGTTTTTCTCGGGAAAAAAATAAAATTATTACGTGCTGCTGATAAAAGTAACGAAGAATCATTTGATCATTTTCTGAAAATTTATGGAGGGTATTTACCATCAAGTCAGGCAAGGTGGTGTACCAAAAAATTAAAATTGGAACCTTTTGTGAAATTTGCAGGAAATGATTTAGTGATTTCTTATGTGGCAATTAGAGGAGATGAAGACAGGGAAGGATATGTTTCCACAAAATCAAATATTCAAACTATTTTCCCTTTTAGAAAAAATATCTGGAGTATTGAGATTTTAAATGCTATATTTGGAAATGGCAATATTTCAAAAGTTGCTGAATTTTATACGGCATTTGCAAGTAAAGCTATTACAAAAAGAGCATTAGAAATTATTTTTATACCTACTTCAAGCAATTTCTTTTTTTCTCGAAAAGTAAATGCTTTGCTGGATTTAAGTATTAAAACTTTTAATAAAGTAGTATTTGAATTTTTTAAAAATTCGGATTATCCCATTGCAAATATTTCCGATTTTCCACTTATCGAAAACGAAGAAATAATTGTAATGGAAGATGTGAAAAAATTATTTAAAGAAAATGGAGTAACTTTTCCACGATACTACAACGAAATTGAATATGAAGTTGACGGACAAAAAGGTAAATATGCCCGTAGCCGCTCCGGCTGTTACTTTTGTTTTTTTCAGCAAAAAATAGAATGGATTTGGCTTTTTGAACAGCATCTCAATTTATTTGAAAAAGCTATGGGATATGAAAAAGATGGCTTTACCTGGAATGAGAATGAAAGCCTTAAAGATATTATTAAACCCGAAAGAATTATTCAGATTAAAAAAGACCATTTGAGAAAAAGTAAAAGAATATCAACCAAATCAAATAAGTTGGTAGATATTTTGAATGACGATACGGGATTGAATTGTGTTAATTGTTTTATTTAAATAATATTTAATATTGATTGGGATGATATTATTTATTTTTCCCATTCAAAAAAACATATAGGATTTTGAGATATTAAATACTGATTTTAAAAATGGAACTACCTTATACTAATAAGTTACCAATAGAAAAACTTAGCATTTGTTTTAGAGATACGACAAATGCTTATAAATTTTATTGGTTTTTATCAATTCTTGATTATCTATTAGAAAGAAAGAACTCAAAAATTCCATTAAAAGAAATTGCATTAAGAATGATAGCAAACGCTTGGTATCCTTTAGATTATTTTAAATTATCATTTGGAAAGCAAGATGGATTTAAAAAAATTGCATTAACAATTAGTAACAAAATGAAGATTGATAATTTACCGAATTCTCCATCTTTATTTATACAACTTCACCAAAAAATACAGGCAAATGAAATAGATAATATTTACAAAGATGTTTATAAATTACTAAGATGGGTTCCATTCCGATTTATTAGACCATTTTTTAAAAGCGAATTAATTGGTCTGCGTGATTCTCAAGTTAATAAACGAATAAAAGAATTAGCAAATTCTTCAAAAAAAGAATCTTTGTGTCCATATTATTTTGGAGAAAATGAAATAATCATTAGAAATGATTGGAACGATTATTTTCAATCTAATCAAGTAATATTACGGGATTTTATAAAGTGGAATCTCGTCAAATATTTGCAGAAGAATAATCCAAATGTTATTGGATTATCTGAAAAACTTGAGAAACCTATTGAAAGAGATATGAAACAAGCTAAATTATTTTGGAAAATATATCTTAATCAAAAACAAACTAAATGCATTTACTCAAACGTAATTTTAAATTCTAAATCATTTAGTTTAGATCATTTCTTGCCATGGACATTTGTAGCACATGATCAAGTATGGAATTTGATTCCAACAACAAAATCCATCAACTCAATGAAAAGTAATTGGTTGCCTTCATTAGAAATATATTTGAATAGATTTTCTTTTCTACAGTTCGATGCATATAAATTTCATTATTGTCATAGAAATTACCAATTATTAGAGGACTATTCATCGTTTTTAGGATTATCAAGTGCTGACTTGAATAAATATGAATATTCAGAATTTGAAATACAATTAAGGAAAAAGATTGTTCCTTTGTTTGAAACAGCTAAAAATTTAGGTTTCACTTATCCATTCATTTATAAAAAATGATATTTAAAAGCCCAAATAATCCAAATTCTCATTTAACAGTCAAGGTTAGGACAAAAATGTCATTACCAACCAAAGTACTAATCGAACAAAATAAATTGCATGGAAAAATTTTGGATTTTGGTTGTGGTATAGGGAAAGATGTTGATTTACTTAAAAATAGAGGATTGGATATTACTGGATACGATCCTTATTATTTTAAAGATACTCCAAAAGATAAATACGATACTATTATATGTAACTATGTGCTCAATATTCTTTTACAAGAAGAACAAGTATCTGTTTTAATGTTGATATCTGAATTACTTAAACCAGAAGGTAGAGCTTATTTTGCGGTTAGACGTGATATTAAACGAAATAGATTTATTTATAATCCTAGGCACAAAGTTACAACATACCAATGTAATGTAATATTGCCTTTTAAAAGTATCTTTAAAACTGATAATTGTGAAATATACGAATACCAACACTATACTACCCTAAATATTGGGAAGGAAGCTATTAGCCCATTTTTTACAGGAAACGAAATAGGAAAGCTTGTTACAGAATCAGCAACAGCATTTTCAATTTTAGATAAATATCCCGTATCCAATGGACATTCATTAGTAATTCCAAAAAGAAAAGTTAGTGATTTTTTCAAATTAAGTAATCATGAACAGAATGCATGTTTGATTATGGTAAATAGAGTGAGGAATATTCTTCTTGCCCAATTTAAACCACAAGGATTTAATATTGGTATTAATGATGGAATTATAGCAGGACAATCAATTAAGCATGCACATATTCATATAATCCCACGCTATCCAAAAGACGTTCCTGATCCTGAAGGTGGTATCAGAAATGTAATACCTTTAAAAGGGAAATATTATATATAAAAAGTTTAGAAATTTAAAAAAAGTTTATTTAACCTTGTTTTCAATTACAATGATTTAGAACACAACTACCTTTTTATTCTTTTGGTGATATTCTGTAGGGTGCATTTTACCTTCCATCATTTCAAGCCACCACAAAAACTTTCTAAATTTGACTATCTCAGAATCATTGTAAAATGACTCTTTGAATTTAATAAATAGTTTTCCGGGACAATCAGAATACAAATAATCATTAGTATTCATAGCTTTAGGAATTCCATACTTCCAACCTGTAGGATATTTGTTAATATCATTATCTTTCCATTTTCTAACACAATCAACAAAGACTTTCCATGCTTCTGGAAACAATTCAGAATTACTTAATCTTTTTCTTGTTATATTCATTTAGCATAATTTTCAATTTTATTGATTTACTTAAATTTAAGTTAGTGGCTTATTATAAAATTAGTTATGCCGCTCGGTCAAAGTAATGGTTTTCCACATCTGTTTCAAAACGTATTGTTCTTTCACCTCCAATCGGGATTTTTACTACCTCACACTCACCATCGTTTTTAGCTTTTAGTTTAAACTTAGTTGGAAATCTATTCGGATTAAATGGCTCTTTATCTTTCCGTTTCCTTTTTTGTTTTTCGTTTTCTTTTTTCTTTGGTTTATCACTTTTTAAATCAAGCTTAAAGGTTTGATTAAGCAACTTCACCAATTCACTATTTAAGGGTAAATTTTTTGTAAATGATTTTAATATTTCAGAAGTGTCTCCTCCTTCAACTGCAATTGAATCTTTTCTTCTTTTTATAATTTCAGCTAA